>Ga0137397_10000043_pt1 | contig 73127 bp, 112 predicted proteins | sample czorhiz116metaG_FD_106658 | JGI IMG/M metagenome (GOLD analysis project Ga0137397, IMG submission 106658) | Vadose zone soil microbial communities from Angelo Coast Range Reserve, California, USA - czorhiz1.16 metaG | ecosystem: Environmental > Terrestrial > Soil > Vadose zone | place: USA... | reverse complement strand
CATGGGCTATCCCCACTTCGTCCTGGGAGAAAGCGCGTGCAAATGCTTCTTCGTGGTTGCTAAACCGTACCCGAGTCGAAACACGGCCATGTGAGTACTGCTTGCGCATCGTCGGCGGGTTTCAATCGTGAGAGCCTACATTGGGCCACGCTTGTGGCAGGTTGAACACGCTGTTGGAGCTCAAGGTCGAGAACGAGCGCCTGCAGCAGCATCTAAGCGCGCTTCGTGCTCATTCCCAGCGGCTATCAGCAACGCAGTCCGCTCAACACATGGCGTCGTACACGGGCGACGACCTGCCGGCGCAGCTGGCAACTAATCTCGGTTTACCATCGCGATCGACGCTTGGTGGGGATTCATCCCGACCGCAATACTCCATGCCGCATGGGTATGAGGCTGGTGGCGATTTCCCCACCACCCCCACACTTGACGACGATGGGGATGCCGAACGTCGAAGGAAGAAGGTAAATCGGTGTGTTACCCCGAGGTCGCTTCTTACCCCTGACGCGTCGTCTAAGCTCAAAAAATCACTCGGTGGGGAACAACATATTTGCAACACGTGTGGTCGCACGGATTCCCCAGAATGGAGAAAGGTAAGCTTCGTCCACCGTTTGCTTCTTCGATCACCTACTAATTTCTCTGGGTTATAGGGTCCCCGTGGCCCAAAAACATTATGCAATGCCTGTGGCCTCCGATGGGCAAAGAAGGTGCGCAAATACGAGGAGGCGGCCGAGGCGGGCGATACCAAGCAACTTCCGCTCGACGACACTGTACCTCCTTAGTCTGATACTGTGTGGTGCGAGACACTTCTTGACAAAACACGATAGTTGCTGCGTATACACTCAGTTTTTGTTACCACACCATCTCCCATTGGCCATGATGCGACCCCCGCGCAGTTCATATAGGGAACATGGATATTGAACAGCAAGCGCAGAGGTAAAGAAGACACGGGGTGAAGGTAAGATGAAGATGTAGAGTAGGACAATCATTAAACACTCCCCGATGTTACCAGGCGCCGGTAGGGTAAACAAAATGTCCAATTTCTCGGCAATCAGCAGCAACCACCAGACTGAGCTTGTTGTACGTTCTGACCAGGAGTAATCGTTGACGACTTGCCCGTACCAGGTGCCGACGGAGTGGATCCCATACTAGAGAAGGATCGTCGGTATTGAAAGGAAAAAATGAACTTTCGGTCAGGCTTACCGGTCCTTGATCTGCTTCGCCATGGTCAGGAACGCCTGCTCGACATTTGTCGCATTCTTTGCCGAGGTCTCAAGGAAGGGGATAGAAAGTTGATCGGCGAATTCCTATAACGACAATGCACTGGTTGAAAGATATACATAATGAGTGTAAGCTGTGCACGGACCTTCGCGACACCGTACTCCACGACCTTCTTGCTAGTCAAGTCGGACTTGTTGCCGACGAGCAGCTTGTTTACGCCTTCAGAAGCATAGCGGTCGATTTCTTGCAACCATTGCTTCACGTTGGTGAACGTATCTGTAAACAAGTATGAAAGGATGTTGGTGTAGACGGGCATGAGAACCGAAAGGGCCGACCGTTGTCAGTCACATCATAAACGACAATAATGCCGTGCGCTCCACGGTAATATGACGAGGTGATAGTGCGGAATCGTTCTTGGCCTGGATGCGAAAGTAATTCGTGACAAGGGATTTAGCGAAGGAGAGGTAACCATGTACCTGCAGTATCCCACTATAGGAAAGGGGAAAGGGGAGTTAATTTACAGCATCGCGAAAACAAGAAGGGCATGGATAAGAGAAATGATTTGATTTGAAGAGGGCGGTAGCAGAAGGTGGTAATGGTGCGAGGACGCCAAAGCGCCACGGAAGGAAGGGGGAGAGCGTACTCACAATCTGAAGTTTGACCGTCTTGCCTTCGAGCTCAATAGTGCGAATCTTGAAATCGACGCCAATTGTGGAGATATAGCTTTCTGTATAGGTATCGTCTGCAAAACGGAGGAGGAGGCAGGACTAGAGGAAAGGATTAGTGTGAGTCGGTAGGGTATGCACGAATAAGACCGTGGCACCTTTCCAACGCCCGAATCACCGATGAGAAGGAGCTTGAAGAGGTAGTCGTACTCGCTTGTATGCATGTTAAGGGAAGGGGGGGAGAAAAAAAAGCAAAGTAGGCGGTGAGCGATTGTCGAGAGTGTGTGAGTGAGTCGTGTCGCGGTTTGGCTGTGACACCGTGTGACGTTTCCACTCAATTGACGGCACAGCATCCTCATAGCTCTGTTCTCTCCACGTCGCGTTCACAAGTCCCCGGCTCTCCCTCTCAATGTGTCACAATGTTTGTCTTGGATTCACCCACATGTGTACAAGCGCAAGATGAGACGGGCTATGGGAGGTTAAATGCAACCATGCGGTGATTGTCGGCTTTGTTCCCAGCGATGTCGGTAGACTCGGTACAACTAGAGAGTAAGTGTTGGATCTGGCCTACGAGTTGAAAGGACAGTATTGATAGTGTCATAATGCACATTTCGGTGGTTCTTCACATCCTTTGTGTCTCATTTATGTCATCGACACAGTATTGAGACCGTTGTCTGTTCACGCCCTGTTCACCTCTGATCTGAACCCTTCGGAGGCTCTTGTCCGTTTCTTTCGCGAGCGTGGCCAACGCCCGGCTTGATCTGCACAATCCTGCTGGCGGTTTCATTATGGTGTGACGGGTCGGCGTCAGGGCTGGCTGAGGCATGGAAGGCTCGCTGGGGCACTGATAGTGGTCGGCCTGGCGAGGTAGGAAGGGTACAAATTACCGGCAAGAGCTTAAATTCGCACTAGTGGGGACAGCGAAAATTCAAGTACGCGTGCAAATGACTGTCGTCAATACATCAAACATACAGGGCGCGACGGATAGAATGTAGTGATACATGGCACCAAAGTCAAAGGATAATCAGAGGCAGGAGAAATGGAAGGAGGATGCCGAGAGAGGATTTCAGTAGCCATGTGGCGGGCTGTCGTAAGAGGGCTGGTACCCGATTGAGTGCGGACTCTGGTATGCATGCTGATATCCTGGCTGGTGAGCACCCCACCCTGCATTCCCTGATGGCAGAGCCGGTTCCCATCTAAGGGCATGCTCGAATGAGAGAAGGCGAGAGACGGCGCTTGGGGTGTTTACGACGTACCCGGTTTGAGTGGGAACATTCCAGTTGCACGTCGCACATATCCAGACGTGGTTCTTCCTAAGCGGTATGACGCGCACGAAGAAGAACGAAAACCACATGCGGGTGGTCGCGCGAACAACGCTCACTGATGAAGAATTAGGAATTAGATCATTTAGATCATTGGAGGGGAGCGGGGAATACCGTTATGACACTTGGGACAGACGCGAGGGGTGCCGTCAACGACCTTGAGCTTGTCCCGAAGACCAACTGTGATAAAACAATTGAACGAAAGGGATAGAGGTGAAAGATCCCTACGCACAAAGGAGGGGGATGAAGACTAGAATAAGGAGGGAAATCAACGACAGAATAAGTAAAGGACGATAGTGAGGCTCACGAAACATATGGGTTCGATGAGTGTTCGAGTGCAAGCGTAGGAATACGCGAGCGAGACAGCGCTACAGTGATGTATGGGTGTATGGGAGATGAGAACAACTCTGAAGCCTCTGGACGCCAAGACCAGTCAGTCGTGCCGCGTGCCGAGACCGAACCGGCCAAACCGAGCGCTCGACATAAAATGAAAATGAACATTTATTTGATTCTTTCTCTTCTATTGCAACAACAACCTCCTATGATGTAAACGACGCTTAAATAAACCACGACAGATGGACGGCAATGCACCACAGAACAAATAAGGATATCTATGAATAACAAACGGAATGGTCAACGTGAGATGCGGCAACATAAAATAAAAAAAGAGATCAGACCCATCCCCTGGGCTCGGAAAGTTATAGCAAGTAGCGAGCTGAGCTGAACGAAGCGAGAAGCAATGTATAAAAACAAATAATAATCTCCGAACGAGTGTCTGAGAGGGAAAGTGCTGGTATTTCATTTACACCAGTTAGGTGTTCACTAGAAGAACGGGGATGAGAGCGAGAAGGTGTGATCCAGGGTGGGGCCTGTATGGAGTGCGGGCGGCGAAGTCCCACCAATCGGATAGACGATGGAACTCGTATCAAAGAAAGAAGAAGGGCTGGGATGACTGAAGGCTGCCTCTACGTCTTCTGGAATAGTGTTGTGCGACGTTGGGCTAGAACACAAAAGAGACGAAGTCATGGACCGAACTTGCGACACGCCTGAACTGGGTGGCTGGGCGCTTGTCAGGGAAGACAGAGCGCCATTTGAAGGTGGTGGTGTGAAGGTGTAGTGGCCACCATCGGAGCACGGATAGAACATTAACGAGGGGGAATGACGTTGCGCATCCGGTTTCAGGCCCGGAGACAACTGCGAAAATGGAGTTGGTCCCTGGGCCAACGCGAAAAAGGGTGGGGATCCGTCAGACGAGACCACTGTGGACGAAGGTGAGCCCCCATTCGAACCCGAAATGAGTGGACCATCAACGGGTGAATGAGGATCCGATGACGTTGCAGAAAGTGGGGAAGCCCAGCTGCTCTCGTCAGTACACGCCGTGGTTGGAGCCGATGTGTCCAAACCGTGAATCCCAGACATAGAGGATGTTGGGATGTAAAGTGGAGGAGGATGGGGGCGCTGAGATTGAGTGCGTAAAAATTGTGTTCCTAGCTGGAGGTCAAACACGGGCGCGGTTAGGGTGGGGGAGATGGATGCGCATGATCTTGTATTTGACCCTTTGCGCGACTCCCAGACCATCCGGATAGTTTTCTCCCTTTCTTCTCCCTTGGAGAATGCCCACCGCATTTGGCGTAAGGCTTGTAGGCAGGTTTGGACATCTTCATCAGAACCTCCTTCCCCTGCGAGTAAAAATCCTGCAAAAAAGCATCCATCTCGCACGAGGGAGGCATCATACTCGAAAAAGGGAGTGCCCAGGTGCTGGCGAATGATCACGACTACCCGTCGGACCACCTCATGACACCGGGTGTCAGCGATTTTCAACAGACGAGTGGCCACATCGAGCTGTGCGGTCCGGGGGCTCGAATTGGGGATGGTCACGCTCATATTTCTATCACAGGTTGGATGTACGACCGTGCGCTGTTTGAGAGCTTCGCGTATGACATTTACTACCACCAAGGCATTAGTGTCGGGACGTTGGAAGAACCATTAGGATGCGTGCTACTTACGGCACTCAAAAATGAAGATCTAAGAAAGGAAAGATTAAGAAAAAAACCATAGCTGACAAGCGGATAACACACCTGCCATCCGTGGATGTAGCGATCAACATCCTCTTCGTGGACATTGCCCGATGTGCCTAACATCCGCAGATTATCAAAGTCCTTCCACGACTTTTCAAGTGCGTCCCAGACTTCGTGTAGGCTCTTCTCCTCAATCTCGTTCTGTTGTCGAGCATTGGGTCCAGTCAAGGCTGAATGCACTTTGCGACAAGCCGACGCCAGCTCAAGCGGGACCATAGCGTAACGATACGTAAACTCGTAAGCGATGGTGGAGGTGCGCGTCATCGCGTCGCTGTTGAGTGGGGGCAAAGTTTTCTGGAACGACGCAAGGTCATCATCCGAACTGCAAAAGTAAGTAAGCTCCTTAACACTGGGTATGCGCGGATCCAGGGCTTACATGAGCAGACGACCCCCGCGTAGACCTGTAGTGACGCCCTCTACGATATGCGAATACCAGAAGAGTCGCGCACGAACAAGGATATCGACGGCTTGCCCTTGACCGCTTCCTACGGACGAAACTGATGCCAGGCTACAAAGGGTGAAGACCTGGCTGACTAAAGCCTCGTACATCACGAGCCGTTCCATGGGAGACTGGACCTCTGGACGGTACACATTGGGATGAGATGTCGGGAGATCGCGCACGAATCACGGACCTTGTGTCAAAGGTAGCAAAAGGTGCAGGGCACGCACACCATCCCAGGTGGGCTTCCTCATAATGCCGTGAATATCAACCAAGTGAAGCATATCTCGAACCATTTCGTTGGTAGCCTCACGACGGCTGCGAATGGCGGCTTCGCCGTGATGAAGTTCCTCAATGCCGTATTCATTAACGCCAAAGCTTGCCGCCCAAACGGCAAGTAACATTGCAATAAGCTGGCCCGGGATACCAAGGACATTGTAGTTCCCCTTGCTGAACTCGAAGAAGCGGGCACAAAACTCAGACGGGTCAATGATAGGATCTGTACAAAGAGAGTGAGAGGTAAGCGTGAAGGGCAGGCAAATGACAAGCTTGAACCCGACTGACGCTGGATGTGGAATCTGCGGAAGAAAGCGGATGAGAAAAATTCGGGCTTGGGCTTGGGAATGAGCCCCGGCGACAAGGAGGGAGCGGTAAAGAGACCGCCCTCCTCATCGACAGATTTGCCATAGACGGCCCTGCGCGGACGGTTGAACAAAGGAAGAGAGAGAAGACGACAAAGGAATGGGGTTCGCACTCGACCTGTTGCAGACGGCGGCCGCGCCTGAGTAATTTGACAGCCTTGACTTCGGCAAATTCGTCACTGCAAGCGAGGCGTGGGTGAGTGATGAAAGAGGAAGATTCGATATTGGAGAACAAACGGACACGCATTTGAGCCCGCGCTCTTTGCAGTTCGAACACTGCGGTTGGGTGCCTGTGCTCGAAAAAGGCAAGTCCTTGAGGTCACAGCGAACTCTGTTAAAAAGATTTCCCACGGATGAGCACAAGTGTAGTAGTCGGTCGAGCTGCCCACCTTCTCATGCGGCAAGCCCCACAGGCCGAGAACTGTTGACGAGAAGACTTTGGTTGTGAAGACGTCCGGCGAGTGGTGGCGTTGGTAGCGACGGTGGAAGGGTATGGAGGGCTGGCCGAGCCCGAACTTCGAGGGACAGATGCAGACTTGAGAGGCATTTGGGGTAGGGGTGGGGAAGAGATGGTGGCGATGGAGTGAGAAGGGAGGGATATTTGAAGGTTTTTGGATGAATGAAGAAGGAAGAGAGGCCAACGGTTGGCCGTCGACGGATTCTTGGAACTGTACGTCTACGTCGGTCTGTGAACACGCCCCATGTCTTTATCTCCTTTCCCGCCCGTCATGGTATCCTTGCACTGGACCAGACCACATGCCTCGTTCGGTTTTCGGTTTACATCGTCTGCAGGTCCGCTCGATGTCGTAATTTCGTTCGACCTGTCACTTCCCTGTTCCTCGGCTCGCGGCATGTCCAGCCTTCCGGGCAGATCCTACCAACTTTATCCATCCACACGCACAGCAACACATACTCCTCCCTCTGAGTTTATCTGCTTACCTCTAAAAGGTATCCACGCCACACGTTCCATGTCCCCGTGTCGAGACTATTCCCCCTGTCCTTATCCAATCCTGGAATACGCCCTTGCTTTGAATGATTCGATAGACACCGAACATTCGCGAGCGTGAGCACCCTTTCGACGAATACACGTACCCTCAAATTGCTTTGTCCTTCTTCGTGCCCTTTTGTCGTTTAGATTGTAAAGCATCAATTAATGAAATGACCTGTGAACGTCAACGTCTGACGAAAATAGGCTATCCTTACATGCCGCCAAACGGCTATCGCTGTTAGCGGGAATGGGCCTGCGCCATCTCCCTATCCTATTATGACAATTGCGCGCCAAGTTCCTCAAACCCTCCAGCCTTTCTGATCCCCCGGCGTATCTCCCCCTCCGTCCGCTGGTCAGGATTCAACCTACGATCTTGCACCATGGCTGCCACGTCGCGGCCATGTTTCGATATCAATCTCTGCAGGAATGCCAATTCGCCATTGGAAGAGAACCTCGGAACGGGCGCAGGAAAACTGTCAGGTCCCGCTTCCAAAACCAATCCGATCGTGACGGCGGCGAAAATGATTCCATGCAAACTCAGGTCAAAACGGTTATCTCCAGAAGCAATGAGTGTCCCACACTCACGTCGAATTAGATCAGTAATTGGCTTTTCCGCGTCAGACGTTTGGCGGAAGGATATCCACCTTTGACACTCTTGGGTATGGATCGCCGCCGCCGCCGCTGCCGACTCGACGAGATCCAGCGGATGGTCAGGTGGACACAGATCGACATCCTCGTTGGTCTCGACGGCGATAATCTCGCCAGCTTCGTCTCTCACTATGCGTCCCAATCCATTTGGAAGATCGCGGGCGCTCCCGCCGCTCATCGACACCGCTGGGTCCGACCTATCAATGAAGGGAGCCTCATTCGCTACTGTTCGTGCTTCCGTGACAGAAGCGGCGCGTTCCGAGCCCCCAGATGCGCTTGGATTCAGCGAAACGGCCAAACCGAGAGCTGTGTAACTGGCAAAAAGAACCGTGGCGAGTTGCCCCGTCAATTATTGAACATTCCCTGTCACAGACTGTGCATACGTACTTTTGTCGAACCGTTTTATGTTTGTCCCATGCTTCCTGTAATACCTTTGGGCCCCGAATGGCTTGATGAATATCAAAAATCAAAACGAGCGTCGGTAGTGCGGTCATCTCCACAAAAAGCCTAACGCACGAGGCTGCTTCTTGAGGAACTTCTTCGCTTGCCTCGAATGATGTACCGGTTTGTGAGTGGAGCGAGCTTTGCGACGTTGCCGAGGATTCGCCATGAACTTGGCTCAAGGGGGCAACCAAAGGACGTAAAAATCAAGGGTCGCAATTAAAAAAAAAGGAGGAATGAAGGTGCCGAGGACGACGCAGGACGGGGAGTGTCTCGTCACTGTCGATGTATCTGACCGATTTCTGAAATTGTGCAGGGCGCATCCTCCGCTCGCGGCTTCAGCCGGCCGGGTCTCACGCCCTTTTGCTCACACAGCTCACAACTCGACCTTGACTTTGCCATGTCTCGTCTCGCCTACTATCCGACTCCCGCAACCCGCAGGCTGGGAACTCTCACTCTCAATGCACGTCCTTCTACTTCTCCGCATTTTGCCACCCGTTCACGATTTCACAGACTGCTAAACGATGGTCAGGTAGTCTCGGCGTTTGGGGCATAGGAACTGCCACCGCCCTTGTTTTCGTGCGACACTTTTCCCAGCTATTGTTGCACACCGTTCTTTCTGAATGAAGGTGTTTTTTGGCCAGGTTCTTTCTGTGACGCCCAAGGTGAAAAACACGTTGCTCCTTAAAATACCTATGGTACGTCACTCGCGTTTCCTCACGTTCGATTCATCCGGACCATATGCCCCACCACAGCTCGGTGGCTACTACGAGGACAAGACCCCTGCCTCAGACAAGCCATTTTAAATTACTGCTTCCTTGAGAACATAGAACATAGGAAGGGTGGATTAATTAACACATTTTCCAAATTCGACATGTACTCCGCGGTGTGGACGGAGGAGAACGCTGCCTGCGGAGTGTGGTTCAAAGTTTTGATGGCACATCTGCTTCCGATTCCAAGTCTTGCGTCAGGCTCATGCCCAATTTGTCCCCCAATATTCTGAGGGCGGACACCGCGCCGCCTATCGGGACATCTATCAATGCATGTTATGGACCAGACATCAGATTATTCAAACAGAAAAAATCGTTAGCTTCTGACGTATGGTTTCCATTCCAAGTTCCTGGGCAATTTTGAGATTCCTGTGTGCTCCGTCAACCGCGGCAAGATGCGTGTTCCCAACGACTTCGACAAAGGAAAGACGTGATGACTTACAAACCCAGGTCATCTAAAAAGACAGCTTCGTGCGGCCGGATATGATTCCTTTCGCAGGCAAGGAGGTAGAACCGATGTTCGGGCTTCCTGAAAGGCACGGAACGGGGATTAGCGTGCCTTGCTCGGCCCCATCAGGCCTAGCTGTCAATTAGTGAGTCGCCCCACCTCATGCCAACTTCGCTCGAGTCTACGAAATCGTCAAATAGTCCGCGAATAGACGGCGGAACTACGCCACTTTCCCATCCAAGAAACCTGAGTTCGGACTCTAGAGTAACACCGGGGTATCGTGTCAGGTGTCGGGTATCGATGCCGAGGAATGTTGAATCAAGTTTCGAGTAGTTATTCGTGAGAGCGAGGACACGCCAACGCTCTGCGGCTAAGGAAATGTAGGTGACGCCGATAAATCGAAACAGAAGAGCGTCGAGAGGCCATCGAACCTCTGATTCGCAAGATGGCCTCATGGAAATGCTTGTCCACCTCCTGACTAGTTCTCATCATGCGCCCGAAAAGCTGCCACGCTGGTGAGAATCTGTACATTAGATATTGGACAGGGCTCACTTCCCGGCCGTCGATGGTCAACTTCTGTGGAAGCTCGGGACATGCTGTGACCCGATTAAAACCGTACCGGCGTTTGTGGAGAATGACTCCATGGCATACCTATATTCTTTCTCCCACAGTACTCAACGTACCATTTATTACAGTTATGCACGTCAGACAACTCTTGGCTGAACTGTTCATAAAAGGGGAACAAGGAAATTTGCCCCCGCTCGAATTTCTGCCACGCCCCTTGCGAGCCCCGTCCGGTGCTGTGCAGTGGATGCAAGGTCCCTCATGAGCACTGTGGTCCAAAACCTTTATCTTCGGAAAGCTCACATCGAGCAGTTGATGTAGTTATTCGGGAGGCCATGCTCGATTTCGTAGTCACGGATTGCCAAGAGCGGACTTTGCACGACAACTCCGCCAATCTTGGAGAACTGATGATTAAACATCCATGACGGTGGCGTGATGGGAAGAAAGACGCACATCAAACAAGACCGCCTTGAGATGTGGACTAGACATGGTAACGTGCAGCCCTGAAGCGTCAAAACGGAGAAAACGGTGGAACCCTTTCCGAGACAGAGCGTCAGCATCGAGCATGAATGTTGCGGAAATAGAAACAATGAGAGACGATTCCTTCGCACCTGTTGCTTGCCAGTGGGCTCCGTGAGCGTGAGTGAGTGATCTAACGCCGTGACCGAGACCTGACACGTGCCCTCGCTGTCCACATCCACCGGAGTACCGGCGGTACAGTACCGGTAAGAGAGTACGTATGAGCACCAAATGACGCGGTGCGTATCTCAGATTTTGGGATTTCCACATAGTATCGATTGTCATGGACAAAGCAAGAGGTGTCTGAGGGAGATAAGTGCAGTACCCACAAGTGCTAGTGCTATACTATACTAGCGGAGGTGCCCCACTGTGTTACGTCTAAATTTAGAATCTGTATGACACTCGATCCCAGGCCCGTCTCGTCCTTTGCCCTGCTCTTCCACCCTCGTCCTCTTTTGATGTACGCTCCAAACTACGGTAGTCCTCACCATCGCAGCTCTTCGTCGGCCTCTCGAGGCTACCAATCTCAGTCCCCTCATCCCAGCCAGATCGGGCATAGCTATTCAAGTGGTCCCCACAATGCGGATCCACAGCTTTGGCAATGGTTCACCGCAGTTGATACGGATAGGTCTGGCTCGATCAGTGTGGCCGAGCTGCAAGCTGCATTGGTGAACGGTACGTCCTTTCCTCATATCCTTTTCGATTGTGAGTTGACGGATCTCGACATATGACAGGAAACTGGTCGAGTGAGTGTCTCAAGCCTCACTGTTCCCCGGGATTCCCATGATTATACTGTCACGTCGCTTAGGATTTGACTTGGATACTGTGAAGATGCTGATGAACATGTTCGTAAGTCATCACTGAACAACGACAATAACCACTCTCTATATCATTGTCTAGGACACGGATCGAAACGGGTCCATAGGATTTCAAGGTGTGGTCTTCTTCCAATCCAAGCTGATGTCCTCTACCTGACGAAGCAAATATAACAAGAATTCACCGGCCTTTGGAAGTACGTCAGCGATTGGCAGGGCGTTTTCCGGCATTTTGATAAGGATCGATCCGGTAATATTGACGGGCAAGAGCTGGCCGAGGCTTTGCGGAGTTTTGGATACCGACTCGCACCCAGCCTCCTCACACTCATCGAGCAGAAATACGGTAAGTTCCATATGACATCTCATGCGTCTGTTTGTGTCGACGGTTCTATCTCTGTCGATGCAGCTTCTGGACCGTCCACGGGGTATGGCCCTCCACCAGGGATCACATTCGATCGCTTCGTGAGGGCTTGCGTTGCGGTGAAGACGTTGACTGAGGCATTTCAACGGTACTTGTATTTTTCACTTTCGCTTGCACGAAGGATGATTTTGATTGAAATGGAAGTGCGGACACGGACCGCGACGGATGGGTGATGATAAACTATGAGGAATTCATGAAGGTAAGCCCGTTTGGTCTGGATGCTATGATGGGTCTGACCGGTCGACGGTACATTAGATCGTTCTGAATGCTCCGTAGCGTTGCTGTTTTCGTAAATACTTCTATCTATGTATTGTAAAGTCAAGTGACACACGCATCTACGCCACGTCCGAGTCGCACGTGATAATGGCCGTTCTTACGGGTCAATATATGCCGGTTCACTTCCTTCGGTTATAATGCTTCACGGCTCGCTACCCCGCTTCGTGAACACTCATCAATCCATCTACCAATGGCAATTCACAGGGTAGTCCAAATCCCAGATGACGTCGACTACAAGAGCCAGGCATTTCAAGTCCCTGGAACCAAGCGGCCTGGCCAGACTGGTACGTCACCCCTTCGTCTTGTAACCATCCCGAAAAAAAATCAATTTTCATCTCTGCCAGCTCACTATCGGAACGGTGTGTCAACTCCCCGCATTCCTGCTCACCTTGTAGTTTTTTACATTTCCATCGTAGCAACTTTTGGCTATGTTGACTTAAACACCCCTGACACTCTCGCCACCCTCACTGAGGTTTTCGACTCCGGTTATGCGCTTTCCAAGGACAACACATTCCTGGGACACCGTCCGGTCATCTCAAGAAACCCTCTAATATATGCACGACACTACGTCTGGCAAACATACGCCCAAGTGGATGAGAGGAGACGCCACATAGGGAGTGCTGTTCATCATCTTTTCGAGAATGGGACGGTGGGCGGTGGGGAAAGCCCCACGGTCGGTCTTTGGTCTCCAAACAGACCTGGTAAACTTCTCACTCTCTTGGTCTGGTTCTGTCTGTCGCTCAATATAAGCTTTCAACTAGAATGGTTGCTCGTTGAGCTGGCGTTAAACGCGTACGGGAAGGTCGGAGTAAGCCTCTACGACACCCTTGGGGATGAAGCCGTCGGTGCGTTCGCGAGCCTGAAATGTCCGTTCTCATCTGGAACTAACTACGGTATCTCTCAGAGTATATGTAAGATCTATTGTTACGGCGCAATTATGAAGGACCTGATGGCAGTTCAGCATCGACCATGCTCACCTCACCCTAATCTTCACCACCTCCCATCACTTGGCCACACTGCTCAAGGCAGCGCCCCGTCACCCTCACTTAAAGCTTATTGTGATTATCGATGAACTAGAGCCCGAAACCAAACGGTTCGCGGCGGCATGGTCCCAGACCCAGGGTGTGAAGCTCCAAGACTTAAGCGAGTGTAGGTCGCACATGATTTCCTGTGTTTGCTTTTAGGCAATAAGGTACCTCTAGTGGAAGAATTCGGAAAGAGGCATTGCCGCGATATCATTAGGCCATCACCCGATGACCTTGCTACCATTTGCTACACTTCTGTAAGTATCGTCTAATCTGGTGCCGTATTTAGTTCAGCTGAGGCCAATCGGTTGACCAGGGAACCACCAGTATACCGAAAGGTAACCTGTGAAGTCTGATCGATTACTGCTCCAGATTTACCCAGCTCGTTCAGGTGCTTTGCTCACCCATGGGAACTTGGCTATGGCGGCTCAGTCAAATCTCTACGGGTATTCGATTGGTCCGGAAGAGCGTGTCACGTTGTTGTCCTATCTTCCACTGGCGCATATTTATGAGGTTTGTTTGGCAAATTATCGTTTGCGCTCTTTACAATCTTAATATTTTGGCCGCAGCGAGTTATTCAGATGGCCGTCGTTGCTCTCGGGGGGGCCATCGGCTTTTTCACCGGTGATCCTCTTCGACTACTTGAGGATGCGCAAGTCCTCAAGCCCAATTTCTTCCCCTCTGTGCCACGGATTTTGAATCGCATATACCAGGCTGCCATGGTCGCAGGAGATGTTCCTGGCTTGAAGGGCGCTATGTTCCGACGTGCTGTGCAGACAAAGCTTGATAATTTGCATGCGACAGGGGTAGTCACTCATCCTTTATGGGATAGATTGGTGTTCAGGAAGGTATGGTGTTCAGAACCTGTGCGATCATGCGTGAATGTTGTGGCGCAGATTCAAACCGTTTTGGGAGGCAACGTGAAATTGGTGGTCTCTGGATCCGCTGCCATCAGCGCAGAAGTGCTCGACTTCCTCAAGATAGCTCTTGCCTGTGATGTTGTAGAAGGTGGGCCGTCCATTACTTTCTTGGCTCATGTTTGACCTTTTCGCTCTCAGGGTGAGTAAGACACCGCGCTCAGGGTCACAACATTGATCCTCGTTTGTCTTTTGTAGCTATGGCATGACCGAGAACTGCGCCATCAGCACAAGGTGTCTTGCGGGAGACCCAACGTCGGGCGGAACTGTCGGTCCTCCCCAGCCTGCCGTGGAAATGAAACTAGTCGATGTCCCGGCTATGAATTACACTTCATCGGATAAACCGTTCCCACGAGGGGAAATATGCTGTCGGGGTCCTGTCGTTTTCTCCCAGTATTACAAAGGTCCGTTTGAGGCTAGTGATGGTTTGTTGAGCTCCGCTGACGAGAGCGAGGGTAGACGAAAAAAATTCCAAAGAGACCATGGACTCTGAAGGCTGGCTACACACCGGCGATATTGGGGAAATCGACGATTATGGGCGATTTAGGATTATTGATCGCATGAAGGTGCGCATTGTGTACGCTTGTCAGCTGCTTGCATTACTCAGCTCGCGTATAGAATATCATGAAGCTTGCGCAGGGCGAGTACGTCGCGTTGGAGAAAATCGAGGACGTCTACTCCCGCAACCCTATCGTAATGCAAGTTTTCGTCCACGGGAACGGGTTGAAGTCTTATCTTGTTGGAGTAATCGTCCCGGATCCTGTGCAATTCGCTGCCTTCGCTTCGCGCGTTCTCGGGCGTAAGGTCGACCCAGCAAATACGCAAGTATTGGAGGGGCTTTGTAGGGACCTACGGATTGTAGATGGCTTGCTGGAGGAACTGAATAAGGTAGCTGGGAAGGGTCTCAAAGGGTGGGTCATCCCTCAGTAGGGGCTTTGAGTACAGATCTGGCTAATGTTATCCTAGATTTGAACAGCTGAAACGCATACACCTGAGCCTCGACCCCTTTGCCATCGCCGATAACACGTTGACGCCCACTCTAAAAATTCGAAGGTGCGTTAGATGATAGTCTTGTCCAACGCTTACGGTTAAAGCTGATATTCGCATTCCCCAAACCCCGTAGACGGGACGCATATACCAAGTATAAAGTGGTGCTAGATGCACTCTACGGGCTCCCTGACCCCTCGCCTTCTCAGTCAGGAACCGCAAAGTTGTGAATGATCGGTGGCATTTACCATGTCTTCGTTCCACAACATTAATATTTGAGGTTTCGCATGGGCCAGTACTCCATTTAGATACATCTTCCACTTTTTTTTTGCAATGGTATACAATAAATCCAGAACAAATGAGCACCTTTTTTGAGTATCGCGAACGAGTTGAGGGACATGAATGACGTGGCAGTCTGTTTAGGAATCTGTTGTATCGCCAACCCTGTGGCACTCTGGTGAAGAGTGCTGCGGAGAGTCATGGGACTTCAAGGGCATACTCCATCAGGCATCTGCATAGTTATCCTAAGCGCCCGAGCGATGATGGGTATCCAATATCTAAAGCGTCGTTTCCTACGTTAGAACACAGCACAGTCGCAACGACGTTTGCACACTCGGGACACCGGCCTCGTACCGATGAGGGCAGGAGGAGAGATGCGTCATGATCCAGACGGTGGAGAACGACCAGCAAATTCAGTCGATAGGTCTCAGACGATGCCAGGACCGACCATATCAAGAGAGCGAAGGGCGCGTTTAACAACGAAAGAGGGTGGAACGGGTCGCATCGCCCACCCCCAAAATATGATCCGTCTTTGCGCAGAACTTGCTTCCGGGTTAGCTTTCCCCAAGAGGGCACAGCTGCTTGCATCCATCCGCTGATAGGCTATGATGCGTGCGGAGATGCTACGTCGTGTTATGAGAGAAGAGGACCACCGACGTTCCGAGCAGAAAAGGAAGGATACGGCACAGGTCTTGGTCTTGTGATATATGGAGAACGAAGTATGCGCGCGATTGTATCTGGCGGACGATCGTGACGATGAACCATCATGCCGGCCGCAAAGTTACCACGGTCTCAGAGCATGGAAGCGCAGCCGCCGGACGAATTGAATGCCATTCAAAAGTCGTCGCTGTGCGAGAATGAAAACACAGAACGTTGTTCGCTACCGAGGAGTATCCAGATCCCAGGTGGCGAACACACAAGCGCGGAGTAGCAAATTGGAAGTCGAACACCACTCCGTTTCTATGAAGATCATCCGTCGGCGGCAGTGAATGTGAGACGTGTGTACGGAAGAACGAAGGTGGTGTAAGCGGGTTCATTAAGGAAGCCAAAGGTGGATTTCGGATGTTGTATCGAAGGAGTGAGCGCGGGGATAGATTGGAATGCGATGGGCCGGAGTCCAAGATGGCGAGGTGGATGGAGGCGATCACGAGATAGGGAGGCGATAACCTTTTCATTTTCTTCTAGAACATCAAGAGAGACATAAATACAGGGACTTCATACAAAAAAGGAGCGAATAAACCTGGCAAAGAGATCCCAATATCATATGTAAAATAAGTAATAGTGGATATGTTCTTGGATTAGACGATAAAGCGGGCGGGGCTTCTGACAATAGAGTTACACGATGGGGGATAAACATCCAAAGGTGTAAGTCTGGGAATAGTCGAGATGTACGGTACTAAAAGGTAGATATACTGCAACGAGTCCTGAGATGCAACGAAGCATCGCGAATTGCAAGCAAACGAAAAATCGATTTCGGTCAGACCGCCGAAGGCCCGATGGTTCGAGTCATACAGACTCGAGCTCGCTCGGGGTAGGAGACGGCAGCGCAACCGAGGCTGGAGAGAGGGCCCGATCCTGCGAGAGATAAGGGGCAGGGACAAGCGATGTCTCGTAGGAAGCATGGCGTTGAAAGGGATTGCGAGTGTGTATGCGGGAGATGGGGGAAGCTATTAACAAGACAGGGGACAGGTGGTGAGTGATACGACTTAAGGGCGCCAAAAGACGGAAGGAGTTCCGGGGGACGAGTAAACTGCGTACCTAACGGACCGGAACTAAAATATCGTGTGGGTGTTTCTGCTCTTGCATCATTCTCTTCGTTTTCGCAGGGCTGGGGAGCGCGGGAGCTGAGGGGAGCACCTGATTGCTTCACGGGGGTGCGAGAATCGTCCCGTGGGAGAACAGCAAGGTTGTCGATCCCGCCCAGAGGCTTGGAGGGCAGTGTCAGAGCACGATCGTGGAGCGACGAAACTGAGTATCTAAGAGGGTAGAGGATCGGAGAACGGGGAGGGAAAAGGGACGGCCTAAGGATGGAAAGAAATTCCTCGAGCGCTTCCGAGGGTAAGCTGGACCTGATAAGAAAATAGGTCAACGAGGGAAACAAAGGGGCGGGCCGAGGGTGGGAGGAGTCGGACGGGAGATGGATCTACATTTACCTTGGCGATGCGCGGGGAGATGCCTTCGGAGATTTTGACTCAGGGTCCAAGTAAACAAGTGGATCATCGTCCAACGGGGAATCAGCGGAGAACAATCTGTCCGCCGAATCGGCGGGAGTGGAGGCAATCCGACGGGGATGATGTTGGCGGTGGGGAGAGGGGAGATGAATGGAAAAGTTGGATAACCGAACGGGACGTGGGGCGACGAGAGTGATATTGTCTGTGTTTGAGGGCATGAGAACGAGCGTAGGGCGGACGTAAAAGGGAGCTGAAGGCTAGGTTATATGCAATGGGAAGCAGGGGCGAGGCGAGACAACGAGACGAGGGCACGGCAGCGATGGGGCGATGGGGGTCTGACTCACACGGTCAGGTGACGTGTGGGGCTGGGCGCAAGAAGCGATCGGCACATGATGCTCGGCCTTACGCTCACGGTGGTCGTCGTCGGGTGGTCGGAATTCAACGCAGACGACGTGCGACGTAAAACCGGTCAACCTTAAAATTCTCGGGCAATATATATCACTTGACCAGATGCTGCCCTTCTTTTCTCGTCGCCCTCTTTGTACTCGAGCGCATGGCACAGCGTGGTCAGCTCTCCCCTCGCTCCGCCCCCCCAATCCAGAACGACCAATGCATGACTCAAGATGAATCCTCTCCTCTTCTGGCACACACTGCTCCCAACTCTCTCGAGTCCCAGGCACCCTCCTTACAGTCCAAGATCCGGTCTGCGTCTACCCCACTTCCAAGGGCTCAGTTGATCTGTCTATGCGTCATGCGTCTCGTCGACCCTATCGCCTTTACCCAGATCTTTCCCTACATCAATGAGATGATGGCCCACCTCCACGTCACTAACGATCCTTCTCTTGTCGGTTTTTACAGTGGGTTGGCCGAGAGCGCATTTTCTGTCTCTTCCCTTTTCTCGATCTATCAGTGGGCTCGCCTTTCCGGTACGATCTCTTATTTTTTTTTCTTTCCTTCCCGTGCCTTTATCGCTTACATCATTGATTTTTCCCTAGACGTAATCGGTCGCCGGCCGGTCATTTTCATCGGCATTATCGGCGTCAGTTTGGCGACGTTACTCTTTGGCTTACAGCGGACCCTCCCTGGCATTCTACTCGTTCGTTCCATCGGTCAGTCAGTTCGACTCTACATCAATCGATCGCGCCTGTCTTACCCCCATCCATCGCAGGTGGTTTCTTCTCGGGCAATGCAGCCGTCATCTATTCGGCATTGGGCGAAATTACCGACTCGACGAACCATGCCATCGCGTTACCTATTTTCGCTCTTGCCTGGCCGATCGGTTCTATCATAGGGTAAGTATCTCTTCACTGATCGCTCCGACCCTCTTGACCATCCATATCGATAGCCCCCTCATCGGTGGAACGTTCTCAAATCCCGCCAATACATTCCCTAAGTTATTCTGTCACGACTTTTTCCGGGTCTATCCTTATTTCCTTCCCGGTTGCATAGCAGCCCTCATTTCCCTGACTGGCGCCGTCTTTGGCTACTTCTTTCTTGAGGAGGTGGGCTCTCCCCCGCAGCTTCCTTTCGCCCTGCTTACCTATTATTGTAGACTTTGCCCAGCAAATGTCGTAAATTTCCCATTCTTGAATCAGTCACAGAGGAACACCAGAAAACAAAATCGGTGCCGTATACATTCAGAGAGCTCATCTCCGTGCCCATCATACGTGCTCTTTGCTACTCTGGGGCCGGGCTTAGTTTCACCCAGACTTCCTTTGACGTGCTCTTCGTCCTTTTCTGCTACTCCCCCATTGAAACGGGCGGTCTTGCACTCTCTGTATGTTCACGCCCTATTTTATCGGATATCCGCTAAAGTGTTTGTGACAGGCCGCACAAATTGGCATTTGCCTCGCTATGGCAGGCCTCATCTCCTGTGTCATCCAGCTGGTTCTCACACCCATCCTTTTTGCGCGCTACGACCCTATACGCTTGTACAATGGGTGTCTGTGCCTTTGGCCTTATTGCTTTCTCTCGCTGCCACTTCTCAATATTGTGGCTCGAATCGGTCTCCCCACAATGGATCGTCAAATGACGGAGGGAGGGTTCAATCTGACAGATGTGGATAGCCGTGCGCAGGCAATGATTTGGTGTGGTATCACAGCGCTGTTGGCCTTGTCGAGAGTAGCCTGCCTGGCATTCGGGTGCGTCCATGCATACTTGCTGTTTGTAGTGATGCTGAAAGGTGATAATTCTAGGTTCAGCATAATATTGGTCAAGGAGAACGCGCCAACCCCCGCCTCTCTCGGGGCGACGAACGGACTTGTCTTGTTCGCGATGTCCTTGACGCGTTCGTTCTGTCCTGCTTTCGCAAGGTACGATGCTATACAGTTTGCAGAGGTCAACGTCTGACGCACGTGGTTCTTGCAGCTCACTTTTTGTGACGTTGGCTAACAGCAAAATCCTCTTTGGTTATCTCTGGGCTGTAATTATGGCAACCATAGCATATGCCTGCTCCTTGCTTGGCAGTCAACTCGAACGACCATCCGCCGTCAATCATGCTTATGGGTCAACTGAGTAGAGTTTTGCTCGTCTACACAAGCACATGTTTTCTTGGGTTTATTGCGTGGCACTTGGGCATTCTTATTTCATTATTGTCCACGGTCACTTTATGTCGAACCATGAATAGATTGATTTACACACGCCAGAGAATCCCCAACTGAATGTAATCTGTTGTTGAGACCTCAAGCTAGCATCTGAAAGAGTCGACTGGAGGTACACCTTGTAGTTGCCTGCTCGTTGTGTGTCCGGTTTCGGTGACATTAAGGGGGACGCCTCGCATGTATAGGGAGCGACTCACGATGCCAATGCCTACCGAAGGGAAGTCGAATATCGCAAAAGAGGGGACAGAAACCCCCGTAAAGCGTCACCGTCATAGCCAATGAAGTACAGGCCGTGACCCAAGACGATGGGCAAAGTACTGTGCGATACCTGCGATACGTGAGCTCCAATCAATCGCGTGCTCTTTGGTCTACCGCGCTAGGGACGGCATCGACCTGTGCAACATTCATGACCAGCTGAACGCATGAGCCTTATGGACTAAGTTCCGGAACGTAACATCTGTCTTCTCGTTGGCGTCTATTCGTCCAAATAAAGCGACAGTCTAGCGATGCTAGCGCAGTGATGTCAGTGGGGAATCCCACGGCGACGTCGAGTAATGAAGGCTATGGAAGGGGATATCGATGGGCACAAGATCGGTGAGGCTCGAGGACGCTGTAGGTAATCCGGGCCACACAGAAGCGGAGTGGGCGCAGGAAACGTGCCTTGCCAGTGATTGGAAGCGAGGCCCAGCACTGGCGCACAACACCAAATGGAAAGAACCAAAAAAAAATACAACAATGAAGGACCTAGAAGAGCATGACGCCATCGCGGTTGCAGCAGTAAGCGCGCGCCGCAATGATAATCGGCAAGCTTGCGGTTTCTTGGGTGCCCAGTGTGACGCTTCTGGCAAATGGTGCGTATGGAGAAAGCAGTGACCCGTGTTGTCGTCGAATAGCAATTTCATCGTCATTTCAAGATGATCTCTGCTTTGGGAGATGATCGATGATGGCTGGAGAGAGCACGAGCATCATCGCTCAGTACCTCCTTCAACGTCTTCTCACACAAGCCCCTCTCAACCTCCCCGAGTCCAAAACCCCAACTCCAATGCAGATATATATAAGTATATACCCGCCCAGAAGAAGGGGGAAGAGATGAAGAGTCGTTGGCTCATCTGAGCACTTCCCAATCATCCATAGAGTGTTGCGTGAGTGGAGTCGGCGCATAATCTCTACGGATGTCAACGTACTGATGATGCGAGTACGAGGCGAGGTGCGCGCGAACCCATCGACGATGGGATTGGCGTACGCCGCCGCCAACAAGGATCGTGCCGCCCGCGGCGGTGCCATGAACGACCGGAACCGGAACTGCCTCCGTACGCCGGTACCGATAACCCCGCGACCTGGGTACGGTCTCGCGCCCTCCGCCCACGTGAGGTACTGTAGGAGACACCACGAGGGCCGGCGCGGGACACGGACAAACACATGCATCGTCCGTCGCCTCGAACTTCAGGGCGTGGGGACTGCGCGATGCGGGCGGTGGGTTCCGATCACCGAGCCGCGGTTGTGCTCTCGCTCATGTTCGTCCCGTGTTCCATCATCCTTACCCCTCAACTCCACTCGCTTCTCCTTGTTCGAGGTGAGGTCGACGATGAGGAACAAAGAGCGCGCTCCCGGAGATGTTCGCAAAGTAGTCGGACGGACGCGTGCGCGCTCGGGTGTAATGCCGTATGCGGGATGCGTTGAGCGCGCGATTGCGCTCGATAGGGCTCTGATGGCGCGGAAGAAAGAAGACTAGGCGATGGGGTTGTACGTGCACGCAGCGGGTGGAGAGATGTCCCAAGCTAGAGTCGTCGATGAGCCCGGAAGGGAGCTCCTCGGACTTGGGGGAACGACGCACGCATGGTAAGGCCCGGCAAGTGCGGCAAGGACGAAGAGACACGAATTGGATGAGTAAACGAGCGGATATTTGTTGATAGCGGATGCACCGACCAACACGAATTTGAAAACGTGATGACCGGAGGCTAAGAATCGGATCCATCATACGCGACGAAGGGTTACAGCACACACAGCGCAGAACAGGATATCACAACAAATCTGAATGGAACGAAATCAGACCTAATACAGTTAGTCCGGCGACAGATATCCAATTCTCAAAAACAACGCACCGACACGCAACAGCCGTCTGTCTCGTTCCAATTCAATAACTCTAACAATGGTAGCTATTTTGTTGCATCAACCGAGATGGTTGCGTGACGTGTGTCAGGGTATCACGATATAAGATCGGTGTCCCACATTACTTTGCTGGACGGACGTAGAAGCACTAGCACGAGCCGGATACAGGACTTGGGCTTTTGTTGTGAAGCTAACGACTCAAGTCCCTAAATCACGAGGGGTCGTAGCCGACATGGGTAGAAGCGTGAGATCGATCAGGCGCGCATGTGAAACTTGCTTGGCCACGTCCATTCGTGCCAGCAGGCGACGGACCCGGATATATTCGTTGACGGCACGAGAAGGCGACTTCTCTGACCGCCTGTGGCGTTGGGATCAGTGTTCATCAGTCAGAGACACATAGGAGGGGAACGCCCATTGACAGCAACCCCGAGTCAGGCGCTTCGCAAATCCCGGAGAAAGTGAGCCAAGGAGGTCGAGACAAAGGGGGCCTTGCTTCGAAGCGCTCAATATATCACTGGGTTGTGTCACCCAAGGGGATCAGCGGATATGATGGGCAGCAATTCGTGCCCTTGCATGTCACTGCGATTCTATTAATAAACAGGTTTCATGAATGCATGTGTCGAAACATGTAATGTATGTATGCTGTATGTATGTGCCAATGGTGTGTTATCTGGAACGAGCGGAAAGTGAGCGGTCGCGTGGGGACTGCGGAATATTCGGACCACTTACGATGAAATGAACGAAAATTTGATGCGGTATGAATGTAATGTGACACAAGAGAAGAAAAAAGAGGGATACACCGCACGCAGGTCAAGTCATTTTGAAAACCGGCGCTGCGATCTGGGGCCGTTCAGTCCTCGGAATACGGACTCGGTGGCACGTCGCTTAGAAGAGTGAACGAGGTCAGGCTGTCCGTCTCGTGCTCGCTTTCGCTTCGAGCTCGATCGCGTGTAGGGCGGGTGTGAGAGGTCCTCGTCGGGATCAGGAAGCTCAAAACTGTCAAGAAACGCGGGTGGACGATATGGAAGCGGCTTGGGTGCCAACAATGGCGCGTTGCACACCACATGGAGAAACTCCGGCGCAGGTGTGAGTGGCGCTGCCGTTGACATCGGCGATCCGGGATCCGAAGGTGAGACGGCCGACGCTGAGAAGGCCGAGTAAATAGAGGCCAAAACCCGAATCGGTACAGACAACACTCACGTTCCAACGCAGGGATCGGGAGAGAAATGGGGAGCGCAGGTAGCGCAGAGAGGGCGGGAGGCGCCCTAGGGTGTGCCCTCGTACGGGAAGAGTGCGAATGCATAGCTCTGGACGAGGGCGGACTAGCCGCCGTCTGTTCGAGGCGATGATATGGCCGCCGGCGGGGTGGCGGATAGGGATTCGATGGATGGGCGAACCATGAAGGGTCTGGTGGTTTGGCAAAGGTGGGGACGTCAGGCCAGGAGGGGACCCATTGGTCGAAGAGGGGAAACGGGAGAGGGTGGGAGGCGTGGTGCATCATGGGGCAGAGAGGAAAGAAAGGACGATGTGGAAGGGAGAGGGGTATAAGAGGGACGGCATAATCGGCGATATTATGGTAGGGAAACGGAGGGGCTGTGTGAAATCTGGAGATGGTATGACAGCGTTGCGGGCAACGTCGCGCACCACAGGGGGAACCGTCTCAAATCAAATCAAATTAGCAGATTCGCTGCGCCGCGGTCAACATCCACCCATCCATTCCCCAACGCCGCATCAGGTCCAGCCCCGCCTTCCCACCGCCCTACTACGTATCTCGTTCCTCTACTCGGACATTCGTAACGGTGGCACGCAATACCTCATCTCAGTTCATAATGTGGGAGGAAACATAAAGGTCGGTGATCCGATTCCTCACGACCGTTCGCCTCTCATCTGCATCACAAGGCACTGGCTGATGATCTACTTCGCGACCTTCCCGACCCTAAATCACCAGAGCCAAATCTCATAAAAGCTCGCATCACTGGATCAAACCATCTCGTGCTTGCCGGCCTCAGAAGGAAACGCGCCGTTCTCGGACTGGCTGATTCGTCACGGTTTCTGACACAAGCCCGCCCATCACATTATATTACAATATCCCCCTTTGACACAATCGAGTCGAATCAAACATACCATCTTGCGCCGTCCGTATAATGCATCGCACCAGTCCTCCAGCGCCCGATTGCTGTCGGAATTATTGTCTCGCCTATTCATGACAACGACTACCATGATCAACCCTTCCTCGTCGTTGCGGTGCCTGCCCCCTTTCTCAGTGCCCCAAGGTTACTTCCGTGACCCTGAGACATGTTCTTATCAAAAATTCCCTAGCCACAGGTCAGGCAAGCCATCTCGTGGCTCAGAGGTGCCACCGGCGCACATTAATGCATTCCATGGAAGCTGCACCCTGTCGTTTATCGCCTTCCAAAAACGTTGCTGCGCCCGAAACAGAGTCAAAACATTCCCCTATTTTCGGCCGCCTGCGCATTGGCAGACGGCCATTACGAGAATGTCAGTGTCAGCAGGGTCTCTTGGTCGCTTATCCTACAGGCCGGTTTCCAACTGTAATCATCGGCGGCGGGGTCACACATAATGTGCTATTGGAGGCTAGAATCGGAAAATGGCACCACCGCGAGTGGGGCATGTGCCATCGCTCACCCCTGACACGGTAGCAGAAGCGAGATACTCCAATTCCAATTTTGTGTCATGCGGACTTGGCACCTCCCATGTCATCCCAAATGTATACGCCTATGAGGGACATGTGCTGATGTGCTCAAAGATGGCATACTTGGTTACTGTAGTTGCAGTCTCCACCGCTCAGACTACAAAAGAAAAAAATTCCCGTGAGAATAAGTGCCAGCTCATTTGTCCTGATGAGTCAGGCGTCCGGTAGAAGAAGATAGATACAGGAAGGAACAAAGTGTTGACCAGCGGCCCCACACATTGATGCGGGCTGGATCCTCCGAAGGAAAAGAAACGAGAGGCACTGCACGGCAGGACCACAAGATCGGGAGTCGCAACGCGGCGGACTACCGTAAGGAAGAACAACACAAGAAAGCAAAAAAACACCCCACCCTGTTATCGTTTCACATCTAGAAGCCTACGCGACGGTCAGGTCCTTGTGAGGTTCGCTGCGCCCATGGACTGGTTTCAGAAGCTAGTCAAGAACAGAATTTGAACTCAGAGATTATCAGCGACTTTTACTATAACCAAACCCCTCTGGCAGGCCTCAGGCCTCATGTGTGAAACGGCATGTGGACTCGAACTTCTTGTGAAACTGCTCACACCTACGCGCAGGTGCGCCGCGGCGGATATTCTACTTCCACGCAGCCACGCAGCCGCGAACGCGAACCCCAGCTGGATCGCAGCCAGGGGTACGCCACCGGCTGATCGGTCCGTACTGCACGCGGCCACAGAAAAAATAAATTACTAGATGAGATGATAAGAATATTTTATTTTCAAACGAACGAAAGGAGGACCAGAGTGACATCTCACCTTTGACTTGCTAGCGATGAGTGCCTCGCCACAGATCATCCAAGGAGTAGGAAACACCGCCGGGTCAACCGTTGGTGCACCGACACGCGCAAAAGATGCGGGAAACAGCAACCTGGGCACATTTGGGGTGTGTGCTTCCTTTCACTCACTGCCCTCTTCTTCCTTTTACATAGGCGCCTTCTTGACACAATTAAATTCTGTGACTCAATGCACGCACCTCTGATCTGCAGGTCAAGTCTGGCCTTGCCCAGATGCTGAAGGTGCGCATGTCTCGCGGTTCAGTGCGCCCTTGCGTTTCCCCTTTCGACCGGGTTGACACCCTCGAGTAGGGTGGCGTCATTATGGACGTCGTCAACGCAGAACAGGTGCGCATGTCGGATGCTCACTAGCACGCTTCCTTGCGTGATGGGTTATTAATCACTTGTCCGCCCATGACGCTCGTTTCGCTTAGGCGCGGATAGCTGAGGAAGCTGGCGCGTGTGCTGTCATGGCACTAGAGCGTGTACCTGCAGATATTCGTGCCTCAGGCGGTGTCGCGCGTATGGCAAGTGCGAGGTTTCATCGCCGTGCATCGTGGTGCTAGAACATGTACCCTTCGGGACTTTTCCCTTTCCAGAGTGACCCCCAAATGATCAAGGAGATCGTCCAGGCTGTTACTATTCCCGTCATGGCCAAAGTTCGGATCGGACATTTCGTTGAGGCTCAGGTAATCAATTCTCTACGCCATACACATGCCCTCTCCCTCCCCCTCGTGTAATTCAAAAGGGTCACTCTGAAAACTCATCTCCGGATCGTTCGCCTCCTTAGATAGTGCAAAGCATTGGGATTGACTACATCGACGAGTCGGAAGTGCTGACACCAGCGGACGAAGAACACCACATCAATAAACACGCGTTCAAGGTGCCATTCGTCTGCGGCGCGCGCAACCTCGGCGAGGCCCTCCGACGCATATCCGAGGGGGCGGCTTTCATCCGCACCAAGGGGGAAGCTGGTACGGGTAACGTTGTGGAGGCGGTGCGTCATCAGCGCGCTGTCACAAGCGAGATCCGCAAGGCGAGCGTAATGATGGAGGAGGAGCTGTACGCGTACGCCAAGGACATCCAGGCGCCATTCCATCTGCTCAAAGAGACGGCGCGCCTGAAGCGGCTCCCAGTAGTCAGCTTTGCGGCTGGGGGAATCGCCACACCAGGTGCGCGGCCGTGATACCCTTTCTGCCCCACTCTTTATTCCAGCTGATGCGACGCTCCGCCCACCGCGGCTTTACCTGACTGCTTGGAACAAAAAGCCGATGCGGCTTTGATGATGCAGTTAGGCTGCGATGGAGGTCGGCAACACAATCTCACCCCACCATGCCAACGCAATTGACTCCCTCTATTTTCAGTGTTCGTCGGTTCGGGCATCTTCTTGGTGCGTTTCCGGATGTCAAGACTCGCAACCAAATCTTTGATGAGTCGTTCGTTTCCCTTCAGTCCGGAGATCCCGCGAAGCGCGCTCGTGCCATTGTGCAGGCTGTGAGCCCCGAACCCAGCACCGCCATTCATTCGTAGCACTGAAACGCTTCCAGGTTGCGCATCATAATAACCCGAAAATTCTTGCGGAAGTACGAAGTCATTTTGATTCGAATTCGACGTTCCTGTAGACAATGCCTAACGTTAACGTTGAAACAGGTATCAGAGAACCTCGGCACGGCCATGGCGGGGTTGTCAATGTGGGTAGTGTTGCACCGCGTGGCGTGTTGCGCCGTTCTAACTGAGCACAATTTACCCTTTCAGCGACGCAAATCTCCAAGGAGGGCGATTGGCAGAGCGCGGATGGTAAAGCACCGCACCAAGGCGCAAACTGGAATGATAGAAATGTGTAGCAGGTTTATTCATAAGTGGTGCAACAGAGGCATGTGCAGCAGGGAGGGAATGTGATGTCATCGTCGGGTGGTGACGGTTACTCGGCAATACCATACATATGAGATTGCCATGGATGAATGAGCGGTACTACCGTCACAATACGGCACTTGCACCATGTCGTCTAACAACAACAACGACCATACCCCAAAGGATTTTCTCAAACGGTTCATTTCCGTCTGTCCTTTTTTTTTCTATCGAATTATGATTCCGTGCCTCAATCCGACTCACATGCAGCGAGACCCGAATGCACGGTATACTTTCGATAGCGAGCGTGATGCGTCGCAATCCGAAATTTGTAGACAGGGCAAGGGTAGAGACAAGGAGTGTATAATTGTGCGTTTTTCCCATCGTTGTTTTTTTACGAAAGGGTCAATGTGAACATTTCTTTTTTTAAATACCTCCCCAACAAAAAACAAGCTTCAGATGACCTCTAGAGAGTTGTTTACGGCGATGCAGGTCCGTTGTTCCTATCTGTCAAACTTTGCCACCCCTTGTCGGAGCAACTGATGTGCTGTTATGACCGCGGGGTGGTTCTTTGATCCTTCTTGAGTGTTGATGATGATGGTCGTTTAGGAGAATGGTTTCTTCTGTGCGCTGCCGATGGATCCAACTCGGACATACATCGAGTGCGAGCCGATCCCCAAGCCGTAATCAGATCCCATTACCCAATTCCGTGGGTTTCACATCCGACAATATCCTATTCCTCATTCCCCATTGCTGTATGCTGTAATGAAGGGGAAAGCAAAAAGCATCTGTCTAGAATCTAAGAATCTAAGACCTTGGCCGAGTACTCATGTCCACCGCCGATACCCAACGTCCCCGCACGTGCCTCCTCGACTTGCGCTGCGGCCGCTTTGCGACGTTCCCCCGCGGCATACAGCTCAAGAAGACTCAACTCGAGTTCATGTCGTGAGCGTTCGGCGGCGCGAATGAGCGGTTCGGCCGCAGCCTTCTGCGTTACATTCAAGCTAGCCAATCGGGCGATCTGCGGGGGCATCCTTGAGTTAGAGGAGAATTGTGAAGAAGGAGGATACTCGCCTCTTTATTGAGGCTCTCTTTCACGACTTCCTCCGGTTTATGAGGCGGAATCGGGGGAATGCGGAAATTAGAGGAAGAACGGGACACATTGGAGGTTTGTGGGTTGGATTGAGATTGAGAAGTACGCGATCGTTTCGGGTTTGTGGGTAGACTTTGATGAGGCGAATGACTCGCACGCGGAGCTCCTGCTGGGGGCTGAGGGCTCGGCTTCCTTGGATGATCGAGGAGCTGTGGATTATGTGGTGGAGCTATATCAACCATTTTCACATCCTCGTTGATGCCCATAGAAAGCTGCGGTGTCACCTTGGCCTTGCCTTTGTCCAATGGGGTCGAAGACGCCGGTACGGGGCTTGTACGTGCTTCATTGGACGGCGGAGGCTGCGGAGATGCGGGTGAGGTTGATGAGTCCCGTTGTGGATGCCGCACGTCCGCCGTACCGCTAGATTGCGGAGGAGATTTTGGCTCTGGAGGGGCAGATGGCCTGGAGGAGTATGAGTGATTACCCCTCACATCGGCAGTCGAGCGGGAATCGGGTGACCGCCGTCGTGGTGAGCCACGACGCGGTGGCGGCGTCGGGGAACGCCAGCGGCGATCGCGGGACGCTAGAGGAAAGGGTTGGGCACGCTCAGCCACGGTGATCTTTTGAGGCAAACTTACATGAACGACGCCGGGGTGACCAGGATCTCTCGTCCCGCCTCCGACTCCTTGAACGTCGGCGCGGTGGGCTATTGCGTCGACGGTCACGCCCACGGTCATGATCCCGTTTTTCATAGTCGCGTTCGCGGTCTCGGTCCCGACCGTAACTGCGACCGTCGCGGCCATTGTCATTATCGCGTGGTGAACGGTCGCGGTTGCGGTCACGGTCACGGTCATAGTCTCTTCGGTGGTCATAGTCCCTCCTATCAGGCTCGTAGTGCCTGGAGTCATATCGCCTGTCGTCGCGGCGATAATCGTCTCTTCCTCGCCCGTCCGAGCCGTAGCGAGACGGACCGCGCGAGTCCCTATAACGAGAGCGATAGTCGGGCTGGTAGGAGTCGCCGTAGGGAGGACGCGAGCGTGGCGGGGGAGATTTACGAGGAGAGCGTGGACGCCTTTCTGGGGGAGGGCGACTTGGGAGTGCCTCAAAGTCGGGTTTGGGTGGAAGTGGGATGGAAGACATTGGAGTGGGTTGTTTGTCGCTTGTTTGCCTTACACCTCGCCTTCGCCATGTCCGTCACCGTTCGCCGAGGACTCTATCCCCTCGCATCTCTCTCCCAAATCCAGTCTACTCCCTCGGCTCAGGACGGCGTTCCTCATGATATCGAAGAGGATCTCAGAGCGTATGGTTGCAGGCTCATCCACCAAGCAGGCATACTGCTGAATCAGTGCGTCTCTTTCTGTCCTTGACTTCTCTTAACCCCCACACTCTAGGTGACAGAAAGCAGGTGGCAGTAGCCACCGCACAAATTATCCTTCAAAGGTTCTTCTATGCCAGCTCTCTGAAGCAGTTCGGTGTCGCCGTACGTGCGGAACTTTTTGCTCGTCGGAGTCGTTTCTCCTGACCCGCCTGATAGGACATTGGCATGGGGGCACTTTATCTATCTTCAAAACTGGAGGAGTGCCCAGTCCGTATGCGCGACCTAATCAACGTCTACGACCTCCTCCTTCAGCGTACAGCGCACGCCGTCGCATCGGCGCCTGGGTCTCCACAACATCACCCATCCGAATTCAAACACACGCCGATGTCGTACTTTGGCAATACATTCTACGACCTCAAAGAAGCATTGGTCGTCTCTGAGATGCAAATTTTAAAGAGGCTGGGATTCGACGTGCGGGTAGTGCTGCCGTATGGCACATTGGTAAATTACATGCGCTTGCTTGGATTGACGAGTCGTAATGAGGCCGTGTCGATGGCGTGGGGTTACCTCAATGACGCGTGCGTTATGGTCGACGCGAGATCTTTTCTTCTCACTGACTTGGAGCAAACGGAATAGGTTGCAAACACCCGTATATGCACTGTACCCTGTGCCAACAGTGGTAAGCGCGGCAATCCTGCTCACGACGCGCCAGCTCGGTATATCGTTACCGTCAAGTCCAGACAAATCCTGGTGGGAATTATTTGATGTTGATTGGGAGGATCTATGGAGTGTATGCGGGCATATCATGCGGTTGTACCGGGTACGGACGCTGGCTGAGCGGATTGAGATTATGGGTTTGTTAAGTAAAAAAGAGTTGCGACAATGGCTTGAAGATAAAATAAGTAAATAAATAAATAGTTCTTTCTTAGATCGACAGTGACGATGCTCGACCATTGCTCGATAATGCACAAAGGTCCGCTCGCTCTCCTTCACACCTGCTTGAGTTCATATCCCAGCAGGCGGAATCGTCCTTTGGTCCCGCTCATTCACCCCGGAGGCCTCTCAATTGGCCTCTTCCTCGGCCTCGCCCGTCAACGGCCTCATACGTGACGCTCTCATACCCGGTCGCGCCGCAGAACAAAAGTACGAGAAGGACGGTTATGCCGTCAGGTGGACACTCGTCAACGACCTCGAATTGATCTTTGTCGTGAGCTGTCTTCTGCCTATTTATATTTGTATAGATTCGTGACCCGATCCCCGCTTTCAGGTCGCGTACCAGCGCATCCTCCAACTTACATACGTTGACGAACTCCTGGGCGCGCTGAAGACCGTATTCGTCAAAATTTTCCAGCCTTTCCTCGCCGCGTTTGTAGCTTCGCTCCACGCCGTCAATAGCACCGCCGTCGCGCTGTCCAATTCCGCATCCGAGCCGAGCCGCTGGAACTTTGCAAAAGCATTTGAAGGCTGGGATGCCGCCTTTGACAAACTACTCAAAGGCCTAGAGAATAAGGCCGCGGAGGTGCGCTCCTGCCACGAACGTTCTGATCGTGCACTCATGCCGAGCCACGCCCGGCTTCTCAGGATCGCAAGTCTCGTTTGCGCCCAGCTGCTAGACCACCTCCGTCCACACCCAGCCCTAAATCCAGTGACGTTGATGCTCGTGAGCGCTACTCGTCTCTTTCTTACGCTCTCTCTCACGGTGGATGCTAGCTCCTGCAGAGTCACATCCCGGAACAGTAGATGAACAACAGATCGCGCGTAATGTCCAAGCGCTTAAAGGCAGACTACGGGGACGAGGGAAAGTCCGTGCAGCTGGGCGGGGTAGGGTGCATGGGGACCCTGGGAGTGGCAGAGATAGCCATCCTAACTCAGAGTAGGTTCATTTACTCAAGGCCTTGTTCTCCCTTTCTCACCCAGCATGGACTTATTAAGCTCGGACGTTGCCACGAAGCGTAAGCAGAAAGGCAAGACCCTCCGCACGTGGGGCGAGGCACCACCTAGCGAGTCTGAGATGGCCTCTCTTGATTTCTCACACGAAAAGTTGAGTGGCCTGGATGCCCGTTCGACTTCGAGCGACGTGCAGGCACTCGTAGACGAGGCTTCACTTGGAACTCGCAATAAGGATGGGTTGTATGAGGTTCGGGACTTAGAGTTCGCCAACAGCAACAAGGCGGATGACGCCATCGCTAGAGCGCTAGGTGTGGACTCAGAGAAGGGAAATAAACCGGCTCAGGGCTCGCTTGGCGCTTTGGGTTCATTACTCGCAAGGTTTACGGGATCGAGAGTACTGTCGCAGGATGACCTCAACCCTGTGCTGGAAGGCATGAAGCAGCACCTGATGAAGAAGAATGTGGCCAAGGTCATTGCCGAGAAAGTTTGCGAGGGCGTCGGTGAGAGCCTCATTGGGAAGAAAGTAGGGGGTTTCCAAAGTGCGTCCTCCCACCGTCCTACCCAACACGAAAATTGACTAGCAGTAGCAACAAATGCGGCTGTGCGACAGGCCCTATCTAATTCGATTACGAACATATTAACACCAAAGACGTCGACAGACCTGTTGCTCTCCATCCGAGAAAAACTGTCATCGCCGCTTACGTCGACCCAACAACGTATGCCATATAGTATCACCTTTGTCGGCGTCAACGGTGTGGGAAAGAGCACTAACCTGTCTAAAGTCTGCTTCTGGCTCATTCAAAATGGGTTCAGGGTCCTTATCGCTGCTTGTGATACATTCCGGTGCGTTTGGCTTGGCGCCAACCCGAATCACTGGATATTTATGGTCATGCACGCAGGAGCGGAGCCGTAGAACAGCTACGCGTTCATGTCCGGAATCTCAGTATGCTAGGCATGAACGGAGCTGGAGACAGCAAGGGCCGTGTTGAGCTGTACGAACGGGGTTACGGAAAGGATGCTGCCGGGATCGCCAGAGAGGCTATTGCCTACGGTAATGATATGCACCGTCCACTCGACAGGAGTCTGATCGAATCTATAGCTGGGGACAATGACTTTGATGTAGTCCTGATTGACACTGCCGGTCGTATGCAGGATAATGAGGTATGTGTGCATTTTCTTCAGATTCTGGAATTCCAATCGGCTCATCAAATCATCTAGCCATTGATGCGTGCCCTCGCCAAGTTGGTGTCTGTCAATAATCCAGACAAGATCCTGTTTGTCGGCGAAGCCCTTGTCGGAAATGAAGCTGTTGATCAACTGTCCAAGTTCGACCGTGCCCTGCGCGATTTTTCGGGTGCCGGCGGAGTGAGTAAGGGCCGAGGCATTGATGGAATGGTTGTAACTAAATGGGACACTGTCGACGACAAAGTCGGTTTTTTCCTGTCCGCCACTCACTATCCAGACGCTGATGGATGGCCCCTGGCGGTTGTAGGTTGGCGCGGCCTTATCCATGACATATGTGACAGGGCAGCCAATTATCTTCGTCGGTACAGGGCAGGTACGTGTCCCCTTCCCTTTTTCCTTGTCATTCCCGGGTTGGACGTCTTGAATGCAAATGAATGTTATAGACATACACGGACCTCAAGCAGCTGCGGGTTACGAATGTCGTGCAAGCCATTCTGAGCGATTAGTTCGGGGTAGGATAAGTCAAATTCCCGAGTGCTGGCATGCGAGTAGAATTATGCTTGTACGACGGGCCGATCAATGTCGAATGGATCGTTTCGTATCATCACTTTGTTTAACTGCGAGTGATAACCAGAGAATGCCCTCAGCAGCCCATCTTGTTTGGTATGGGGGAAGCCGCCAGTATGAAATCGAGTGCTGCACCCACAATTGAGACGGACAACAACCACCGTTTTTCCTCCTTTTCAACTCCACGTCCCTTATACACCCTTTGGTCGGTTCACATTGTGGTCGGAGCACAAAATGCACACGGTCTCGCCCTGAGGTACTGGGCGCGCTCCACGCTCGTGTCCTTCCCTCTGGCGAGAAGTCACGGACGAGTTAGACCGTGGGTTGGCTGCTGGTCCCTGGCCAAGTGCGGGCACGGAAAGACGGCCTCCGCGTTCTTCCATGTGCTTCGAAGCCACCAGGGTAGTAATTGCTCAGAGGGTATGGGAAATGCCCCGAGCTCATCATAGGCGATGTCCAAGCTGGCCGCCGCCGCTCGCGCAAGAAATTCCCTCGTCGACATCCAAAAAGGCGACGAAAGGTACGGATTCCCTTTTTTTTTCCGTAGTCAGCCAGACAAGAAATTGGCGACGGCTACGAGACGCCGATGGCACCCGATCGCGACGACTCATCATTTGCGAAGCCGAATTCAGGGACTCAGTGCCGAGAGGACGCCGTCTTTCGTGGTTTTGTCCGCATCGTCGTACGGTAGCACGCAAAGTGTTGTGTGTCCCGGGTTGCCTCCGTCACCGATGTTACTACGTCAGTCCAGCGTCACGGCCAGCCTGAGGCTTCTGAGCTTTCTTACACGACGGCCATTCCACGCTTCCGCCTGTTATCGAGCCAGCAGCATGAGAGTCATTCCAATCCCCGTACGGAAGGACAACTACTCGTATCTCATCGTAGATGATACCGCGAAAGAGGCCGCCGCGGTAGACCCGTACACTCCGTCCAAGGTGAAAGAGGCGGCAGATCAACTCGGTGTCAGAGTCATCGCGGGACTCACGACGCATCATCACCACGATCACAGCGGCGGAAACCAAGTCTGTTCCCCCCTTCCGCAGTCCTTCTTTCGTCTGACCTCCCTCCAAACTTGCTGCTACACAGGAATTTGTGCGTGCACTAATCACTCACTCGGACATTTTCCTTCTCGCATTGCTCAAAACACCTCATCTTTTCACTTTGCGTGGCGGCCGACCAGGCCCAGCTATTCCCGGGTGTACAGATTTACGGTGGCAGTCACCAGAGCCCTGCCTTGACCCAGCTGGTTAAAGGTGAAGATCAGTTCACACTCGGCAACTCCCTCAATGTCAGGTCCGGTTCTTCATTTAACTCTTGCGATTGACCCCCGGTTGACGTCGTCGACGGATTCATATGTGTACGGGTGCTCAAAATACAGGTGTGTTGCGACGCCGTGCCACACCCAAGACTCGATCTGCTACTACGTGATCGACGCCTCCTCATCCTCGTCCGTCCCCGGAGCGGTCTTCACGGGCGACACGCTCTTCATCGCCGGCTGCGGCGTCTTCTTCGAGGGCACGGGACTGGAGATGCACACCGCCTTTGAGCGCCTCGCCGCGCTCCCCGCCGCGACCGTCACGTACGTCGGACACGAGTACACCGCGGGTAACCTCCGGTTCGCCCGCTCCGTCGACCCGGAGAACGCTGCGCTCGCGCGGCTCGGCGAGCTCGTCGACCAGCACCCCGTCACGGTCGGGTGCACCACGATCGGCGACGAGAAGGAGTGGAACGTCTTTTGGCGTCTGACGAGCGAGCCAGTGCGGTGCGTGAAATGTCCACTGACCCTCCATATGATTTCTAAAACACCTCTTGCCCGTACTTCGGCCCTCACATCATGACACAGAGCTGCTACCAAGGCTGAACCGGACGCATCGCCCGGCGCGATAATGGACAGGTTGAGAACACTGAAGAACAACTTCAAGGGATGATCGATGATCGCCGCAAAAGTTCCCTAGTCCCAATGTCCGCATCCACTGTACTTTTATGCACTTTCTTTCTCGTGAAAATATCGAACGGCACAGTGCTCGGTAAGAAAATGACAAGTAGGGTTCGTAAGGCCGCGTAAAGTCATCATAAATATTCAACTTGCTACTACGCAAAAAGATGTGACCCGAAACAAGCGTCGAAGACAAAACAAGATTACTCGTGACAACATGAACGATCAGTGTCCCGGACGAGCGCCGGATAAGGGTGGTAAGTGTGATGGTTGCGCGGTGCGGTGAGAGCATCATGCAAGCCCGAACACCTTGAGAACGGCAGTGCGCGCATAGGGAATGTACGATAGCGTGTACCAGAGGAACGCGAGGTACTCAAGTACGACGAAGACTGTATCCCTCGCTTGAGCAAAGTGCCAGAAGCGGTAGCGAAGGAGAAAACTTACTGATACAGAGGGTTCCGTTGCTAAGCACAAAGGCCGAGATGAAAATCATAACGATCATGGCGAGGAAGACGACCGTCGCGACGATACGGACGGGTTTGAACATCTAATGGTAGTGGGTGGGTGAGAAGGGAAAGTGGAATGATGGACGTTAGGTGGATTGCGGGGGCTACCACTTACCAGCTTCGTCTGCTTGGTGAACTGTATCGTTTTCGTTTATGAGAGTCCACGTTCGTGAGAGCAATGAAAAGACATACACCGATCAAGAAACCCGTGCCAATGAGGGAAATAATAGTCCCTAGGGCATAAAGAACTAGTACAAGTCGAGGGCATGATAAAAACCAAGACAAGACGGTGGAGGGCTTTGGGAAGAACGCACCTGCGAAAGAGGCCAGACTGCCGATAAAGAGCATCACGGTGCCGAGGACGCTAAGGACCAGTCCTATAGCATAGCTGGCAGCCGAAAATAAAAAGACGGCATCCCAAAGTCGTTCGTCAACACGAGTTGTTAGTTTCTGACCACCACCAAAAGCCGAACGTGACGACGAACGACGTACCACCCGGCAAAGCCATAGAGTCTTTGCATGCGCGTCAAACCGAGAGAGGAGAAGGCGGAGTCGCCCTCGAAGAACTGCGTTTCGGGGATGGTGCCGGCGGCCGTCTCGAGGTTGAACCAGCCTTTTGAACTCATATTTAATCTAGCTCGCAAAGAGGGGGGAGAGTCGTGAAGTGCGTGGACGGGGTTTTGTTGAGGCGCAGTCTGAGACGACGAGGATGAGGATGAGGATGAGGGTGCGTAAGCCGTGGCTGTGATCCGAGTCAGCTCGTCTCGGCTTCCTCGGACGATCTCGGTCGGCTGAAGCAAACTGAAGATGAGACGAGTAAAAAAAATCGTATTGTTTTTTATTTTCATAGACAAAATGACGAGGATAATTGCAAACAAAACGACAAAAACATCAACCGTGACCTGCGAGATGAAAGACGTGCGTTATAGTTGCGAAAGCGTAAGCAAATCGTAAAAATATCATGGAAAACAGGAATCATAAAGTGCATGCATCGTAGGAGATAGAACCTGGCTCGAGACGGAGCCAACATTTCGGCGGACTGCAACCTGGTATATCCAGCGTGAGGCCAGTCAACATGAATGTGTCCAGGGAATCAACGCCAACAAAAACGTCAAGGGGGGGCACGCCCTCCCGAGTCATCGTATTCACCCTCTGGGCGAATATAGATTTATCAACCACGGCTGGATCAACCTAATTCGGCTTGTGGCTCAGGACATCCTGGACCTCAGAAATTGCCCTGGCCGTCTCCAACACCTGGGACCCTCCAGGGAGAATGGCAATACGTTGCTTCGTCGTATTGAGCATCGCCTGTACGCTTGGCAAGACGCGAGCAACGTAAGGTGCGATGAGCGGATCGTTCGTTTTCAACACCGTGGCGGCACGCTGTAGCCACCACATCGAAGACTTGAACGATTCGTCGACCGGCGCACTCTCACCAATCGCTCCAGCGAGCTGTAGGTACGTGCGTCAGCGAACGATCAACCGACCGTATGTGAAAAGCCTTACTCTATGCACGAGCGTTAAAATGACTGCCTGCGACAATGGGGATTGTCCCTTTAGGGGCATAATGACTTCGGGATTGGACCTCGCCAACAGCTCTCGCAGCTGACGAATGTCCTGTGTGCCTAGCACATTAAGATATGTATCATCCCATACCTCCTCTGATGGGGCCGGAGGTGTTTGCTGGGTTGGAGGGGGAAGCGCGGGATGAGAAGGCTGGGGAGCAGGTATACCAGACGGAAACCACGGTGCCTGCATGATTGATTGTTGCGTGGGTGGCTGAGGAGGGGGACCATACATCTGAGGAACGTTCGCTGGCGGCGCAGCATGGCGGAAGGATTGCTGTTGATTGAAGGGACCCATGGCGCCGGTAGTCACAACGGGACCGGGCGAGTTCCTCACTTGAGGCTGCTGGAGCGGCGTCCCAATGTTCATGCTCAAAATCTTGATATGCTCTGAAAGTGTGCGGACAGATTGCTCAAGTTCCCTGATCATTGACTGGAATGTAGACGTCAAACCCTCGTGCGTAAATTGGTTTGAATCAGTAAACCGACCTCTTGTCCTCTGAGTGCCTCACTTTGCCAAGAAATGACTTCTTTCTTGATGTTCAACATTTCTGCGTGGATCTCACGGGACAACTCCTGGTGCATGGAGGAGGACTGAGCAGTGTATGCGGGAATCAGGGTCGTATTGATGGCTTCTTTCACATGACGCTCGATGATGGGGGTAACTGCAGACGAGAACGTCCGCGCGACGTGGCTAGAGACATCGGGTCGAAGGAGCAACCTTTCGATTTCGTTGGGAAGAGCCTTTAACACAAGCAAGGTCATAAATATCAAGAAGTAGGGTCTCCAAAGAAAGAACATACCTGATTCATTGAATCACCAAGTCCCTTGGCAATCTGGCCATTGAGGGCGGCCTTCACCTCGGTCTTGGTAATGTTCTCAAGGGATGGAAGAACGGAGTTCTGGACCTCCGACTTGACAGCCATCTCAACCACGCGTGTCGTGTTCTTGGTCAACTCGTTAGAAATGAGCTTCAAAAGCTTTTCCTGGCGGGTTATATCTGCCGCCTGCTCGCTGACACGAACATCTTCCAGACGTTGATCTACAAACGCAAATGTGAATGTCTCGACTGCCTTGAGGACGGTGGGAACTCACGCTGCTTGTCAAGTTCCTTTCCTACAAGCCGACCGATACGGGTGTACAGTGTCTCCTCCATCTTCTTGATCTCCTTGGACATGACCGCGCTAATCTGTGCTTCACTACTAGACCCTGTTTCCGAGGGCTTGACAGAGGACTCTTTCGCCTCTTTCTCCTTCCAGCCAACATTCTTGCCCCTGCCACGGCCACGGCCATCACCGGAGCGACCCTCCTCGCGAATTTCTACTTCAACTTCCTCTGCCGAAGGTGGGGTGCGGATCCTAGGGCCGGGCGGATGAATCGAGGGCTCTGCCACTGGCTGGATAATGCCAACAGGCGGAATCTGGATGGTTTGTTGACGCTGATTCCTTAATTCGGACGCCGGTGCGTGCGGTAGGTGAGGCGTTGCAGGGAATTTGGCCAGGGATGTCGCCAACGCGCTATCAAACCATTCCTTGCGGATGAGAACTTGGTCCACGCCAGACGAATGGACGGAAAATGCCACGAGCGCCAGTTCCCCCGGAGGAACTTTCGCAGCAACGCACGCAGCATGAGCCTCTTCGCCACGTGGGTCGGCGTCTGCAGTCAGGATGACGAAGTGGATGGTCGGCTTAGGCCCGCCAAATTCCAGTATTTGCTCCAAGTAAGGTCGAGTTTCATTCCCTCTGCCCGGCGAAGATGCCTCGAAACCAAGCTTGAAGGCGATCATACTATCGCGGCGGTTGTTAGCGATCCACAATGTCTGGATTCGTGAGTCGTAATTTGCATGACCAAACATGTCAGGATCGTCGGCGAATCCATGCATGAACTTGATGGTGGAAAGGACGGTGCCACTTTTGTTCGGAAGAAGCTGGAAGATAGTCCCATGCTTGCGACCGATGACCACACCGCCGTCCACAAACGTGATGGAAGAAGGTGGATCGTCACCACGAACCGACGTTGACCAGAATGGCCTTCGGTCACGAATATTCCAAAGGCTGAGGGTAGAGTCATTGGAAATAGTAGCGATAGCGGAATGGCCAACGTCAAACTCGAAGGCAACGAGCGGCTACGACTGATTTAACCCACTACACCAGAGCAGAAGAAACTTTGACTTACAACAGGCATCCTGATTGACTGGACAAAGCTGTGCAGATCTGACTGAACGATAGGCTCGCCTTCGAAGACTCGGGCAGCTTCAGTGATATTGAGCACATAAATGTCATTTTCTGACGCCACTGCCACGGTATTGTACTGCTTCGGGTGCCATTTCACAGAGTGAAGAGCTTCCTGGCCTACGGAGGGTAAGACGCACAACAAAATTTTGCCACTGGGATATCAAAGATATTGGTGAGAGATTCCTATTTAACATAATTGAAGGACGTACGGAACATCATCCGTGATTGTCTCGGGCAACTCCCAAACGACGAAACCACCGTCCGAGGTGACACCGGCAAGACGGTTCCCATGGACGGCCATATCAGTTACTGAGGTAGTGGGGGAAAACACTCCCGGAAGTTGGAGCAAGGTACGGTCGCCGCTCGAACGAGAAATGACACGGACACGACCTTGATTAACAACCAATTAAGAATGATCACATGCCTCCCCATCAGGGCTGGATAAACGGCGCACCTTTCGTCATGGCGTAGGCAACCCAGTGCGTAGCGCCGATAGTCGTTCCGGGTAAAAAGTTAGAGTCAACTCTAACTAGAGCGATCGCCGTCGATTTCACAGCATCGCGCGGCGCTTGGATATCATCCAATGGCTGCGCAACATCTATAACAATCGTGTGCGGCTGAGAGCTGTGAGGATCACATATCAGAACTCATTCCAACACAGTTGACTGCGCGCTTACTTGAGACCGGATTGGGTCTTGGCCTTGGAACCTGAGCCACGGTTGCGACCACCTTCGTGTCCCTTCCAGCTCCCGCGCGGACTTGGCGAACTTTCTTTCTCTCGCTGAGCTTGGCCCGTAGGCAAATGCGAATGAGCGGGACCGACTTGCGGCCCATGAGGGTGCTCCGTTGTCTGAACATCCCGGCGACCGGGGGGAGTGACTTTGGGGGGTGAACCACGCGGAGAAGGAGCCTGCGTGGGTTTCGGAGGGAGTGGACGAGATGCGGCCTTGGACTGGACCAGCTCAGTGATTGTCTCTTCATCATGAGTGTGCTGATCGTAAGGAGGAAGGATGGGGTGAGTCTGAGGTGGGGCAGATGCTTTCGTATTGCTGAGTTGCTCGAGAAGATTGTCCACAGACTTGCGCTTGGGGTCGATGGCCACGGACGTCCAGTTGTCCTCAAACGACTCAGAGGGTGCTTGCTGATGAGATGGGGGTTGGGCAGGTTTGCGTATAGGGGCAACTGGGGACGAAACTAGCGCATCGAAAGGCGAGACAAAGTCGAACATGGTCTTGTTCGGCGGAGGCGACCCCTGTGCATGGGATTGTCCTCCTGGCACAGGGCCTTGGATGACCTCCGAACCGGCAGTTTGGGGAGTGACGAGTTCGGGCTCATAATACGAACTGGTGTCGCCATGCTGAGAGGATCCGACCAGGGAAAAAGTGGGGGAGGGTCCTGTGGGAGGTGAAAGCCGCTGCTGAGGAATATCCGGGGGGGTTGCGCGTGGGGCATTGCTGGAAGAAGCGGTAAAGGGTAAGCTTTAAAGTCGACATGAGAAGGACAGGTCAAAGGGATCTTACCCGGCCATGAGCTGTTCGAGAAGAAGACGGCCTTGGGACTCGTTGGTGTTGGAGGCAGCAGGTGCGCCACGATTGGGGGGGCCAGGAGGTGTCGGAACCTGTTGGGGTACGCCAGATGAGGAGGAACCTGCGGGGGACACAGATCCGAAGAGAGAGAGGAGCGTGCTTTGCCTGCTGTCACCTGGTACGATCGGATTCGGTGGGGTATTGGTGGATGTGGTCATATTAGTGGGTGCTGAGAGAGCAGTGATAGAAGATGCGGGGGAAGTCGGTCCTGACGTGGTCGTGGCGGTGGTTGCGAGCTGAGTGGAGCTCTGTAGGTGAGGGTTTGGGTTGCCGCTGGGCTGGCCAGGGGTTGTTAAGTTAGAGAAAAGAGACTCGACGTGAGCTGGAGGAGAGGATGGAGTGACGTCTTTGAGGCTTTGTGCGGGGGAAACGTGCTGGAACTGCGGGAAGTGTTGAGCTGACGGAGATTGGTCTTCAGGATAAGATTGCGTGTTGGCTGGCGGGCTGGTGTTTCGGGAAAAAATGCTGCGGATGAGATTGTGATGTTCCATTAGACGCAAAACGGGGCCGTCTGAGCAGTGATCACAGTGAAGAGTGGATGGATAGGGTAGGGAGGAGGGGGAGGAGAGAGGGGGAAGAGAGGATGAAAGGGAAAAGAGACCTTTCGAGGTTACGAATGTTGGGTTTTCCGCGCTCGGCCTCGTTGAACCCACGAGGTCGACTCGGGTTTTTTCTCACAGGCACGTGCAACCACAGATAAGAGCATATACACGCCTTTGCGTCCCCTGACGGCGTGCGTTCAACGCGTGCCATGCTAAATGCTATGCCGGCCATGAGAAGACTGCACACAATCGTGCTGCCCAGGGTCTCAGAGAACGACGTCATCCACACACTGATCTCTCTCGTAACTTGCACGCCTTCTGTGGATGTTCCATGTATGCTAACTACTGGTCTCGGCCGATCTACAAGCATGCCGTACAGCTCAAAACCAACGTTATCGGTCCAATTGACCGCACATCGTCCATGGTGACATTGCCATTCGCCGCTCGCACCGTCTCTTGGGTTATGATCACCCTGTGGCGTCCAGGTGCTGTAGCCTAGATCCTTCTCGATGGTCCTGCAAGCGCCTGCTGGGGTCTAGGACATATGCCGCCTGATTGGTAACACATATGTTTTGCGTTCGCTCCATGGATCAATCAGAAAGCATTGCAAATAGGCAGTCCCAAGTTGGACCCCATGCCCCTTTCAAGTTATCCATCGTGGTCCCGTGGTCCAGTTTTAATCATCTCCAAAAGCAGCGGGGGGCGTCTTTCTGTTCGATCCGCGCTCCATCTAACCTTATCTTCAAGCGCGCGTGGACCAAACACTGCCCTCACGGGCAGTCAGCTTGTGATCGTTGAAAGGCTCCGTCTATCATCCCGCCTTCCCATCCCGCGTTCCAACAATACATTCTCCTACCTGCTGATATATCTTCCAGAATGCGTCAACGATGTGATTCGGGGCTTCATCCGGCTCCATCCGGCTTTGTGACTGAGACGGGTGAGATTTGATATGCAGGATCCAACAAGCGGAGTTGGTTGGTGGCGCACTAAGACAACTCCTCTCAGTCTTTGCCGAGTTCGCCGAAGGTCAAGTGATCACACCTACATGATCTTCTCCTTGCCCAAAAGGAAGTCAGAGCCGCTCGATTGGAGAACCCAAGGATGCGCACAAATAGCTCCAGCGCTTAACTAATGATGCGCCAGCGTGGGGTTACCGATGACTAGTTCTGGGGTGCACAGTGCCACGAGTCGAGACTGGACACTTTGTCGCAACTATCAGTGGGGGGTAGGAGTACTGGCTTAGCAAGCTGTGCGCCCCCGTGATCCCGTTGTAGATGACTGATCGGGCTGACTTTAATCACAAGGCGAGTGAGACAATTGTGCGGATAGGCGGATGGCACAACCAAACATACGCATACACTCTCCGACGCAGATATAAACCCGGACCCCTCCGTACTGATCTCGCGCTTTTCCAGGTTGTCATTCTTACTCTTAAACACACCGATCCATAATGTCTCCCGTGGGTATCGCTTCGCTACCCTCTGATTTTGTTTCTCAAACATCTCATCTTGCCTCGTCTCGCAGACCATCCAGAACCCCGTTAACGAAGCCGGATCCTGCGGCGTATCCAGCTGCAATTGTGGCGACAGGTAGGTCCTTACGCTTAGCTTTCCGAATTTTGCTTGTGAGAGGCTTACACACCTGCAGTTGCAAATGTGAACCTGGCAGCTGCAAATGCTGAACAGCGTTGATGGCCGAGAACAATGTGATCCGTGATATCTATGCTTGTTGATCAGAAGGAAATAGCGTTCTCTCGTGGCCCGAATAGTTATGATATGGATGTATATGTATATGTCGCTCATCAGATCCATCCATTTGCCGGACTTTTCTTGTGTGTGAGCCTTGACCAAGCTGTCTTATCGCGAGCCTACGGATAGAAAACCCACACCAGTTACCGTGAATGGTGGCACATCATTCCTTCAACTGAGCGCCTGTAAACACCCAATCGGGATATAGCCCAGACGTACACTGACAGCCTTGGCGCACCTATATCCCGGTATCTCTGACGTCGCATGGGATCCGTCTCTTCCAACTGCCCAAGCAATGTAAGACACTGATGAGTGACGTCGAATCTTTCTTGCGATCCAATCGGTAGATGATTTTTCAAAAGTAGCAGTTTATACGTGACCAGTGATTCCATACACCCTACATCACGAATAAGTAAGGGGGGGTAGTAGGTGATGCTCGACTGCACACCTACACTTGCTGTCCGGCTGCTCGTCCAGAAGCATCTGGACCATGTCTATCTCGCGCTCCAGCGTGGCCTTGTCGTCTCCTGAAGCGATTGTCAGATCAACGCATGAAGCATAGAACATGTCACCTACCAGAACCGATCAGCCAGCGGTGGTACAACCAAGCGCTCTGGTCTTCGGGCAGAGTGAACATGGCATTGTGCACCAACTCAAACTCTAGTAGTGGGTTGTATCGGGTCATCTCGAGCATAACAAAGGAGCTGTGCCAACGAAACCTTTCTGGAGCGATGACGCCCTGTCAACCTCACCGCTGGCCCACAAGGAGCTCAACACCTTAGTTCTCTGGTGCCACGCGCTGAAGTTCGAGAAGTTGGCCTCGATCTTTTTTGTTGTGTATGCGAGCTCCGCCTTTTCAGAGCGGCGAACGGGCATGCTCGCGAGCACATAACGACGATAGTCCCACGCTAGAACTATGACGACGAATAGAGAGCTGAGAGTCAATGAATGAACGCTCGGCATGAGCGAACGGACGGACAGTTCCGAGCATCGACCTCGAGCATTTTTTCTACGATGAAGAGCTCCCTCTCCCAAGCCGACCGACGCCATGCCTGGGTATCTGCGGAATCAGGGCTCTCGGGGATATGCTCGAGACACCATCGCCTATGGTTCCAGACCCAGTAAATTTTCGGGTGAACTTTGAGCGCCTTTGTCGTCATTGCTAAATCATCATTGAGTAGCTCATTGATCTCTTCCGGAGAACTGTAAGCAAGTCTGAGCGACAAAGGATAGTGACTCTGAGGAAAGAAGGTGTACCTCCCAGGAAAGATACCATTGGTGAGGATATTCCTACGATAGTTCCATACCGTGTAGAATTCGGGATTGGTTATAGTAGGGTGTGTCGAGAGTAGCTGTGTCGTGAGACCGAACGCCTCTCTGCTCCAGTCATTATCCTTCTTCTACGAAATGATATGATGCGTATGAATACTTCGAAAGAGAGACAATCGAAGAAGAGTAAGCATGCCCTGGAGAGAATGTCGTCTGTCAATGCGAGATAGGCAGAGAGCTTCGACTTGTCGCGGTCGCGTTTGGCAGCGAGTGCCTGTTGAGTATCCCTCGTTCGTCTGACGCCGTGCTGCGGTGAATTGATTCAGTACAGGCTGTGCTGTGATAGGGTATGAGTACCATTGGATCGTGTGAAATTGCAAGATCGAGCGTCGAGCGGAGGACGCGTCTTGGCTCGGCTACGACAACTACGATGACCGTCTCGACAGCCGTGAATCTCGAATCACTTTCTGCCTCCTTTCCCCTCACTCTTCCCGTTCCAACACCCGTCACTCACCCGTCACTCATCTCTGTGAAGGATCTACATAGGGAAGAAGACCTCCTCCGCAACCCGTTTTCATTCCGTCAATGGTGGTCTGCAATCCACACAACCCGCGAAGCACAGAATGCCCTCGTCAAGCTTGAGCCTGTGGCAGACATCCCCCCGGAAACACGTGCTCTTCTGGGTCCTCTCGCCTCGCCCGTTGCACGCCAGGCACTCCAGCTTCTCACCTATCTTTATGAAGCCGCTCTCGCAAACTTTACTAGCTCATACAAGCTCTGGAAATCTTACCTCCAGATGCGCATGTCTTTTGTCTTGGGCAAGCAAATTGTCAAAAAGAAAGCAGGCGGAAAAAAGCGACTTCCGGACATCAAAGACGCGCTTGAGGAAGAGCAGGAGGATTTGGAACAATGGGAAGGTGGCCTTGACGGCGTAGTGGGATGGGAGGAGTGGAAGGCACTAGTGGCCACCTTCGAACGTGCTCTTATGTGGTCACCAAAGGTCTGTTAATGACCCTTTCGTGTTCTCTTTCAACGCTAACCCGCGTCCCGTCCATTCACCCAGCTTCCGAGGCTATGGCTGATGTACCTCTCCATCTTCAGTCATCCCAAGTGCCCTCCGGCCTTCTCCCATTCGTATGCACGCCGAACTTTTGACCGGGCACTGCGGACACTACCTCCTTCGCTACATCACCGCATATGGGTCCGTTACCTCCTCTGGGCCGAGAGTCGAGGCGGTCTTACCACTGTCGCAATATACCGTAGGTATCTTGCGATAGATCCGTCTGTCACGGAGCGCTACGTAGCACTCTTGCTTTCTCCCAGCAATCCCTCCCCTCGACCCCTCGAGGCTGCCAAACTGTTGCTGCGGCTCTCAAGAAAAGCGGCGCGAGGAGAGTTCGTCAGCTCAGAGGGAAAGAGCCCATACCAGCTTCTTGGAGACTTACTGGATGTCGTCGAGGCACACGCGGATGGAGTTGGACTCGGCATTGAAGAACTTGCGTCGTTAGCTGAAACTGATGAGCAATCAGAGGACGGACATACAAAGGGCCTTCCACAACAAAAAAATGGCAACAGCCTCATTCGTTTCGCTGGACCGCCTACCGCTGTCGGCGCTGACGGAAAACCCGTGCCCGTCTACGACGAAGACGAAGACCCCGACAGTCCGCGGAAGCTCAACATCGAAAAGATTGTTCACAAAGACGGTCTCGAGGTGTACAAAGACCAAGCAGGTCGGTTATGGACAGGGCTAGCCACCTATTGGATCAAGCGAGGGGAATTTGATCGCGCCAAGGAAACTTTCGAAATTGGCATCGCCACAGTGCTCACTATCCGGGACTTCACGCAAATATTCGATGCCTACGCCGAGTTTAGCGAGTCAGTTATCAGCGGTATTATGGAAGAGCTGGAGAATCCGGATGAAGACGACGAGGACCTTGATGTCAAGGAGATCGAAGAGGAACTCGATGCCAAGATGAAAGAGTTCGAAGAGCTGATGGATCGACGGCTGTTTTTGGTCAACGACGTGTTTCTCAGGCGGAATCCAAACGACGTTCAGGAATGGGAAAAGAGGGTGGGACTCTGGGGCCAAGACGACGAGAAGGTCTGTAGACTTTGCCTTCTGTTTTTCCACCAGGGCTCATCGGTCCTTTACCGCAGGTCGCAGAGACGTACACACGCGCACTCTCTACCATTGCTCCGCGCAAGGCCACGGCGAACCTCCATCGCATGTATATCGCGTTCGCCAAGTTCTACGAAGAAGGTGGAACCACAGGCGAAGCGGAAGCGGACCTAGCCAGTGCCCGCAAGGTACTTGAGAAGGCCACCAAAGTCAACTTCAAGAACGTCGAGGACCTGGCCGAGATCTGGTGCGAGTGGGCAGAAATGGAAGTGCGCCACGAGTGAGTTGCTTTTCCATTCTTGCTTCGAAATACCCTCACAACCTCAGAAATTACGATGATGCTATTCGTGTCATGCAACGGGCCACCGCCGTTCCAAAAATTACCAAGGTCAATTACCACGATCACGTACGTTTCATAGGCAACGAACACTGCGTGATTTCTGACGGAGCTTTTGTAGTCGCTTCCGGTGCAGGCGCGACTCTTCAAATCGCTCAAGCTTTGGTCGTTCTACGTCGACCTCGAGGAGTCCCTCGGAACCGTGGAGTCTACAAAGGCCGTGTATGACAAAATTTTGGAGCTCCGTATAGCGAATGCCCAGATTATTGTCAACTATGCTGCATTCCTCGAAGATAACAAATACTTTGAGGAAAGCTTCAAAGTATACGAGAGGGGCATCGAGGTTTTCACGTTCCCGGTTTCCTTCGAGATATGGAACATTTATCTCTCTAAGTTCGTCAAGCGCTACGTGAGTCCTTTTCATCCGCCTTTGTCTATCCGTATAAAATGAACCCTTATTTTGCACAGGGCGGATCGAAGTTAGAAAGGGCGCGCGATTTGTTCGAGCAGGCCCTCGAGAAGTGCCCGCCGAAGTCATGTAAACCTATATTCCTAATGTATACTCAACTCGAAGAGGAGCATGGGCTGGCGAAACGAGCGATGAGCATCTACGACCGCGCTACTCAGGTTGTTGAGAATGAGGATAAGTTTGAGGTAAGAGTTTCTTACCAATCTTTTGGAGAGATCGCGCGATGTCTAACGAAATGTCCCTCTCAAGATGTTCACCGTCTATATCGCCAAGGCAGCCGCAAACTATGGCCTCACCGCGACTCGCCCTATATATGAGCGCGCCCTGGAGGTTCTGCCCGACCGACAAACAGCCAAGATGTGTCTTCGCTTCGCCGCGCTGGAGCGCAAGCTCGGGGAGATCGATAGAGCACGTGCAATCTATGCGCACGCCTCTCAGTTCTGCGACCCGCGGACGAACCCGGAATTCTGGGTCGAGTGGCACTCTTTCGAAATCGACACAGGGTCCGAGGACACGTTCCGCGAGATGTTGCGCATAAAGCGCAGTGTGCAGGCTCAATTCAACACCGAGGCGAGTTACCTTGCCGCCCAGGCGCTCGCGGCGAGCCAAGGTGCAGCGAAGATCGCAGAAGAGGAGGCTGCGTTAGATCCTATGGCCGCAGCAGAGAGACAAACGGATGGCGGGAAGGGGGGTCCGACATTCGTGTCAGCGAAACAGCCCGCGCAACCCAAGGGTGACGACGAGCAGGCACCAAGTCCTCAGGTCGTTGGGAATGCGGACGAGATTCAGATATCTGACGAAGATATCTGATGTCATGCCTCGCGTTTTGCTCTAGTCCCTTCTTACGTTGTTTCACTACTTATCTATCCCCGCTATGGCTTTCATTTACAACAAAAAAAGACATGGCTTCATCGACTGTCCCATCGATCGACCTCGACCTCGCACAAGGACTCCCATTTGACGTCCCAACTGTCATCTTCGAGATGCGGCTGCTCAACCCACGTATTGGCAACCTTGCGGGAGGTCTCGAAGGAGACTTCGTGACTGCGCAATGTGTCGAGAAGCCCGACGTGCTCCTCCAGGGATCGCCGATATGGCCAGAGGATGTCAGATATCGATGTGACTGGTAAAAACGGCGTCGTATTTCGAACGAGTAAGGATGGCGCTTGCGGATGGACACACCAAACTTTTCCATGGGCCAAGTTGTCCACATTGGCTCCGAGCAAACCCAGTGCCATCCTTTGGCCTTGTGCGCATCGGCAAGCAGCGCTTCCATACCGTCAACGATAGAATTCATCTTTTGGAATTGCTTTCTCTACGGTGAATAGCTGAGAGACGGACTGATCTGGGGGTAGAGTAAGAACCACGGACGAGCTTGGTGATGACCAGGTCGATCACCGCGATGCGTTCGTCCATGTACGAGAGCTTTGGACCGACGATACGAGAACGCGGCTGCTCTCCGTCGGGCACGAGTGCGAGCATATTACTATAAACACAAAGGCCGAATTCCTAGAGTGAGCCGTCCCCCGCATCGTAAAACCTGAAATAGACGAGTGCTGGACGCACCTGAGGTCGGTTCTGGCGTCTATCAGCTCGCGGACAGCTCGGAGGCCATCCTCGCACACGAGGTCGTCCCAGGTGCGGCAAGCGGTTCGGAGGTCCTGCAATGAGGCGCGCACTTTTCGGTGATAGGTCGACTCTACGTGTTTGGCAGCTGGCGTATATTTTGTGGGAGATTGAGCCTGCTTTACAGGCGATGTCGACGGCGTGGACGGTCCACGGAATGAGGCCAATCGTGCGCTCATGCAGAGATGTAGTCAGAGTTAGTACGGTCCGGTCGCTGTTATTCCTCGCTCTTCGCAGTAATCATGTCAACCGCAGAGGAAAATCTCCTCCGGTCAGAGGCCGAGCTCAAGCTTGATTTGGTATCGACGACCTGCTTTAATATGCTGCGAGGCCCCCAGCTCATACTGACACCGGGACTGCACACAGGCAAGGAAGCAAAAGGCGGAGAAGACCAAGGATGTCGGCGATCCCATATCGCTCCACGACGTGCCGATAGATATGAAAATACGCGGGGACTATGCCTGGGTTTCTGGGAGCGCGCACGTCGCTCGTAAAGTCGATCTTAATGTGCGCGCCGTTCGCATTCAATTCATACTTTGTTTTTATTTTCAACATGGCGTTTTACACCTCATCATCACGTTTAGACCGGGAGGACCGTCCAACTCTACAAGGGTCATTCCGGACCAGTGACGTCTCTGGTGTTTTACGACAGAGTGCCTGGTTGTGGAGACGAGAATCTTCTGATAACCGGCTCGTGGGACAAGGTGGGTTTCATGTCCTGTGAATTGTAGAAAGGTGTCTCTCTGATGCCTCTCAGAAAAGACTATCAAGGTCTGGGACACGAATGTGAGCATCTATGTATCTTGCAGGCAGGCTCCGGCTTCTCATCGGCCCTCTCAAAGACCAAGGACGTGATCTCATCGACCCTGGCGCACTCGGATTTCGTCAAGACACTTCTCATCGTGCCATCTCTTCAGCTGCTCGTGTCTGGCAGCTCGGATAAGTCTGTACGATTTTGGTCAGTAGCACTACAGAACTTGTTTTCCAACGTAGTTCATCTGTTAAACGTTGGGTGTCATGAACACAACTTCAGGGATCTGTCCTCGCCGCGGTCTTCAGATGGACTACCCTCCGTTGGCTCTATATCCTCACATACCCGGCCGGTGGAGTCTCTAGCAGCATATATCGATACGACGACGAGCCCGCCGCACCTCGTCCTGTTCACAGCCGACACGATGGGTGTGATCAAGGTTTGGGATGTGGTGAAGGACTCCGCGGAAGGCCCTCCAATCTGGCGCAGCACTCTCCGCGACGAATTGAAGGACCACCGTACGGGGGTCAACGAGATTGTGTACGGAGACGGTCACCTGTGGTCAGGCAAGAACTTATGATGTCGTTCCAGGCGGGGCCATTCTAGCTGACGATGCTTATTCTTTCCCTCAGCTTCAGCGGATGACACCATTCAGCTGCACGTATACCCACCTCCCACGGACCCAAAGCTGAAGCCAACTCCACCCATCACACACAACACAGCGTTTAGAGCTGTCCTGCCGGTTTACCTCCACTCCCATCTGGATTCGGACGCATATCCTTATCTTCTCACCGGATCTGGAGATTGCATCCGTACTTACGATATCTCCTCCCTCGATAAAGTAGAGTTCATAAGAGAGGTTGAGGGACATTGGCACGATGTTACACATCTACGACTATGGATTCAAGAGTCCGCAGATGGCGCGAGGGATCTGTGGGTTGTTAGCGGGAGTCTCGACGGTACTCTTCGCAAGTGGAAACTATCAGGTGCGGATGGTCTGACACCGCTCTGGTGGTTATGTCCTCACCAAGTCTATCAGAGCTTGTCGTCCCTCTACCGCCAATGACCGAAGAAAGAAAGACTACGACAACGAAGGATACGAGTCAGTCTGTTGAGACACTCAGCCTCACAGAAGAAGAGGAAAAAGAGCTTGCTGAGTTGATGGGAGATGACGTATGATTGCTGTGCACGACAATAACATTGATGGAATGGAACGCCTAATAAACCGAGCGTAGAACCAAGCCGCAGAGTAACATTAGCATAATAACTACTAGTAGAGCAATAACTAGAGCTTAGCCTGAGGCCTCATCAGGGCATGCGCGTGACCAAGGCTCTTGGCTGCAGTTGTTACAAGTTCGTCCACGCTGATGAAAGAAATTAAGTTTGGTGCACGAGACGAGGAAAGAGGACCCACATCTCCTTTGCGGGTTTAATGTCCTGAGGGAAAACGATGACGTGAATCAGCAGGGCATATTTGGAGCAGACCAATAACGGAGACCCACCTTGATAGAAGCAGCAATTTGCCCCATTAACCCTGCATTCAATGAGTTACGAGTCACTGCTAGGTCCCAAGAGAACTCACACATGTGGCCGTTCAGCGACTTTTCGGGGTGCTTCTCCATCTCGACCCAATGTGGTATCTTGCCAGCGTCAATCAAATCTAATATCTCCTGTCGACGGTTTTCCTCCCTAAGAGTTTGGATAGCCCACATTGAGTGTATCAAACAAACGACATTTGACTGCAAACCCGGGGGGGGGAGAGGGGTGTGGTCATCTTACCAGTCTCGGACGTACTCCGTCTTGCGCACGTGCAGCGGACGGCCGCTGTATATTAGGGTCTTGACCATGTCATCGTAGCCCGCCGATACGACGAGCTGCTTGTGCAAGGGCGGTGCGCCGGACTCCTCGCTAGCTACGAAACGGGTGCCGACCCATACCCCCGATGCGCCGTAGGAGAGTGCGGCGGCGAGTCCGCGTCCATCTGCGACGCCCCCAGCCGCGACGACGACGACAGGCTCTTCAGTCAACGGACTTTTCGCGTCCTTGCAAAGGTCAACCACGGCGGGGATGAGGACGGAGAAGGGCGTGTTCCCCGTGTGTCCGCCACCTTCGCCGCCTTGGGCGCATATCATGTCTACACCTGTACAGCGCTGGTTTTAACGAGCGGATGGGGTTGATAACCAAAGGGAAAGTCGACCTTGATTTAGTGCCTTTTTGACATGCTACAACGATCACTTGGTAAAATGATGGGGTATGCCGACTCAAGTTGGGACGGTACCTTTGGGTGACCTATCATGCTATGAATGAAATGAGAGGATGACCCCCTTGCGTGTGCAGTCCGGGGCTAACACGCACTTCATCACAAGAATTCCAGCGGCGTGAAGCCTGTCGACCATATCTTTCGGAGGGACGCCGACTGCACACACGAAAAGGGCGGCCTTCTTTTCGATGATAACGTCCGTGAGCTCGGACAGCTGGCCTTTGGTATAGTCGTACTAACGGACCAAAATAAAATTGACGAAAGGTACGGGCCACGGGCAAGGCTCTAGGGCGGCCTTACATTTGTCTTGCGTGCCCCCCCACCTATCTGCGGGATGGCGAGGTCAATGCCAAAGGGGGCATCTTTGTCTTCCAGTTGGCTCCTCAGTTCATCGATGCCTTGCCGAAGCATTTTTGGGTTATACGTTAACCCGCCAATGACGCCAATTCCACCTGTGCGAACATGGTGGTGACATTGAATACGCGAGCTGCACACGCCAAATCAAACACACCCGCATTAGTGACGGCAGCAGCTAGTCTCGGCCCCGAGGCCACGTTCATGCCTGTCGAAATCAATGGATTTAGTCGCCCAGATCGGTGCACTCGAAAAGTGCCGACCTGCAAGCATGACGGGGTGTGGTATATTGAACGAGCGGGTGAGAGGGGTCGAGAAAATCTGCTGAGAAGGGGCCATTGTTTCTTCTCAATCGAGGGAGGCACATACGTGAGTATTTATACGCTGCCAGATCGAATGCTCGAGCGCTCAAGCGCAAGAAGAGCTTCAACCGCGAACCTGTAAACGGGTCAACCCGTAACCCGGTCATCGTCTTCACTTCTCCACCACGATGTCCGCCGACAAATGTCCAGTAGACTCCACCACCCGTTCTACCTGGGGCAAGATTCTTCCGCATTCCTCAGATACCCTGTCGTCCGAGTCCGCGTCACAGCCAGCCAGCACCAATAACGCCCCAGGATCACTCTCCGCCTCGCGCGAGGTCTCGTCCATCCCCCGCGGCGACAAGGAAAACTGGGTGTATCCCTCCGAGGTGCAGTTTTACGCGGCCATGGCGCGCAAGAACCACGATCCCCGGGCGCCGGACATGAAGGTCGTCGTGCCCATCCACAACGCCGTGAACGAGCGCGCGTGGTCGCACATCAAGGAGTGGGAGACAGGACGCGGCGGAGAGCATTGTGGAGGCGTTCGTCTGGTCAGCTTCAAGGGCAGACCAAGGGAGCCGAGCCCAAAGGCGAGGATCTTGACCCTCCTTGGGTGAGTACCTTTCTCCCTCCTCTCAGACTCGTGTCCCACGAAATATGCTTTTCTGTCGCAGATATAACCCCCCCTTCGATCGACACGATTGGGTCGTGGACCGTTGCGGAACTCGCATACGCTATGTGATCGACTTTTATGCCGGCCGTCCCTTGCCAGGCACTTCCAATGTGTCCTTCTTCCTTGATGTGCGTCCAGCACTGGACAGCTGGGAAGCTGTGAGCATGCGCACCAGCATGTTTATGAAAAAATGGAAGCGTGCTATCCAGGACGCATTCTCTGGTTCTTCCTCTCTACCACCAGCATCCGCGAAACCTGATTCTTGACCTTCAAGTTCTTTCGTCGTCTGCTCGCTACACTACACTACACCGCTTACTTCATAGGCACCTTTGTAATCAATGTTCTCTGTTTTGTCCCAGAATTGGCAGACGTTGAGGCCACCCACTTCAAGCTAGCCGACGACATGCCTTCGAGAGGGCGTGATTTGGGTCTTCAAGTTCAACCTTCACAAGGTCATGCCCCATCAACATGAGAATCGCAGGGCTACAATTAAATTCAATAATGATCACAGATAACTTGGCATATAGACGGCTAGTTGGCGGTGATCAGCCTGGCAGCAACGCCCTGGCAGTATCCGACTCAGATTATGACATGCACGTACTAACACAGACAGGATCGTGGGTAGTCCAGGTTCCAGGTACTCTCCTTTTCGGTGATCGCCGCACAGGCAATCAAACAACGTTGAACAAGGCTGCCTCTTGCCTCATTCTTCAATGTTCAAGACCACGACGACGAGATAGGCTCTCAGGCTGGACCAAGTCTGCTGTTCGTCCCTAATTCGTCCCTTCTGCGTCTGATAGCTCAGATTTCACCAGCCTCGAGATAGTATTCGGCAATGGCGTTCTCCTGCGGATCCAGCTACAAACGATGACATTGTAATCGATGCCCATCACACCGGAACATCACAGCGGCACCAGCAGTCCACAGGTTCGTATCTTGTGGGATTCATGGAAATCGTACGTTCCTCGTTCGCAACCTATTTCTTCATCTCTGTCTGCATAATTGAACTTACATATACTGCCGGTTCTGCGACGACACAAGACATTATGGGATTGTGCGATGCCGGAAAAGCATCGCTTTGACTTTAGGGATGTGATGGGCGAAACCGTCAACATTTACTGCTTTCCACATCGTCCAACATTCTGCTCGGTCGATCCCTGTTGTGAAACATTCTCCCGCTCATATTCTACACGCGACCATAGGCACAGAAGCCTAGTGACTGTCCCATGACAGATCGTCTCGAAGAAACCCTTACCGTTCCCGCCCAGTGCCCGACTTTCCTCATTGCGGATGCACTTGGTGAGTACCTTGATTCCTCTAGGAATCCATCTCCATACGAACAAATCCTCGAGCTCCTAGATGAACTTGTTGGGATTCACATCCCTAATCTAACGGTGTCCCTACATGACAGAAACCGGAGAGGATAAAGATTTGGTTATCAAGACACTTTCCGAAAAGACTGGCGGAATTTAAGGGCAATGCACATGTTCATTACAAGATCTCATATGATCATGCAGGCTTCAGTGGGTGTTCTTCCAGCTCGAAGTGCTACGTCACTTCTTTATGCGCCGAATGCTTGGTGGAAAACATACCGTTTGCCACCAAGCATTCGATGCATATCGAAGAATTGCCTGAAAGTCTGAATGAGACATGTCAGCGTATGTTGGTGTCGATCAGCGTAGGCCAGACTCAATCAGAAGTGGCCACACGTTTTGACAGTCTTGCGGTCGCGCGATTATTTACGGGAGCACGAAAGGGTGGACGAGAGTAGGCGGGCGCAGTATTCCGTCACAGCGAGTTCGATCGCACTACAGACCCTCCTCTCTCTTTTGACTCTGCTTTCCGTGTTTTCTTTGAACCCATTGCATCTTATTCCCTTTCACCATTGATGCTTACTTACGGCCTGTTTTTCTTATCTACTGGTACTATGATTATTTCATGTCCCTTTTTCGATACACATCAGCTACCTTGCTATCTTGAAACTAAGTTGGTCTGCAGTTCTCAGACAGAAACCCTTCCCGCGTGCTGTGTGATCTCTTCTGCACCCTACTCTCACCAGGAGTGCCGAAAAGACGACTGGCAGGTGCTGCTCTCCCTCACACTCAAAGTGACAACAGTTGGCTGTGGGTATCCAGGCATAGGCCTTATGTGTTCTTTGGCATGCTCAGGCTGAGATCTCCCAGCCCTCTCACAAGTTCTCTTCGATGCCGTAGTCTCACGCTACACCAGCCGGGAATCGTGTACGTGGAGACAAATTAGTTCAAGTTTGGCACGAGCATTAGCCGTAGCATACATTATCAGTTACTTTTTTGCTTTGCCCTTTTTCTAGGCGCCTTGTCTTCGGGCTCATCCTCGTCCTCGTCGCTACTGATATCTTCACTTCTGGCATTGTCATTTTCGCTTACCTCGCCCTCACTGATCTCCTCGTCCTCATCCCAGGAATCTTCTTTACTGTCGTCACCATCCTCCTCCTCGCCAGGAGCTCTCGAAAAACTGTCCTCGTCCTCATCCTCGTCGTCGGTCACCTCCCCAGTTGCACCAGTAGCGTCCACCTTGGCCTTCGCCGCCAAAGCCTTTTTGCGTTGCACGTTCCGCTCTTGCTCATCGCGACGCTCCTTTCTCAACTTTTCCTTGGCAGCGTGCGATGCCCTTTGAGCAGCGGCCTCGGATTTTGTCTTCTTGACTGCAAAAGCAAAAACCGACCAATCAACCGCCAAAAATTCACGGCCCAAGTCTGATGATGAACCACGGCTACCATCACTCACCGAATTCATGATAGATGACCACGCCCTCCTTTCCCGGTACGCCCTCGGTGATCTTCACCAGGCGTATCTCCATCCGCGGCCCAATCTCGTCCAGGCGTACAGCGCGCTTCTGTCCCTTGCGATTATTACGCCCGACGTAATCATCCGCAAGGGAGACGACGTCCTCCGCCTCGTCCTCCGCAGCAGACGACACCTCAGACGCGGCGGTCTCGTACCCGCCATCCCCGCCCGCGCTAGCGTTCGACCGCGGTCCACCGTGCGCACGCAACACATAATCAGCGACGTCCTTCTCATTCCCCAAATCGATCACACCGCCGGAGGCCGCAGCGGCGCCACCGGCGGCCCCCGCGCCGAGAAGGACGCGTCGCACGCGCCGCGAGACGCCATACGGCTTGACGGTGATGCGAAAGTGGCGCCAGTCGATCGTCCCGCGTTCGGCGTTGTACGCGACGAGAACGACGCGGCGGGTCGAGGACAGCGCGATCTTGCGCGGTGCGAGTGGGGGAAAGAGTGTCTGGAACGTTTTCATCACGAGCGTCAGGTGCGGAGGGGTGGTAGGGCCCGGTGGGGGGAATGACGCCAGGACGAGCTTTGTAAAGAAAAAAAAATTGTGTGAAATTTTTCGTCAGTAAAGCATGTAGAGGCGGGGGAGGATTGGGGACACGTTACCAGCGGCGCGCTCATGGATTCGATTGGGCTCAGGTGCTTCGCGTGGCGCGAAGACGCCATGATATCCTTCATGAGACTGTACCGCTCGATGCGGAAGCTGAGCGTCGGGCCATTCGACAGACGCACGATACGCATCGACGGTGCGATATCCGTCAAGGTGAAGGCGAGGAGATGCGTGACGTGCAACGCTGGCGCGATCGTCAAGAAGTCCCTGAGCTTGTTCCGGGAACGTTCCTTAAAACGTCAATATCAGCATCCGTCGCGACCAAGAAGGGGCAGGAGGAGGAGATGGCAGACCCTGAGTCTGGTTGCGGTGTTGGGTTCCATGACCTTGCGGATGTCCCGGGTCAGCTGCGTGAGAGAGGTGCCGACTTGGCCATGTTTTATAACAAAAGATTTGGGAACGTTATCGAGGGACGACGTCGAGGATTGTGTTCCCTTCAAGTGGGTGCGATTCTTGCGTCTGCGAGCCATGGATCAATCAAGCGGGCCGGAACGTCGTGTGTTAAAATACAGTGTCATTCAAAGCCCGGACTATTTCTAACTTATCTACAACGAAGAAAAATAAACGACATGGCGTTGGCTACACTCGAGCGGAGGCACAGGCACAGCAACCATCGGTCGGGTATGGGGTTAAAAAAATTGATACAGTTCTGGGAAAGAGTGACGATTAGTCTGGTTCTGAACGGAGTGCAAATCTGTATACATGATTGGGACAATGAAAGTGTAAAGCCAAAAAAAAAAGATGAAGGATTGCGAGGTGAATATGATAGAGAATGTGAGTCAGCTGGTGATAATGATTAGGATTAAAATTCATTGAACTGAAACCCGACAACATCAAAGCAACGCTGGGGTGAAGAGGGAGTATCCTCCCGTTGCATGAGACCTGGAATCTGGTCGGGAGGGGGCAAGGGAAGACGGGTAAAGTGCCGTGTGTCATCGTGGGTTGTCACGTGCGGCACGATGGGTGCCTACATGCAAGGATGCAAGGAATCGGGTGTCGGCGTCAGAAATGAACGACAGATGGCACGAAAAACACATACTCGAATCTCACGCCGTTCTAGGGCACCCCAATCAACTCCTCGGAACCAGGGGTGGTCGAGCACATCGTCCGCGCCCGCCAGGAGATTCCCTAGCCGCTTGGTACGGTCGGGATGTAAGAATCTTTTGATGAGATTACGGGACAGTGGATCCATGTCCCTCGGCCATTGGATCTTCCCTTTCAGGATCCTGTCGTAGATCCCATATGCGGTCTCGTCGAAAAAAGGAGGATGGCCGACCATCATCTCATAAGCAAGGATGCCACAAGCCCACCAGTCCGCGGGCTTGCCGTGGCCATCTGACTGGATTATTTCCGGCGCAAGGTATTCTGGAGTCCCACATAACGTCCACGTGCGGTCATCGACCACTTTAGCGAAACCAAAGTCGGTAAGGCGAAGGTAACCACGATTGTCGAGAAGGAGATTTTCCGGTTTAAGATCACGATAGATAATGTTGAACGAATGCAAGTAGTTCAAAGCAAGAATAATCGTTGCAAGATAGAAACGGGTGACATCGGGGCTGAAGCGTCCAGCGCGACGAAGATGAATGAATAGCTCGCCGCCAGGAACGTAGGAGAGGAGCATGTAGATATTCAAGCTGTCCTGGAAAGTTGCATATAGATCGACGATGAAAGGGTGTCGCACACGGGAAAGGATGCGTCTCTCTGCTTTGACGTGTTCAACCTGACGGAGGCGAATCACCTCCGTCTTTTGAAGTACCTTCATCGCGAAGAATCTGGTAGTGTTGGGTGGGGTAGACGCCGCAGGACGGTATTTGACGAGAAGCACGCGCCCAAAAGTGCCGGTCCCTTGAGATATATATCAGACAACTTTAGGCTAGTCGGTGACGACGAAGCGTGTACGTACCTAGGGTGCCTCTGAGTTCAAAGTCCTGGAGTCGAAGGGAGCGATGGAGATGTTCCTTCTCCTCATCCAGAAGTCTGACGGGAGGATTTGGAGGTTTGGAAGGCTGAACGGGTAACACGTCGTCACGATCTGCATCCTGATCCGGGACTGACTCTGTAAGAGAGTGGGGCGGCGAACGGGGTGGGGATATGCACGGGGAATGGTCGGAAGCCTTGTCGCTGTATGGGGGTTGGGGATCGATAGTCAGCTCGGGCCGGATGAGGACCTGACGAGGAGATTGAGGTGGGCTAGTCGGATCATCGACGACCATGACAGCTGAGCCATGGCGAGAGGAACAGCAAGTAGAATCGCGAACCCCATCGGCGGAAATTGGTAAAGAGGACGAGCGACCGGGGATGACGGGCAGGAGGGCGACGTTCATGAGGCGGTAACTGCCGGGAGGCTTTTGTGTCAGGGATGAAACTAGATCCTGGAGTTGGACAGGTGACGGGACGCGGTACAGCAAGGCGGGGAACGGGTGGGGGGGAGGGGGTGGTGGGCAGTAAGCTACGTTTGGAACAAGGGGAAGGGGGAGAGGCGGGTTGTGCAGGCTGCGAGATCTGGGGCGGGTGGAGGGCTGAGCCGAGAGTTCAAAGCAAATGCTGTGAAGGGCTTAGCTGGTTGGCACTCGGACAAAGGGAAAAAAAAAGAATAAAGGGAGACGAACCTTGGACGTGGGTAGATGTGAATAAGCGTCCAGCGCGGTAAATACGAGACAAAGCAAACTTGGGCTGGAGGGGAGCGAGATGGCCAATGGGAGAGGCGAGCGAGAAATACAACGATTCCTCTTTCTGTTTTCTCCCACGTGCCGGGCCAACTTTAGCCGAGCTCTCTATTATTTAGCCTTGAGCCCTTCCCCGCTTCTCGCCATGGCGTCCGCGCCCGAATAGTGCCCAGTTTTATGCCATTATCGTTCCATTAGGCTCTATGGGAAAAACATATATTTCCGATGTCGTAAGGCGGCGCAACCATAACCGGTCTGTTGACTGAGGTCCTCATGGACGTGCATCTCAACGACGCCGACGCAATGTCAGTGTAAGTGAGAACATCATTCGCAGGGCAACACCCTCGGCCACCGGCAGTGTCCTACCCTGTTTCATCCTTCTCTCTCCCTCGAAACTCGCCATCCCTCGCGGCGGTACGCCAACAGGCTCCAGCTTGTCACGATTCACGCTCAGTATCTGCACTCAGGGTTGCAATGTGCACCCCCCGGCTCGGGTGCGAATGTGCGACAGGGCTCTCGCCATCGCCACAAATGACCTGGAGATGTCAAGTTGAGGGGCTTGTCAGGGGTACAGTACTGTCGAACCCCAGACATGCAATGAGCAGGACAGGAGTTAGAATGGGTATCGCTGCCTCCCTCCCTGATATTTTGGTATGGAACGAAAGTACTACATCTCCGTACATATATATCTTGATATTTCGAGGGGAATTGGGGGGTACAGAGGGATGCCGAAGACGAGGGCCATTTCTTATGCTTTCAATCTTCTACTCCATCAGGGCAGTGAATGGAATCCATGGTACAGCACAGAAAGTGATCATTAATCCACTTCTCCAGCTTAAAGGAATTATATTTCCAACTCGAAAGTATATGCAGGACAGCGCTGGGGAGAGATCGCTTGATTACACATATTACACACACGGCGGGCAAGAACGAATAAGCCATGTCTGCTTATAGGACCCTTATAGGTCAATTAATGTCCAATATATTGACTCTCCTTATATGTCACAATATTTTAAATGAGAATACCTGGACAATTAAAAATTAGATGGTTGTCGGAAAAGCCATTTAGGCTAAAGGTTTTCCCACGGCTAAATGGTTTTTCCTGGTCTGTGAGTCGCAATTTATTTTAAATATTTCATGATATAATCAGTACTCTGCTAAGCTGCCATCTGATTTCTAATTGTTCAAGTATTCTCATTTACAATATTGTGACATAAGGAGGGTCAACATATCGGACATTAATTAACCTATAAGGGTCCTCCTATAAGCAGACCTGGCTTATCCGTTCTTGCCCGCCGTGACAGCACTCCGAACTCCGAACTCGATAGTGAATGGCCTCTTTGCCCGATCATCAGCCCTCTGAGGGCGAGCCCCTCTCCCCATCACCCACAGACCCCCTCATGGCAAACAACGATCAGCGTCTCATAGACGAGTCAAGCCCTGGGGACAGTGTCGCATTTTACACCGCCCTCGTACGTACATAATACCCTACATCATCTTTCGTCCACGTTTCCACCTCAATTGACTTCTCATCGCGCCCCATTACTCTCTAGGTGCCCGCACTGGTGAGCGACCACGCACCACCACCAGTGCATCACGTTTGAAATGATTCTATTACTCCCCCCTCCCCCTTCAGGTCTTGCTTCTATCAACATGGACCATCGTCCTGTCCAATAACCCAAGGGCTCTCTCGTGGTTCTCATTCCATCCCACGTTGAACTCGCTCGCCGTCTTGTGCTTTACTTTCGGTACCTTTGTCTACTCAGATAAGTCTACACGTTACTCAACATATGCGGTTCGTACAGGCATTCTCACCCTTCAACCGACGTCCCAGCCAAAGACCAAGGCGGCCGGACTCCAACGACATCAAACCGCCATGCTGATAGGATTATCATCAATACTCATGGGCAGCTTGGCAATGATAACCTACAAGGCTTCGCACAACGCCCCACACTTCACAACGTGGCACAGTGTATGCGCGCATTCACTTCTTCGTGGGGCACGCTGACGAGGATCCATTCTCTAGACCTTTGGTTTGATTACTCTCTGCTGGCTCGTCCTCCAAGCCGCGATTGGCGCAGGAAGCGTCTGGTTTGACGGCGCCGTATTTGGGGGCGGTCAGAAAGCCAAATTGGTGTGGAAGTACCACAGGCTGTCGGGCTACCTTCTATTGGTTTCTCTCCTGACTACCGTTCACCTTGGAGGTGCTTGGTCAACGTGGGTCCAAGGACACAGCGCCTACCTCCTCCGCCTTATCGGCTACGTTCTGTCGCCCATTTTCATCCTCGTATCGGTTTATTCTCGCGTCAGGTGCGTTCTTGATCTCACATAACATCGTCATTGTTCTGACAAATTCTCATTAGGCCATCGAAGATGAAGTTTTACTAAGCCGAACAATCGCAATCTCGCTTCACGGTCGTGTTTCCTTGTCTATTACTTCCTCGCTTATGTGTGTCTGGGCCAATTTTAGCCGAGCCCTCGTTATTTCGCTTCGTTTCTTGCTCACAGCCTGTTTTGTCATGTACTGTATCTTCGCCAGTGTCCGCGTCTTGTCAATATCTGAATTGTCGGAATGCACGTAGCGTAGTCGTAATCCGCCAAAAAAATGTTGCTATAGCTCAATGGGCCTCTCCAACACTCGTTGGTCCTCACAGGATCTCTGCACGCGTCCAAATAAGGTCTCAGGGTTACCAATTAGGGACGGACAATGTATACTTACACAACTAAACTCCGGTGCACGGCGGAGACGGAACGTAGGCCTTTCGCGCGGCCACAAAAAGCAGCGCCAACACCACTCATGGCCTCAATCGCCAGCCCCCAGAAGACGAACCCATCGTCCTCGTACTTTCACTCACCCACAGCTCCTCTTATGCCCGACCACGAGCAGGATATCAAAGACGAGTCGAGGGCTGGAGACTCTATCGCATCATACGTCGCTCTCGTACGCATATATTACGCTACCCATTCCTCCCAAGTTTTCCATCTTTATTGACGCCCAATCGCTCTCTAGGCGTCCGCATTGGTGAGCGGAGCCGCCCCCATGCCACCGCGCCACCACGTTTGAGATGATGACCCTGTACGCCCCTTCAGGTCTTGGTCTCGACGACATGGACCATCATCCTGTCCAATGACCCAACGGCGCTCGCGTGGTTTTCATTGCATCCCACCCTCAACTCGCTTGCACTCTTTTGCTTTACCTTTGGCACGGTTCTTCCACTAGGTCAAGTCTATACCTTGCTAAAATATATGCGCTTCCCACAGGCATTCTCACCCTTCAACCGACGTCCCAGCCAAAGACAAAGGCGGCGGGATTCCGGCGTCATCAGATCGCCATGCTAACAGGATTAGTATCAATTCTCGTGGGCACCGCCGCAGCGATAGGTGCCAAGGCTTCGCACAGAGTCCCTCAATTAACAACCGCCCACGGCGTGCGCGCACTTCCTTCCCTTGCTCGTGTAGCACGCTGACGGGCATCCGTTTCTCAGGTCCTTGGCTTGATCACTCTTTGCTGGCTCGTCGTCCAGGCTGCGATTGGCGCAGGAAGTGTTTGGTTTGGCGGTGCCTTGTTTGGCGGCGGTCTGAAAGCCAAGCTGGTGTGGAAGTATCACAGGCTGTCAGGCTACATCCTATTAATCTCCCTCCTGGCCACCATCTACCTCGGAGGCGCTCAGACGGGATTCATCAGAGCACGCAGCGTCTACGTCGTTCGCCTTCTTGCCTACGTTCTGGCTCCCATTCTCATCCTCGTATCCATTTACTCTCGCGTCAGGTACATCATTTATTCTCATATGACATCGCGAGCGTTCTAACACGTTCTCATTAGATCATCGAAGATGAAGGTTTTCTAAGCTGGATGATCCAATCGTGCTTCACAAACGCCCTTTTTATTACCCACAATAGAAGCATTTTTGTCCTTGTATGTAGTTCTGAATTCGCAAACGGCATGACGAATAAAATAAGAGAGTGATTTTTCTCTACGAAATGGGAGTTCCCCCTGCGGGCTCCGTCACAGTCCGAGACACTACGACGTCTGCTGGCGGTGGATTCAGCTTTTCAGCGGTCGGTAATGCAGTTGTTGACACCTCGGCAGATGAAGGCAAGACCACCGATGATAGTGGGACGAGGGTTTCCATGAATCCGGGCATGAACGGTTCAACCTTGTCGCATGTCGCGTGCCATAAATGTCCCTCGTTTCGGTGTTCGTCTGCAAGAGGAGGCGCAAGGATACCCGCCGTGTGCATCACGAGAATAACATTTTTCAATGACTCGTGCACAGCCTCGGACTAGGCGACGCGACTCTCTAGTCAATGTCCCGTTGCGTTTCTCATAAAGGAAGGTGAAGCGTACCAGCTGATCACTCTGGTCTATGCTCATGAGCCGGCCCAAGTAGTCGAGAACTTGCACCCAGCGCTCGGTGACATCCTCGCCCGCAACGTTATCACTGATTTCAAGCTTCATGAACGCCTTGCACAACAATACAGACGCGCGCAGGCGACTTTCTGTTGTTTCGACGTTGCCAGGAGCAGCGATCAGCGCTTCAAGAAGGGGATAGAGAACACGTTGGAAAACTTCTGAAACCTCGGCACGGACCACAACCGTGAGTGGCCCGAGGAGCGCCCGGGAGAGCGAGGAGAGCGCAGAATGCCGTATTTCGGGTGACGCCGATGTGGACTGACGAGATAGAGAGACAAATACTGGAAGAGTGAGCTGATGGCGACCTGCGAGTGGGGTTGTCCAAATCAATCGAGGTCAGTTGGCGAACCCGCAGCAAAGCAGGAAACGAACCAACCTTTATCGCGAGGCTCGCTGCTCTTTGAGGTCAGAGTAGGGATGTACTTCAGGACCTCGAACATGAGATCGATGGCTTTTCGTCCTCGGTCGATTACAGAGGAGCTTGTCTCAGATAAGCAACAGCACAAACATAATTACTGTGCACTCACCTAGTCGAATTAGGCTGAGGACGCCGCCGAGCGTGTTGCTGCTCCACCTCAGCTACAATCCCAGCAGCAGATGCGAAGTCATCCAGTACAGCCACGAGGCCAGCGACATTATCAGCGCTGATGCACCGTTCGGGACCTTCAACAATAAGCCGCTGGATGAAGTCGAACGCCGCGCGTGCCGCTTCGAGGTTCGAAACGCTCGAGCGGACCAACGCCAAGACGATGTTCCATTCGGTATGCGAGCTGATAACCTCGCGATGGTTTTGCACAATAAGAATCAACCCTGAGATAATCTGCTCAGCTACTGAACTCGCTACCATTGGTGGGAGGCCTCCGAGGAGATCAAAGGAGAGGTATATCTGATCACGCAATTGACTTGGCTGTGGTATCGTGTCATCGACCTAGCGTATCTCAGCTGCAGTATCACAACTTGCCTTGGCAGCCAGGATCAGGCATATACGCATGATGGACACAACAGCACGCTCGACGAGAAGGATGCTGTACATTTGCGAAGATTTGAGCAGCAGGGATAAGTGCTCGAAAACGATGGGCCTGGCAAACAGTGAGGCGGGTGCTCCACCGCGACAGAGCGGACTCACCATAGCTCTTCGATGTGTTCCGGTGTCTTGCAGACGATACTGACCATCATCTCAAGCAAGAATACCGAAGCTGGGTCGTAAGGCAATGGGCGAGGCGGCTCGTCGGCAGAGTCTGAAGGTGTGTCATCGGATTCGTGCCGAAGGCTTGTATTCGTTCGCTCATATGCAAGGGCCTCCAGCGATCGAACGGCAGCAACCAAGGGTTCCAAGTCAAGTTTCCTATGACGAGTCAGCGATACATACTCGCAACGTCATGTCAACGCATACGTGATCTGCGCGTATAGTTCTTCCAGTCGACATGTGGTGATGCAGTCAAGCGCACACAGAGTGCTCTCTATCTCGGCGTCAGACGCACTGGGAACGAGATTGTCTTGTGAAGAGCTGTAGGGTGTCATCAAATACGAGGAAAGGGTGGACAGAAGACCATCGCTTCTTGGTGGTGGTCGAGACGGTTGGCTACTGCTTCCGCGCAACGGTATCATAGAAACGCCACCAAGGAAATCCTCCATCTGGAGCATTCGAGTGGGGAGTAAAGAGTGAACGAATAAATCCAACAAGATCTCGAAAACCTGCAAAACGTGAACCATAGTCGAACATAGAGAAATCAAAGGGACGAACCTGAATCCAGCCTTCACGGATGGCGTTTCCGTTGCCATTCATGATGTTGAACAGCACCACGGCTGCCAGCTGCCCTTTCAAGTGTGCTCCAAAGCTTACAGCCAATGAAGACACTGTAATGGATTGGCCCTCGACTTCTACCACAGGGTACATTGGAACCTCGAAAGGAAGGTTTTCCGAAAGAAGACCCGTTGCCTGCGAGAGAGAGATAACGACAAAATCGAACACTTCCGGGAGTTGGAAATAACCGGCGAGGGTTGCGCATTGTCGGAAGCCCGCGATAGCACGTTCGATAACATAGTCGTCATCGAAAGTCATAAAGGCAAACGTGATCGCAGAAATGAGGGGCTTCCAGATGGACCTGAACATTTCTTTGTCGAAGACAGGGGAGTTGCAAATCATAAGTTCTCCTAAAAGGCGAGGTGACCTTGGTGCAGGGCAACATGCACAGAACCACATACCTGATTGCCTCGAGCGCATAAGCAGTTCTTTCCATGCGAACTCAAAGCCGAGTTGACCTGTATGTTCCTCAGGCATGACTATCTCCTGCCTTCGTATTGAGTCGTAAACGGCTTGCTATGAGAAGTTATGAATAACAGTATCAGGTCCAGTGGCATTCCGTCACTCACAAGATACTCGGGAGAGAAGTCGGATCCATCATTGACGCCTCTCAGATTGCGCTGATAGTCTTCGATAGTCATGCGTTTCTGAGAAATGAGTGTCAAGCTAAAGAGGAGCGCGATGTCATTTCGAATCCACGTACCCGGACTTGCGGATTGTGTAAATCAGTATTTAGCATGATCACTGAATATGCAAGGACGTAGACAGCGTCCTGGCTTTTGACCTCGGCTGGGAGGTAGCGTGAGCGACAACGTTTCCACGTAAAACAAAAAGGTCAACCTGGCTTCGACGCGAAGTATATCTCAGCGAATGTCTCGGTAATTCGAGCGATCTGCTGAGCCTCCCCCGGAAGTCGGAATGTTTCCAATAGTTCTCTCATCGCGTCTGCGATGGGTTTCTGTAAACGGGGGTCAACGATTGAATGTTGCTATCGACATGAACCGGGCTAGTGAACACACTTCACGGAAGTCGAAGAGCCTAAAAAAAGCCTTGAGAACCTCAGTATTCTCCGGCTTTGAGATAAAGTCGCCCAACAACTTCTTGTCGATCCGAGTGCTACTTTTCAGAAACTTCGCAAGGCTCTGCGCGCGAGTGATCTCGTCTGAGAGGTCATGGTAAATGAGACCATTTTCTTCGAGGAACGCAAGTCCTGTTTTTGGCTTGCTATTGAAGCGAGCAGCACCGGTTAGAATGGTTCTTTTCTTGGATTTTCGTTGCATTAGTTCTTCAGCAGAGACATAGGTCTGTGAAAAAACAAAAGCATACTCAGAGCGAGTTGTGACTCTGAGTAGTATATTAAGAACGAACCTCAGGCCATTCTGTGCCTGACTAGTCATCCCGTTAGCGCAGAAGTTTTCCGACTCGACCAATTTGACTCACTGCGGTGGCGCGCGTAGCCATTGCATTGACGAACGTCAAAAGGACGTCCAAACACAAGTACTGTGCACTCAAATACGAAAATTGCGATGGTTCCCCGTAGTAATCGGTGTATACACCCTGCAAGGCGACATTAATGAGCAGGGAATTAGGGAAGTTGGTGCGGGGTGAACCTTAGTAAGTACGTCGATAACTCTCTCGAACAAGTTTTCGGCATTGGTGTCGCAGTCATAGTTACTGAAAAGTTCGACAAGGAAACTCGGGTGGCCTGATATCTGACTGAGAACATCTAACAGCAGATCCCGTGCGCTTCCACGCGCTGGGATGACCGATGGTTTATTCGGCGTCGGACTGCCCTTCTCGACGTCAGCCTCATCGAGTAGCTCAAGGCTGGAAGTATGAGAGCTCGGGGAACTGGGACGAGGCGAGAATAGTCCGCTCCTATGCACCGGCGTCCCTAGGCGACTCGGCTTGCCCGTCACGGGGGGTGCAAGTCGATCCAATGTATAGGCCAGGAAGAGTTCCTGCTGAAGCTTCAGGTGCCTTCGCATAGTGTTCATCATCGTGGATATGGTACGGAGTGTGAGCTGGAAGACCGAAGGATTCTCAGACTGGGCGAGCTGGAAGAGGTACTTGCACCCATGGTCGAGGACCATGGTGCGCAGAGAAGGAAACTCCCCTAGTCGTGTGCCAGACACCTCCAACGACGTGTTCAGCACGCTTAAAGCGAGTAGTCTTGTGGAATCCGTATGTACGCGGTCGTGTGGGTCGAGAAGGTTTACAAGAACCCGAAGCAGTTCAACGATCGACGGTAGACCATCTGAGACACCGTCAACATCAGGTAGAGAGAATGGCAAACGGAGCAATAACACACAATCTAACTTCTGCGTCGCAAAGGCATCCTGGCTCTGGACAGTAGGAGTCACTGGTTGAGTAACAGCTGGTGGGTCGTCTGATACCGGCTCTACAGACTGCGTGGATGATGAGGGGAATGTTCCTGCGGCCGGCGTACCCAGATCACTTGACAGCCTTTTCTCCTCACTCACAGGGTCGAGAATGTATAGTTTGGAGAGGACAGTTCTCACGAGTTTGTGCATCGTAAGTTCCGCTGAGCGTCGCAGAGCCTCTGTCGTCGTAATGTGAACATAAGCACAACTGGGGGTTAGGAGATACGCGAAGACAAACCGCTGAGCCTCATTTGTACACACGTCGCAAGGACGGTCTCCAACATCTCACAGACCTCGATGTCACCAAGCCGTGTGCCCCACCTGCCATACATGCAGTCCTCGATGACGGTCAATATCCGAAGCAGGACAACCTCGTCTCCGGAAGAGTCGCTGGCTTCAAATTTGCAGTGAGAAACGGCAGAACTGACCGTCGCAAGAGCAATATCGACGGATGGGTCATTTTTCAGAAAGAGACCATAGGTGAAGAAAGAATGTAGAGCGGAAAGGGCGGCCGACGTGATGGGACCGGTAGATAGAGGCGAGCGGATGATGGAAAGGAAAGGAGCGAGAATATCAGTGAGGGGAATGGACGAGAAATCTGTAGGTCACATTATACCCAAGGCCCGCGCATCAGAGATGTTGCACATACCTTGGGCACTTCTGAGGGACCTTTTCAGTTCCTCGAACCCTGACATGAGATCTTCCTCTCTGCTCCCTTGCTGGGGTGTTGACGCGATGTTAGACCCTGGCCTTCGAAGTCCAAGATTGCTTGCCAGAGCTGAGTCCCTGGTATAAAAAGTCTGCATCGTCGAAGACCATCTTGAATTCTTTCGCATCACTGAGGTTACGGAGAGGATCTCGGAATAGATGATATGGCCCGAAGAAACTGCTTCATTGCGCTGTGTGTCGTCGGAAGCCGTATGAGAGGTGGCCATCGTCCGGCAAGGAACGCGCAAATTCAGACGCGACCGGACGTGTGTTGAGCAAAGGGTAACTGGGGGGCCACCGATGACGTCCGACATTTTACCGAATAAGTACACCCAGTTTCCCAATTAGACACAATCGCGCCCCCAGTCACCACAAGGTAAACGTTAGACACTGCACTACACTCTACTGTATAACTACACCATACAACTATTGCCCCGATGAACCTGGCGCATCCCCCACGCGGCTTGCCATGGCTGCTTGGCCTGCCGCGGTAGCCGCCAACCTTGAGCGCTTCCTCTCCGCCTCTGCAGTGGTCACGAGCGTGAGCATAGTTCAGAATATCCGATGCCTGTTCAGCCTTACCAGCTTCTTTCTCCTGTTCAATCTCCTGCACAATGGCTTCTATTTGCGCAAAGTCCAGATTCTGAGGCCAAGTCTGAATCGAGGTGGGGTAGAGCACACATCTCGTGCACTCACTGTGACTTTTCCATAAGCTTCCATAACACTGATCTCAATGTTTTTTGCGCCGGTTTGCACGACCTCCAGAAGGCTCTTAACTGTAAGCTTGATACTTTCATCGCGTGTCATGTCATCTTTGTGATTCTTCTCCAAAAATTCCCGAACAGTTTTGGAAGATCTACCGATGGCGTTGGCCTTGCAACGACAGATAAACTGATGAATATCACCGGTGAAGAACACGGGTGACACACCTTCCAGGCACTGTAGATGCCGCTGGGCTCCGTTTGATACAGCCGAGGAACTGTCTCGTTAGGGTCAAATCCAACGATGAGCGTTGAGATGCCAAAAGGCCGAACACCCCCAGATTGCGTGTAGCGCTTTTGAGATAAAATGTAATTAGCCGATTTGCGAATCTCCATCGCACCGCAAATGGACCCACCTGTTGAATTCCAGCGATATGTCTTGTGATATACTCAACCGTGACTGGATCCTCTACGGTGAGGCGATGACTTTGGCACTCCACCCTTGCCTTGTCGATCAGCACGCGTCCGTCGGCCGTAAGGCCTATGAAGAAGCATCGTCATTCATTTCTCGACGCTCCAAGCGAGACTGAGCCGGACTAACCAGCGAAGGCGAGACAAATGTGGTCATCGAGCATGACGACCTTTCGTACCGTTCGTGGGTCTTGTAATTGAAGGACAGACTTCTTTTCCACGCCTAGGACCACCACGTCTTTCCCGCGCACACCCACCTAACTGGTGTGAGACAAGCAAATAATTAGAGTGATGGAGATACGTACAGCGCAAGTTCCCTTTCTCACCGCTTCCTGAGCATATTCGACCTACGAAGTATGAGACGCGCGTTCAAGGGGAGAGCAAAGGGAGCATACTTGGAATAGATGGCCGTCGGGTGAGAAGACGGTGAGCGCTGCAGGAAAGATAAGGGGATGTCACAGGACATGAGACCCTGCGTACGTACCGCGATCGTATGACCTAGACATGTTGGAGGGTTGTGTGTTCAGTACGAGGCTCAGAGGCTCAGATGGACGCGTAGGCGAGTTTGTTAGATAATCCGGAGTAAGCCGCAACGCGAGCGTCTGCAGTGCTACGGATCGCGACACTATGTCAGTCCCAAAGGCGATTCTCGTGGATGACTCTGAGGACGACGAAGACGTTCGAATAATCGCCTCGCCCCATCGGAAAGGTCACAAGTATGTGTTTTCATGCTTTCCCATACATCCAATAACACTCTTGCACCCCTCCCAAGTGAGGCACTGTTCTGCATGTTCTGCAATGTCGATCTTAACAAGTACACGCCCGAGGACAGACAAAGACATTACGATGACCACCTTTCCGCCTTGGACACACTGCGTGCGCACAAGCTATATTCCTGCCGATCCTTGCCAACTTATACGCTGAATGCGAACAGCACCCCCGAGCTCTAGCTCGCGTCCACAATTCCAACCTTCACGCGTGAAAGGTTCACCGACCAAGGGCATCTCCTTCTTTAACACCGCTGATAAGGACCGCTTCTGGTATCACTCCCTCGAGATCGAACCACCCTCTAATTACACCCCCGGTTAGTATTCTTTTACGTTACTCAGTGACCTGGTGCTCACCTTTCTCCAGGACTCATTCCACTCTTGAGGAAGGTATTGTTGGATTCTGTGGAGAAAGGCGCCACGCGTCGTGCCGTTCTCTGTTATGAGAGGGCAGTCCACATCTACCATGAGATGTGGGACGCTGGTTGGGGCTGTGGGTGAGTAGTTTTACCTTGCGCAGAAACAGAGGCCCACACAAGTAGTCAGATATAGGAATTTCATGATGCTAAGCTCTGCTTTGATGGATCAGCGCATGAAACCACAATATCCCTCGTTGCTTACCGACCCTACTCCTCCGGGTGTGAACAACTTGAAAATTTGGATTGAAGAAGCATGGAAGAGTGGCAAGTATTTTTATCAAGCAGCGCAGGCGCATACATTGATACTCTCACGTCAGGCTTTGACCCCGAAGGTGCAAAAGGGTTAAAGGGCGAGCTCGTTGGGTACAGAAAGTGGATAGGAACAGCTGGTAGATCTGTGTTCCAAAATCAGTCCATCAGTCAGCTGATCACTGCCCGTGCAAGAACTGTACGTGGCATTCACGTATAGAGGAATTCCGTAGGGCACCCCTCGAATTGAGACGAGGACCAGAGTCTCACTCCAACTTTCAGTTCCCAGCTCGCAGACTTCAATACCCCCGATGGCAGTAGGTTTCGTTTCGACGCCTTGCACTAGCCCATTAGGATGATGCAACGGGTTCCCCTTAGACGTGGCCCCTTTACTTGATTGGACTAAACAATATTTCGACGCCCACATCCAGGATAAGCCCACCTCCGTGCAAGAGAGGTGGCGAGGGGCCACCCCTGTTGTGATAACAGACCGCATGCCGCTTATTTTCCAGCACCAGGGCCATTCCCGGACGATTGTCGGCTATGAGATAGCCAGAGACGGTAGCACGATTCTGCTCGCGTTCGATCCTTCGGTGTATGTATGACCCTTTGTTGTCATGCCATCTCGGATGATTCAAATTACATTAGACGCATGACACAAATACGCAACATTGCCCTTTCCTCTTTCAACCCGTCGAGCCAGAGGGGGACCCGCCCCACCGAAAGCAAACACAGCTCTCCGCGACGTCATCTCGTGGACTCCCTGAAAATCCCTCTCCAATCCCACAATAAGCGTGCCGGCCCTTCGGCGGATGGGGAGCGGATTGGCTCTCCGAAGCGATTACGGGCCGGTTCCATTGGAGAGGACGTTATCGTTGTCGAAGCTTCAAGCGCGACGGCAAGCCCATCGAGATCTCCTCCCAAGCACCACGACCGTGGGCACAGAGCGATGACTGAGAGGGAAGTAGACTCGGAGAAAGTGAGCAAGGACAAAGACGAGAGGACGTTGGATCCCAGAAAAGTGTTGAAGCTATTCAGAATTGATCAGAAGAAACTTGCGTGAGTCCCGGACAATTCGCGATTGACTT
>Ga0137397_10000042_pt1 | contig 74460 bp, 71 predicted proteins | sample czorhiz116metaG_FD_106658 | JGI IMG/M metagenome (GOLD analysis project Ga0137397, IMG submission 106658) | Vadose zone soil microbial communities from Angelo Coast Range Reserve, California, USA - czorhiz1.16 metaG | ecosystem: Environmental > Terrestrial > Soil > Vadose zone | place: USA... | reverse complement strand
TCGCTCCTCTGTAGTCAGTACCAAGGATGCCTTTGGGCGGCCAGTGCGCATGCTGAATCCTCCATTCAGCTATACCTATTAGCCAAACTATTTGTTACACATATTTATGTTACGGGACACTAGATGGGGACGGTTTTACCGCGTAACAATGAAATCGGTACCGGTCGGGTTCGAGTCAGGACCGATGAATGTGTCAGCAATGCCCTCCTAAAGGTTCCTCGAACCTGACCACCCCGTCGCGCCATCCCTCTTTTCAAGGCGGGGAATCAGTAACCGCAATACCGCCACCCCTCGTACCTTCCCTTCTTTTCGGTTCGTTAGGAGATTTATACGTCTGTCCCCGAATTACCAGGCAACGCAGACCGTTGATTTGATCGGAAGGTCGATATAGACTCTTCTTACCCTTCGCCCACCGTGAGAGAACACACCCTTGGCAAGACTTGCACGCGTCGTTGTTCCGGGTTGCCCTCACCATGTCCTTCAGAGAGGCAATCGAAAAGAAAATGTTTTCGGCGATGATTCGGATCGTCTCGTCTATCTTCGCCTGATGCGGGATGCCTATGAGTTCCATCGGGTTCTTGTGTGGGCTTACACGCTAATGGACAATCATGTCCACCACATAGCGGTGCCGGCCAGCGAAGACTCGCTTGGACGGGCGATAAAAGAGACTCACGGTGAATACACGAGCTACGTGAACACAAAATATGGGTTGGTTGGCCATGCGTGGCAGGGTCGATTCAAATCCTTTCCGATGGAAGAGCCGCATTGCTGGAATGCGATGCGTTATGTCGAGAGAAATCCTGTAAGGGCTGCCATGGTCGAAAGAGCGGAAGACTATGCCTGGTCGAGTGCGGCTGCACACTGTGGTTTGCGCGATGACCTCCTTCTGTCCCAGGATTGTCCGCTTGTTAAGGAAATCAAGAATTGGTCCGACTGGTTGAAAATTGAGAATGCGAAGGCAGTTGAAGATCTCATACGTCTTCATACCCGGACGGGCCGGCCGTTAGGTTCAAAGATATTCATCGGTGGCATTGAACTGCAAACAGGCCGCAAACTACTTCCCCAAAAGCGCGGCCCGCGATCGGGAGATCGTGAGCCGCCAACGACAGGGACGTTATTTGGGTGATTTATACGTCTGTCCCCGAATTAGCTCTTTTCGAAGACGCCGACACGGTAGAACCTTGCCAGCTTCTCCATGGCGGGGACTGCTTTGCGAACTGTGAGGCTGTTCAGCATAAGGCTGCCATACATGGCGGCGAGGCTGGGACGTGGAGCCTGGCAGGTCTGGCAGATCGGATATGGAGACAAGTCTCCTGTGAGATGGGCCCCACGAAGCTGGACCATGGCGGGCGAGTTCCACACTTCCATCACGGATTGCTTCTTGAGATCGCCGACGGGTTTCTCGTCGTACATATAGCAGCATGGGTAAGCCAGGCCGTCGTAGCGCACGTACAGCGGGCCGCGCCATAGCAGGTGGCACGGGTTGCGGCGCTGTCCTTTTTGCTCACCGTCGGGAATCTTCGAACCATCAATCTGCACTTCGTCGCGCTTGAAGCGAATTTCATCCACACCCGGAATGGACCAGAGCTTCTTGTAAGCTTCGACCTCGTGAGAGTTCTCCTTGAGCATGACCATCTGGAGAACAACGTAGATCGGGGACTTCCGATCGAGTTTCCTTTGCAGGAAATTCAAGATGTTCTCGCGCGTCTTTTCGAACGTTGCGCCAAACCGATACTTTTCGTACGTTTCTTTGGAGGCACCGTCGAAGGCGAGAATGACATAATCCAGGCCGCTGTCGAGGAGCATGTCGCGTCGCCGCTCGTCGAGCAGCGTCGCATTGGTCGACATCCCTGTTCGGATTCCGGCGTCGCGTGTGATCCGGATCATCTCGAAAATGTTCGGATGAATCATCGGCTCGCCGATGCCATACGGCCACACAAATTCCACGTAGTCCTTGCAGTCCTCGACGATCTTCTTGTACAGAGCAAGGTCCATGTTTTCGTTGTCGAACGTGTAGATGTGGCGAGGACACATCGGACAGTAGAGGTTGCATTTGGCGGTGCTCTCGAGCGTGATTTCGATAGGACCGCCCGACAGGACAGTCTTATGTCTGAAGTAGCTTGCCGCGATCTGTAACCGGTTTCGTCGTTTTGTGCGCGTGGTGTTCATCAACTGCACGTCAGTTTACAGGTGTGCCGGAGGCGTAGCAACCAAAACGCCCGCCGGAGTCGCTTCCGGGACCTTGAATTTCTGTTTCATCCGAAGAAAAGGCCGCTCCACGCCGTAAAAAGACAAAGACGCGACGAGAAATACGGAGCCGTACATGCCCAGCATCGCCACCGGCATCGGCAGCCCGAGCCCGCGAACGTATAAAAACAACGGATAGTGCCAGAGATACAGGCCGTACGAGATCTGTCCCGTCCACACCAGCGGCGGAAATGACAGCATACGGGTTAATGAAGTGGATGGCGATGACGACCGCACCACTGAGAAAATGACTGTGGCCGATATAAGGGCGACAAGGAAATAGCCGGCCAGGAACATGAAATCATCGTTCCATTCCGAGCTGAATATCAAGAGAACAAACGGTATGGCGCCGAGCGCCAGGAGATTTGCGGCCTTCTTCATCGCCAGGCCCGGTTTAAGAACGCCGAATGCCAGCATCGCGCTCAACGCGCAACCGGCGAGCAGTGAGTCCGCCCGCGTGTCCAGCCCGTTGTACAGGCGCTCAGGAGTGCGGTCCGCCGTCCACAGCAAGATTCGATATGTTGCACACGCCAGTACGGCGATCACCAGGATTGGAACGATCCGCTTCCGCAGGCTCTCAAATCGGAGGACGATGACCAGTGTGATCGGCCAGAGCAGGTAGAACTGCTCCTCAACGGACAGCGACCACGTGTGGCCCAGACCGGCCATGTGGAAATCCGGAACAAATGCCCGAAACCAGTTCACGCTGTAGAAGAGCGCGATCAAAGCGGCCTTGACTCTTTCAGTTGCAGGTATCGGATTCAACGGCAAAAGCGAAGACAGCAGAAGGAGCGAAAGCGCTGGGAGAAGGCGCAGAGCGCGCCGTGCATAAAAGTTCTTGAAATCGATGGATCCGGTCTTGCTCCATTCCTGCAGCAAGACCGCTGTAATCAGAAAGCCGCTGAGTGTGAAGAAAACGTCCACACCGAGGTAGCCCCACTGGGTGTAGGGGGACGCTGGGGCCGCGTGGACGGTCATGACTGCAAGCACCGCGACGCCTCGAATGCCGTCAAGAGCGGGCGAGTACCGAAGACTGAATTGCAGCTTTTGCGGAGAGGCCATCGGCGCGGCTACGCGAACGTCGAAGCCGTCTGGACCGGATTGTAGAGCGTGTCACGCTCGATCGGCGTGCGGCCGGCATCGCGAATCAATTTCTCGATCTGACTCCGCGTCATGCCGGGATTGGTTGGTGTACCGGCGCCATGGATGATGCGCTCCTCGATGATCGTGCCGTCCAGATCGTCTGCTCCAAATCGAAGCGCGATCTGGGCAAGCGCCGGCGTGAGCGTCACCCAATAGGCCTTGATGTGTGGGAAGTTGTCCAGCAGGAGGCGCGACACAGCGATGGTCTTCAAGTCGTCCATGCCGGAGGTCGTCGGCAGGTGCGCATACACCGTGTGCTCCGGGTGAAACGCTAGCGGGATAAAGCAATTGAATCCACCGGTTTCATCCTGGAGCTCACGCAGGCGCACCAGGTGATCCACGCGTTCTTCCAATGTCTCGATATGGCCGTACAACATCGTGGCGTTCGAGCGGACTCCCGTCGTGTGCAGCACGCGCGCCACTTCGAGCCATCGCGCTCCCGAAATCTTGTGGCCTGCAATCAGCGGCCGTGCCCGCTCGGCGAAGATTTCGGCACCTCCACCGGGACAGCTGCCCATGCCCGCATCTCGCAACTGGCCGATGACCCACTCGAGCGTCTTTCGCGTGATCTTGACGAAGAAATCCAGCTCGACCATCGTAAAGGCCTTGAGGTGAACGGATGGAAACCGGCTCTTCAAGCCACGCAGCAGGTCCAGGTAATAGTCGAACGGCAACGCGGGATTCAAGCCTCCGACGATATGAAATTCCGTCAGCGAATCCGTGTATTCCTGCTCGGCGAAGTGAAACACCTGCTCGAGCTGCATCGTGTAACCGCCCTCTTCACCCGGCTTTCGCGCGTACGCGCCCTGACAGAGCTGGCAATCGATGACGCAAACGTTTGTGTAATTGATATGCCGATTGACGTTATAGTACGCGACGTTTCCGTTCAGGCGCTCGCGCATGTGATTGGCCAGACGGCCCAGCGCGACGATGTCGTTGGAATGAAAGAGTTCGACGCCTTCTTCGAAAGACAGCCGCTCGCCCTCGTGGACCTTCTTCTCGATAACGTTCCAGTCGTGCATGACGCTCAGAATTATACATGACGGCAAGAACCATAAAGAGACAGTAGCCACAAAAAGCACAAAAGGCACAGAACCTTCAAGGGCGAACCTCTGAGCTCCAACGGCGAACCTTTGAGCTTTGGTGGCTACTTGCCGGCAAATCGAGACGGAGCATAGGCTTCAATATTCACGCCGGAGATCCCATTCAAAACGAGATCCGCGATGATCGATGCGGTTATCGGCGCGAGCAACACGCCGTTTCGATAGTGGCCGGCGGCGTAAAACACTCCGGGAATCGCGGACGGCCCGATGACCGGCAGTCCATCGGGTGTGGCCGGCCGCAGTCCGGTCCAGGTTTCCAGGATCGGGTAGGATCCCACCTCAGAGGAGATCGCCTGCGCGTCCGCGAGTAATTTGCCGAGACCGGCCGGCGTCAATGACCGATCGAATCCGGCATCTTCGTCGGTCGCCCCGACGACGAGATCTCCGGTATTCCGAGGAACGAAATAGGAATGCTGCCAGCGAATCATGTGGCGGAAAGCTCCGGCCGGCATGCAAAGAGACAGGATCTGGCCTTTGCGGGGATAAACGGGAATCGGTGGATCCAATCCGGCGAGTTCAGCGCTCCAGACGCCGGAAGCGATCACGATGCTGAGCGCTTCGAATGTGGCGTGATCCGTCCGCACCGTATTTTTGGAAATGCCATGGACGCGGACACCGGTTCGAATCTCGACGCCTCTTTTGGAGCATGAATCGCGCAGGGCATTCACGAGCTCGCGCGGTACGACCGAACTTTCTCCAGGCATGAAGAGCGCCGTTAGAATTTTCGCCGTAATCAAGGGTTCCATCTTGCGAACTTCATCGGAAGAAATGTTCTCGACGGCGAGACCGGCTTTCCGCTGCCACTCGTACCGGCGGCGGAGCGCGATGGCGGATTCTTCCGAGGACGCCAGAGAGAGCAATCCGGAACCGGAGTATCCGCAATCGATTCCAGTCTCCTCTTCCAATTCATCGATGAATTGCCGATACAAGTCATGGCTCGCCCGGCACAATTTAAAGAACGGATCCCGATCGTCGCCCTCACTCAGCGGGGACAACATGCCGGCGGCGGCCCACGATGTGCCCTCCCCGGTTGCGGCACGATCCAGGACCAGCACGGATTTCCGGCCGGCAAACTGGCGCGCGATGGAGAGGCCGATCACGCCTCCGCCGATGACGATCACCTCATGCATAGGCCCATTCTACCTGTGTTAGTCTAGGACCTTCATGATTCGCGCCCTGATTTTCGACTTCAACGGTGTCCTCGCCGATGACGATCCGATTCACATGGAAGCTTTCCGGCGGGTGGCCGAGGAAGAAGGCCTGGCATTCACCGATGAGGAATACCTCGACAAATATCTTCCGCTGAATGATTGGGATTGCTTCAAGACTCTGTACGCTGGACACTCGCTTTCGCTGCCGGCCGGCGACCTCGATGAATTAATCCGCCGCAAAGGCGTCTATTACTTTCAGGCTATTGCAGAAAGGTCGGTCATGTTCGCCGAGGCCGATAGGGCGGTCCGGGCAGCGGCAGCCCGTTTTCCGCTTGCGATCGCATCCGGCGCACGGGGTGAGGAAATCCGTCACATACTGGATCTCGCAAACCTCGAAAAGTGTTTCCGCGCAATCGTTTCGGCGGAAGACGTCCGCTTCGGAAAACCACACCCCGAGCCGTTCCTACGCGCTTATGAGAAACTGAAGGAGACTGAGAGATTATTGAACGCGTATGATTGCGTCGCGATCGAGGATTCGATTGGCGGTATTCAGTCGGCCCATCAGGCTGGTATGCGGTGCCTCGCCGTCGCGCATTCGTACGGCCGGGATCGTCTTGATAGCGCCGGGCCCGAGTGGGTGATCGATTCGATTGCGGATTTCACAGCCTGGCTGGAAAGAGAAGTTTAGAAGTGAGCGCCAGATCGCGTCAGACATTTCAGCAACTGGTGACGCTGCCCGACAGCGCAATTCCGCTGGCCGAAGCGGCCCTGCTGATGGCGTGCGAGGAATATCCGCAGCTGGAAATCGGCCCTTACCTGGACCAGCTCGACCGCATGGCGCACATGGCGCAGAAGAGTCTTGGAGCAGCCGACACGCCGGTTCAGACCGTTGAGAAGATCAACGCGGTTTTGTTCGAGACGCTCGGTTTTCGAGGCAACACCGAAGACTATTACGACCCGCGAAACAGCTTCTTCAACGACGTGATCGACCGGCGTGTCGGCATCCCGATTACGCTATCGACGGTCTATATGGAAGTCTCGCGCCGCCTGCAGTTCCCCATCTCAGGAGTGGGCATGCCCGGACACTTCGTCGTGAAATTCAACAATCGGAGCGAGGAGTTCTTTCTGGATCCGTTCAACCGCGGCATGATTCTCAGCCGGGACGATTGCCGAGCGAGGATACAGGAAAGGTACGGCGATTCGCATGAGTTCGACGAGCGCCTTCTCGAGCGGGTAACGAACCGCCAGATTCTGGCGCGCATGCTCAACAACCTGAAGGTCATCTACCTGAAAGCCCAGGCGTTCGACAAGGGTCTCGCCATTGTCGACATGATGCTGATGGTCAATCCTAACGACATAGAGCAATTCCGCGATCGGGGACTGCTGCGCCTGCAACTGCGCCGGTTCGAAGGCGCCGCACGAGACCTCAAGTACTATCTGCGCAAAAGCGGCAACTGCCAGGACCGCGAAGAGATCGAAGACCACCTGAAAGAGCTCAGACGCATCCAGGCCATGATGAATTAAGGTATTCTGTTCGCGGAGGAAGAAACCACAAGAAGCACAAAAGGCACAAGATCGCCAGGAATCTTCGTGCTTCTTGTGCTTTTTGTGGTTACGTCCCCTCTAAGGTATATGAGAAACCGGATTCGCGATGCCAGGCGCGTCGTCGTCAAGTTTGGGTCGAATTTATTTTTCAATGAGAGCGGGCAGGTCGCGGTCGAGCGGATTTTTTCGTTCGTTGAGGATGTCGCGGCCGCGCGGCTGGCCGGCCGCCAGATGATCGTGGTGTCCTCCGGCGCGGTTGCGCTGGGAGCCAACGCGCTGAACATGAAATCGGCCACCGCTTCGCTGAGACAAAAACAGGCGCTCGCGGCCGTGGGCCAAAGCCGTCTGATGAACCTGTACGAACAGAGCTTTGCGAAGCATGGTCTGACACCGGCACAGATCCTTCTCACCGAAGAAGACTTCTCGAGCCGTAAACGATATCTGAACCTCCGGCACACCCTCGCGACGCTGCTCGACATGGGTGTCGTTCCCGTCATCAACGAAAACGACACGGTCTCCACGAGCGAGCTGGAAATCACGGACCGGAGCCGCAGTTTCGGCGACAACGACAAACTAAGCGCTTTGGTCATGAGCAAGCTCGAGGCACAGGCGCTGGTCCTGCTCTCCGATGTCGATGGCATGTTCACGGACAATCCTCGAGAGAATCCCAATGCGGAACTCATTCCTGAAGTCCACGAAATTACTCCGGATGTCGAGGCGCGCGCCGGCGGCAAATCGGCACGGGGCCGCGGGGGCATGTCCACCAAGGTGCAGGCAGCCCGCATCGCAATGAATTCGGGCGGAATCGCGGTCATCGCAAACGGTCTGAAACCGGGTATCATCGCCCGGGTTTTGAACGGCGAGCCGGAAGGCACGTTGTTCATCGGTAAATCGGAGTCGCTTTCCGGAAAGCGCCGCTGGATTGCCTTTGCGTCGTCGGTATCAGGGCGGATCCATATCAACGAAGGCGCGCTTGCTGCGATTACCAGGAAGAATGCCAGTCTGCTCTATGCCGGTGTCACGCGAATCGAGGACGAGTTCGAGGAGGGCGATGTGGTCTCGATTATCGGCCCGGACGGCCAGGAGGTTGCACGCGGCATCGTCAACTACTCCAGCTCAGACGCTTCGAAGCTCATCGGCAAGCACTCCGACGACATTTCACGGCTGGCCTCGACGAAGAATTACGACGCATTCATTACGCGCAACAATATTGCGTTTTTGACCGATTGACTGTCAAGAAATGAGCCAAACACGACAACAAGCAGAACGGGCGCGGCAGGCATTCTACAAATTGTCCACGAGCGCGGATCGGACTGCGATCCTCAATGACGTTGCCGCTGCCCTGCAGCAACACGCGAAGACGATTTTCGAGGCGAACCAGAAAGATCTTGCCGAGGCAAAAGGCGCCATTCCCGAACCTCTGTACAAACGCCTCATCCTCAATGACACGAAACTTCGAGATGTTGTCGATGGCGTAAAACAGATCGCACACATGCCGGACCCTCTCGGCCGCGTCCTGGAAGAGACTGAGCTCGACGAAGATCTGGTTCTGCGCAAGGTCCAAACGCCGATCGGCGTCATTGCCGCAATCTTCGAATCTCGTCCGGATGTGGTGCCCCAGATTGCCGCGCTATCGATCCGAACCGGCAATGCGGTTCTCCTGAAGGGCGGCCGCGAAGCAGTCCGGACAAACGCGGCGCTTGGCGATGCGATCCGTGAATCTCTGGAGCAGCATGGGGTCAAGGATGCTGTGCAACTCGTATCTACGCGAGAAGAAATCGCGGAATTCCTGAAAATGGACGACTTGATCGATCTCGTGATTCCGCGCGGCTCGAATGAGATGGTTCGAAGCATTCAGCACAGCACGAGAATTCCAGTCCTCGGTCACGCCGACGGCGTGTGCCATGTATACATTGACGAGTTCGCCGATGCCGACAAGGCCTCTCGCATCGCCGTCGACGCGAAGACACAGTACCCCGCCGTGTGTAATGCCGCGGAGACACTGCTTGTGCATTCCCGGTTTCCGGACCGGGAGAAGGTCCTGAAGGCCCTCTCGGAAGCGGGGGTGGAACTTCGCGATTCCGAATATGGCTCCGAGTATCTGGACCTGATTATGAACGTCAAGATCGTCGACAGTCTTGATGAGGCAGTCGAACACATCCATAAATATGGATCGAGGCATACGGATTCGATCGTTACCGAGAATCCGGAGAACGCTCAGCGGTTCCTGAACGAAGTTGACTCGGCCGGAGTCTTCTGGAATGCCTCAACGCGTTTTGCCGACGGTTTCCGGTACGGCTTCGGCGCCGAAGTCGGCGTCAGCACCAATAAGACCCACGCGCGCGGGCCTGTTGGAGTGGACGGCCTGCTGATCTACAAATACCAACTAATCGGCAACGGCCACATCGTCGCGACATATACAGGCGATAATGCAAGGCCATTCCTGCATAGAAGACTGGGTTTATAAACACAAAGGCACAAAGGCACAAAGATACGTAATTCGGGGACAGACGCATAAATCACTTAATTACGGATCAACGGTCTTTCAATCGTAATTAGGTGATTTATGCGTCTGTCCCCGAATTACGTATCTTTGTGCCTTTGTGCCTTTGTGTTTATCCGAATCTCGCCCGGAAATCCCGCGCGTAATTTCTACCGATCTGCACGTCCGAACCATCCGAGAGTTTCAGCAGGTAATGCCCGCCGGCTAACGAATGCACCTCACGAGCGTGGGCGAGCTGAACGATGGCCTGTTTGTGAACACGGCAAAACACACCGGGGTCGAGACGTTCTTCCAGCTCCTTCATCGTGATGTTGAGTACGAACCGCCCATGCGAAGTGCGTGCGAAAACCAGTTTATCTTCGGACTCGAACGCGATGACCTCATCCACATTCACCACAATGAGTTTGGAGCTCGACCGGGCCATGAGGCGCTCCAGCTTCCGCCCATCCCGCCGCGCTTCCTCCAGGTGAGTGCGCTGCGCGCCCGGCCGGATCGCGTCCAGTCGCGAAAGGCACTCGGCCAGGCGCTTTTGAGTGATCGGTTTCAAAAGGTAGTCGAGAGCATGCACCTCGAATGCACGGATGGCGTAGTGACCGTAGGCAGTTGTGAAAATGATGACGGGCCATTCGTCCTGTGGAAGGGAATCCAGAACTGCAAACCCATCCAGCCCGGGCATCTCGACGTCGAGGAATACGACGTCCGGCTGCAGCTTCTGAATGGCTGCAACGGCTGAAGGACCGTCTTCCGCCTCGCCGGCGACTTCCACTGCATCGGCATGAGCGGCAAGCAGACGTTCGAGCCGCCTTCGCGCTTCGCGCTCATCATCCACGATCAGCGCGCGTTTCACGAATGGACTCCGACCAGCTGAGGCAGGACCAGCAGGACCCGCGTCCCGGCAGGAGTTCTCTCCTGAAGCTGCAGTGTTCCCGCTTCTCCATAAACGTGCTCCAGGCGAGCGCGGACATTGTTCAGCCCGATGCCGCTTCCCCGCTGGCGGCTCTTGGCCTGGTGTCCCACCCCTGAGTCTTCGACAAGAACGACGAGACGATCCGCGTCAGCCCGCGCTGTAACGCGAACCTCTCCACCCTCCACTTTCGGACTGATGCCATGCTTTACCGCATTTTCGACCAGAGGCTGAAGGATCATTGGCGGGATCTTCAACGATCGGACCGCCGGATCGACGTCGAACGAATAGGCAAGCCGCTCCTCAAACCGAGCCTTTTCAATTTCCAGATAGGACTCCAGGAATCTCAACTCGTCGTCCAGGCTTACCCACTCGGCGCGCGTGGACTCCAACGCGTACCTGAAAATTTCCGCAAGTTCTTCCGTGATCCGCTCAGCCTTTTCCGGATTCGTATGAATCAGGTTTGCAAGAACGTTGAGCGTGTTGAATAGAAAGTGTGGATTGATCTGCGCCTGCAATGCCTGCATTTGAGCTCGCGCCGTAAGCTCGCGCAATTCGTGCTGGCTCAACTGATGATGGTGCGCTGCAAGCTGAAGCACAGCGGTACGAGCGAGGCGCAACTGGCGGCTCATGTATTGCCGGCCGCCCCTCCTTGGCCCGAGCGACAACCAGAGTCGTGTGGGCGCTTCGATTTCGAATTTGCGAGCGGCGCCGGGTTGCGGTGTCTGTCCTATTTCCGCCCATTCCGCGTCGAGTTCCGAACGGAGAATTTCGGATACGCGCGCGCCGAACTCATCCAATCGCGTCAATGCGCGAATCGCGATTCCGATACGCTCTTCCTGTTCTTCCACCGACTCTTCGTAACCCATGAATGTTCTCTCGACCCATCGGGTCACCGGCTCCTTCGCGTACGCCAGCAGGATGGCCGAAACCGTAACCCATAGGACCTGCAGGTTCATCGGCAGCAGTGCTGTTCCCACGGAAAGCGCAGTCACAAATGCCGCGAGCAGAATCAAACCGGATAAGACTTCGCGGACAAATGCGTCCATGAAGGGGAAGTGGTACGTGCGATAGGCAACGGCTATCGTGAAAGGAACGGACGTCATCATTGCAGCCAGCACAATGTAGGGGAAAAAAGGAATCGGAACACGCCAGTAACCCGCAAGCATCAGTACGAACATCCCGGCTGCCAGAAAACCTGCAATCGCACTGGCCCTGGCGGCGCGCGCCAGAGCAGGCACGCCGGAAGCCCGGGTCTCGCGCCGATTAAGCACTCCGAAAACGGTGAGTATGACGAAATAAAGCAGCATCAGATGCAGCGTCGCCATGCTGACGAAGCTCATACTCAGCAGGACGGGTGGGAGGTCCCATTCGGCGCGAACGACTGCCACGAACGCAAACGCGGTCCAGGGCCAGAGCGGATACCGCAGGTACCGGCCGAAACGGATCAGTGGGCTTGCCCCGATCCTGCCATTCTGGATGTTGTTGCACATCGAACCGAACAACGCCGGGAAGGCAACGAGTGCGCCGTTGAAGATCACACCGCTGGCGCGAAAGAGAAAAGCGGTTTCAGGAAAGCCGACAGTCGAAAGGAATACATGCAGGAAATTACCGAACTGCCAGAAAAATGTAACGATGCCGATGGCTGTTGCCTGGCGCACATAACTGTGATCGATACCCGTGGTGTGACGCCATCGCTTCGCCACAAGCACGGTTTGCACGCCGTGAATGACCGCGCCTGCGGCGAAGCAGATGAGGTAAAGCTGATCCCGACTCATGGCGCCCTTATTCTATCGCGCCTGCAGCTTATCCGGCGCCTTCAGGTGGCAGGAATGGCAACCCTGGAAAATGCGGTTGCTGTACAACGATTTTTCGCCGCCATTCATCCGTGCCGTGATTGCCGCGGCCAGGACTTCGCGGCCGGCCTGGGCTCCGGCGTCGTCGGGCTTCCGCACCGCCAGAGCGGCTTCGAAACTGGCGCGTGCCTTCTCGTTATCGCCCTGCAGTTTGAACCCCTCCCCTAGAAACGCCTTCATGACAACGTCGGCGTGCGGCGCATAGTACGAAACGCGCCCATTGAAGGCGGTGCTGACGATTTGCAGATCCTTCATCGGGTTGTAATTTCCCATCGCCGCCAGGGCCTGCGGGGGAAAGTTTCCCGCGGTGAACGCCATGACAATGAGGTTGTTGATGTTGTTTGGAGACTTCTCGAGCGCAGTCTTCATTTCAGTTACACCCTGCATGAACTTCGCGATATCACGCCCGCCGCTCTGCTGAGTGAGAATGGAGCCATGAAACGACAGGGCTTCTGTTTTCGTCGGATCCAGCTCCAAAATACGTGCGAATACCTCCTCCGCCCTGGCCAGGGATTCCTGCCTGCCGAGGGTGATGACCTCGAAGAAGCGCACCCGGCCAAGGTTGTACAGGTTATTGACGTTGGCCGGGTCCTTCTCCCGCGCTTCTTCCATGTATCGGATCGCTTCCGGAAGCTTCGATTCATCGCCCCCGAGAACCTCGAGAAAGACCGAGTGGCCTTTCGCCGCCAGTTGCTTCGTATCCTGCTGGGCCGCGGCCAGTGCGCCAACGGCCAGAATAATCGCCACAATCGAAAGCAGAATCCAGTTACGCATATGCCCTCCTTCTTCAGGCCCGCAGTGTAGGATGGCGCGGCCGGGGCTTCTATCGAGTTCGGACGAACTGCGGAAAAACGCGACGAACCACTGGCGAGGGTCACTATTTCGGCTTCCATCGCTCCAATGGATTCGGTGGCGGCGGCGACGGAGGCGCGGACGAATCGGGCAGTAATTCGAAGACGAACAAGCCTTTGAGGTTGGCCGGATCGGGCCGATAGCTCACCCAGATAAGCCGCAGGTATCGATGCCAGAAGTCATCGATTACCGCCCAGCTCTGCGCATCCCAGGGAAACAATCCGTAAGATTCGGTACGCACCGCTTCGCCAAAATTGATGAACAGATGCGTTATCCCCTGGCCGCGGAGCAGGCGAGCCATATCGGCCCCGCTGTGTGAATTGCGAGCGGCTTCGACGATGGCCTGGGTGTCATAGGTCGAAGATACGAGGACGGGTAAACGAGTGTAGTAGCTGCGCGAGTCGCCGGCCATCATGATCCTGGATCCCGGAGGCAGGTTTCGGTTCATCCATTGGAATGCCTCGTAGCTCGGTGCCGGATACGTCGGACGAGCATCGGCAAGATAGACATCTTCCGAGAACTGTCCTGCCAACACGCGCCAGCTTTCGCTACTGGTGTTATACAGGAGCGTGAAATACAGATTCGAAGCCACTCCAGCCATGCACAACCAGAGCACTGCGCGTTGCGCGAAGGAACGGCTATCCGTATCGAGAAGCGCATGAGCCACCAGCAACGAGGCCATTGCTAAAAACGGCATGCCGAATCGTGGAACTGATGTCGTCAAGAGCCACACAATCCACAGCCCCAGGGCATATCGAGCCAGCAAGCCAAACGCTTCGGGATGTTGTCGTCTCAAGAGAAGAACCGGCAGGAGAGCCAATAGCAGAGGTCCGACGAAATCCATGTTGCCGACCGTTGCATCCATCGTCATGAACCACGGATGCAGGACGAACCGCAGAAACGAGTTCAGGCTTGCAAAGTGTTCCGCGAATCTGCCCGATCCGGCATCCCTGGCAATGACCTCCCAGTTTTCAGCACCGACCGGGTAGAGAGGATTCCGATGGAAAACGACGTTCCTGGCGAGGTAGGGAAATATCATCAATGATGCGGGAATCAGGAAAACGGCAACCTGTCGAAAGCTGCGCTTCCTCCAGAAGATGAGAAGACATGCAACGGGAATCGCCGGTAAGCCCGTGTACTTCGCGCTTGCCGCCAGACCGGTGAGAATACCGGCAAGGCAAAGCCATCGATTGAGTGTGATATCACCGGGAACGTCCTCCAAAGCCCGACAAAGCGCAAAGGCTGCAAGGAACTGAAGGGCGGTCCAGGCCAGGTCGATACCAGCCGACGTGATGCTCGTTCCCACCAGGGGCATGCTCAGAAACATCAAGGCTCCCAACAAGCCGGCCCGCCGGGCGAAGTACCGCTTCTCGAATGCGGCGAATGTAAGGATCAAAAGCAACGCAAACGATACGTGAAGAAGCTTGGCCGTGATTTCGTTACCGACCGCGAGGGCAAATCCCCAGACCATCTGCACGCTCATGACGAAACTCGAAAGCGCCAGATGAGGCTGGTCATAAATCCGATGCTCGAGAAGATAGAGATTCGGTACGGCCAGGTGGTAGTGATGTGAGTCGTAGAAGACTTCCGGAGTGAGGCCGCTGATCAGGAAAATCAATCCGGTAACGATCAACAAGCCCACAGCTATCGCCGGCCATCCCCGCAGCGTCTCCGACAGGAAAGCAGGCCTAAGCCGCCGCAAATCGATTTCCCGTATCGATCCCGGCAGAAACGCGGCGGTGAAAAGAATCAGCAGGCACCAAAAAACCGGCGCGTACCAGAGATGCAAAACTCCGAGAACGAAAGTGAGCAACGAGATGAAGCCGAAACCCAGCCCTGCGGAAAAGATCAGCCTCTCGATCCGGGGCATGGAACAATCGGAAAACAATCTCGACAGAAGATAACCACCGCATTTCACCGTGGTCCATGCCATCCAGACAGCCAAACCCAATGCACCAAGCGCTTTCAGGGAATATGCATGCCGGAGACTGAAGCTTCCGTGATTCTGGATCAGGTATGACAAATACTCGAGGAGCGGATTCCTCTGCCTGAAATAGAAGAAGAAGACCACCAGGAACCAAATCAGCAACGGGATCATCTTCGCCTAATGGTAGCACTGCGACGAATCGGGACTTTCAAACAGGAAACAAAGGTGTATACTTTGGCTGAATGAATGCTCATTCAGTCCGGCGCGAGAAGAACAACGAGAGGTATCAGGCGATCCTGCGGGCCGCCATCAAGGTGTTTGCGAGCCGCGGATTCTTTCAGTCGAAGGTTGCCGATGTCGCCCAGGCTGCGGGCGTCGCCGACGGGACCGTTTATCTTTATTTCAAGAGCAAGGACGACCTGCTGATATCCATATTCAACGAGACGATGGACGACGTGATCGCAAAAAGCCGGGGAGAGCTTCAGAAGATAGAAGATCCTGTGGACCGGCTTCGGAAGATCGCTTCCCTGCACCTCACGTGGCTGGGCCGTGACCGCCAGCTTGCCGTGGTCTTCCAGGTCGAACTTCGGCAATCGACAAAGTTCATGCAGGAGTTCTCGACCACTCGCCTCGCCGACTACTTCGAATTGATTCGCGAAGTGATCGAGGATGGGCAGGCAAAAGGAATCTTTCGGAAGGAAGTCCAACCGCAGGTTGCGACAAAAGTGTTTTTTGGGGCGCTGGACGAAATGGTGACGAACTGGATTCTCAGCCGCAAACGTTATGCGCTGGAGACGATGGTTCGGCCGGTCCTGGACATTCTGATCAGAGGATTAGCGACATGATTCGGAGAGTTGCAGTTCTGGGAGCAGGTACGATGGGGGCGCAGATTGCAGGGCACGCTGCGAATGCCGGCCTGCCCGTGCTGCTGCTGGATGTCACGAGCGAACAAGCTCAGGCGGGACTGCGCGGTCTCACTAAGACTTCGCCCGCAGCGCTTACTCTGCCTGAAAACAGTCGTCAGATCGAAACGGGCAACTTCAAAGACGATCTCGCCCGCATCCGGGAAGCGGATTGGGTCGTCGAAGCCGTCGTCGAGAATCCGGAAATCAAAAGGAAGCTGCTTGAAGCCGTGGATTCCGCGAGGAAGCCCGGCTCGCTCATTACGACAAACACTTCGGGCCTCCCGGTTACAGGCCTCGCCGAAGGCCGAACCGACGATTTCCGCAGGCACTGGTTTGGAACACATTTTTTCAATCCTCCGCGATACATGAAGCTGCTGGAAGTGATTCCGACTCCGGAAACCGATCGTGCAGCGCTTGCGGAATTCGAATGGTTTGCCGACATCGTCCTCGGGAAAGGCGTCGTCTACGCGAAAGACACGCCGAACTTCATCGCGAACCGGATCGGACTATTTGCCGCGCTGAACACTATTCAATTGATGCAGCAGGGCGGATTCACAATCGAAGAGATAGACCGGCTGACGGGCCCACTCATCGGCCGCGCCAGGACAGCCACGTTCCGCACAATCGACATGGTGGGCCTGGACATCTTTGTCAATGTGGCAGACAACATTTATAAAAACGCCACGAATGATCCTCAGCGTGAAATCTTCCGCGTCCCGGAATTCATGCGCCTGATGCTCGACCGGAAAATGCTCGGGACCAAGACAGGACGCGGCTTCTACAAGAAGGAAGGCGACGAAATTCTCACCCTCGACCTGGAGACGATGGAATATCGCCCGCCGCGGCGGCCGAACCTTCCGTCGCTGGAGATGATTTCGAACGTGGAAAGCCTTTCCGAGCGTTTGAATGCGCTGTTCAAGAGCCGCGATCGCGCCGCGGGTTTTGTGTCGGATTTGTTGAGGTCCATCTTCGACTATGCAGCTTCCCGGATCCCCGAGATATCCGATAACCCGGACGATGTGGACCGGGCCATGCGATGGGGCTTCGCCTGGGAAATGGGTCCCTTCGCGCTCTCGAAGGCCCTCAAGGGAGAAACGGTTCCCGCGGCATCCTTTCTGAAGGGTACGCGCCTGATCCGCCAGAATGCCGGTGCTTCGCTGCGCGATCTTGGAGATGGGGTCGCATGTCTCGAATTCCATTCGAAGATGAACACGATCGGCGGCGACATCATCTCGCTTCTCTTCACTTCACTGGAAGAGACAAATGCCAATTTCGAGGGACTCGTGATCGGGAACCAGGGCCAGAACTTCTCGGCGGGCGCGAATCTCATGCTGCTGATGATGGAGGCCCTGGAAGGCAACTGGGACGAAATAGATCATATGGTGAGGACCTTTCAGCGGGCAACCCAGGCTATCCGGTATAACCCGAAGCCTGTCGTCACCGCGCCCTTCGCCCTGGCCCTGGGTGGTGGATGCGAGATAGCGATGGCCGGAGCGCGCGTGCAGGCCGCTTCAGAGACGTATATCGGCCTCGTGGAAATCGGCTCAGGCCTGATTCCAGCCGGGGGAGGCACCACGGAGATGCTCCGCCGGGCCACTGCCAATGGATCTGCACGCGTGAAAGAGGTCTTCGAAAATATCGGGTTTGCCAGAGTTTCGACCAGTGCCGAGCATGCGCGGCAACTTCTGTACCTGCGTCCTGAAGATGGAATCACAATGAATTCGGATCGGCTGATTCATGATGCGAAGGCCGAAGTTCTGCAGCTGGCCGCAACCGGATATCGGGCTCCGGTCCCGCCGCAGCTTCCCGTGCTGGGAGAGAGCCTTGGCGCCGAATTGAAGCTGGGAATTTATCTCATGCGCGAGGCCGGTCACATCACGGAGTACGAGGCGCACATGGCCCGTAAACTCGCCTACATTCTGTGCGGCGGCGACGCCACGCGTCCGTCGTCGGCGCCGGAGCAATATTTTCTCGATCTGGAGCGCGAGGCATTCAAATCCCTTTGCGGGGAGCCCAGGACTCACGCGCGTATGGAGCATGTGCTGAAGAAGGGAAAGGTCCTGAGAAATTGACAGGGGGTAATTCGGGGACAGAAGATCTGACCAATGCTCAATTCCCAATGCTCAATTCTCATCGGATGAGAATTGAGCATTGGGAATTGAGCATTGGTCAGATCTTTTGTCCCCGAATTACCCGAAAGCAGGAGGATAGCTCATGAATTCCGCAGTCATTGTATCCGCTGTGCGAACGGCGGTCGGCAAAGCGCCGAAAGGAAAACTGTCCGCAACGCGTCCCGACGACATGGCGGCCATGGCGATGCGTTCTGCGATCGAACGGGTACCTGGTCTCCGCGCCGAAGATGTCGATGATATCTACATCGGCTGCGCGATGCCGGAAGCCGAGCAAGGCATGAACGTGGCGCGGATCGCCGCTTTCCGCGCTGGAGTTCCCTACACGGTCCCGGCAATGACCTTGAATCGATTCTGCTCTTCCGGTCTGCAGACCATCGCTTTTGCCGCGGAGCGCATTATGGCCGGAGCGGCGAACTGCATCCTCGCCGGCGGCACCGAATCCATGAGCATGATCCCGATGGGCGGCCGCAAGATTTCCCCGAATCCCGTGCTCATCGACAAGAACCCCGAAACCTACATCAGCATGGGTCTGACCGCGGAAAATGTGGCTCGCGAATTTCATGTCGGCCGCGAGGAACAGGATGCGTTTGCGCTGGAGAGCCATCGCAAGGCGCTGGCGGCGATCGAGGCCGGCAGGTTCAAGGATGAAATCGTGCCGCTGCCCGTACGCGAGATTGTCGTCGAGAACGCAAGGCGAACGGTCCGTGAGTACAGCTTCGAGACCGACGAAGGGCCCCGCAACGATACATCGATCGAAGCTCTGACGAAGCTCAAGCCCGCTTTCAAAGAGGACGGGACGGTCACCGCAGGCAACGCCTCGCAAATGAGCGATGGGGCCGCCGCCGTCATGGTGATGTCCGAATCGAAGGCGAACGATATGGGTTTGAGGCCGCTCGCGCGATTTGTGGCCTATGCAACTGCCGGCGTACGGCCTGAACTCATGGGAATCGGGCCGGTGGAGGCAATTCCGAAAGTACTCAAGCTAGCGGGACTGAAGTTGGAAAATATCGATTTAATCGAGCTGAACGAAGCTTTTGCCGCGCAGGCCCTCGCCGTCATTCGGCAAACCGGATTGGACCCATCAAAGGTGAACGTCAACGGTGGAGCGATCGCGCTGGGCCATCCGCTGGGCTGCACCGGGTCGAAACTGACTGCGACATTACTTTACGAGATGCAGCGGCGTGGTTCGCGATACGGAATGGTCACCATGTGCGTTGGTGGCGGCATGGGCGCTGCGGGAATTTTCGAGAGGATTCAACGATGACCAAAGAAGCTACAGCATTGAAAAGGGGCGGCAGTTTTCTGATCGAGGAGAGCGCCGCCGAGGATGTGTTTACGCCCGAGGATTTTTCCGAAGAGCAGATCATGATCCGCGACATGACCGAGCAGTTTGTCGAGGAGGAAGTGCTCCCGCAGCAGGAAAAGATCGAGAACAAGGAATGGGACGTGACTGTCTCACTTCTGCGTCGATGCGGAGAGCTTGGTTTGCTGGGCATCGAGGTACCACAAAAATACGGTGGCGAGGATCTGGACAAGGTGTCCGCAATGATCGTCGCCGAAAAGCTCGGCCGCATTGCCTCGTTCGCAGTGTCTTACGGCGGACACAGCGGCATCGGCACGCTGCCGATCGTTTACTTCGGCAAAGAAGAACACAAGAAAAAGTACCTTCCGCTGTTGTGCAAGGCAGAGAAGATTTCGGCCTACGCGCTGTCGGAGGCGGGCAGCGGCTCGGATGCGCTTGCGGCCAAGACGAATGCCGTCCGAGGCGCGGAGGGGACTCACTGGCGTATCAACGGCGAAAAGATGTGGATCACGAACGCTGCGTTTGCGGACATGTTCGTGACATTTGCGCAAGTCGATGGCAAGCAGTTCAGTTGCTTCATCATCGAGAAGGAGTATCCCGGGGTCTCGACGGGCGCCGAAGAGCGCAAGATGGGACTCCGAGGGTCGTCCACACGCACGCTGGTATTGGATAACGCGCAGATTCCCATCGACAATGTCGTCGGAGAAATCGGCAAGGGCCATCACGTCGCATTCAACATCCTGAATATCGGCCGCGCGAAGCTGGGCGCCGGCGCCCTGGGAGGATCCAAAACCGCTCTGAACGACGCGATTCAATACGCCAAACAGCGCATCGCATTCGGCAAGCCGATCGCAAGCTTCGGCGCTATCAAATACAAACTGGCGGAAATGGCCATTCGAACCTGGGTGTCGGAAGGGATGGTCTATCGCACGGCCGGCCTGATGGATCGGAGCCTTGAAGGCGTGGATGTCGACAATATGCCGGTGGCGTTAAAGGCAATCGAGGAATACGCCATCGAATGTTCGATTCTGAAGGTTTTCGGAAGCGAGGTCCTGGACTTCGTGGTGGACGAAGCTGTACAGGTCTACGGCGGATATGGGTACAGCGCGGAATATCCGGTCGAACGCTACTATCGCGATTCCAGAGTCAATCGCATCTTCGAAGGAACGAATGAAATCAATCGACTCCTTATACCGGGCATGCTCCTCAAGCGGGCTATGGCTGGGCATCTGCCGTTGCTTGCCGCGGCACGCGGAGTCGTTGACGAAGTTATGTCGGCTTCCATTCCTACCGAACCGGGAGGACCGTTCGGTGTGGAGATGGCAGCTCTGGCCCAGGCCAAGAAAGCGCTCCTGTTCACTGCGGGGTCGGCAATTCAAAAATTCGCGGACGGCATCCGGGACGAGCAGGAAGTACTGATGCACCTGAGCAATATGGTCATGGATATCTACGCAATGGATACGGCCGTATATCGCCTGAAGAAGAAAAGTTCAACCGATATCCATCTGGATGTCGCGCGCACCTTCATCAACGACGCGATGAGCCGCATCGATTTCTCGGCGCGGCAAGTCCTCGCAACTGTAGCCGATGGCGACATGCTGCGAACACAACTTGCCAGCCTTCGCAGGCTGCTGCGCTGGATTCCGATCAATACGGTGCGAACACGGCAACGGATTGCGGAGAACCTGACGGATAACGGCCGGTACGCTCTCTGATCGGATTGGGAATTGAGCGTTGGTGCCTTTGTGTCTTTGTGGTTTTTACGATCAACCACAAAGGCACAAAGGCACAAAGGCACCAATATTCAATCCCGATCCGGAAAAAGGCGGCGCCTCCGTTACAACAGGTTAAGTCCCTGCGCTACCCACACTCCGAAAATAGCGACAGCGAGCACGGACCAGGCGACTCCGGCGACCTTCAGGTACCGGCTCAGAATCGCCAGTTTGTGCCGAATCGTTTTCTGCTCGCGCGCCAGGTGCGATTCCGCGTCATTCAGGATTACGTGGTCTTCCTCCTTCAAATCGAGCATGCCGCGATAAAGGAACATCACGACCACGATGGCCGTCAGTACGCTCTCCACAATAAGCAAACTCAGCAAGGTCCCATTCATATAAACCTCCGGTTAGAGTCCGCATAATTTTTGGGGAAACTGATTTGGGGGGTATTCTACTGCACGAGGACCGTCAAGCGATACTGTCCAGAATTAAACACCAGGCTGCCGGTTTCGGCTTTTGTGTAATAGCTCCGGACCTCAACCACGTAGGTGCCTGCGGAAAGCTTTATGGGAATCAACTCCGATTGCCCATTCAAGCCGCGATCCGATCGATCCAGCAATTTCCCGTTGGAATCCATCAGGAACAGGTCCAGATCGTTGGCATTCGGATTATTACCCGGGCCGAGGCCGGTAATCTCCAGACGGATCGAAGCGGCGCCCTCTACTGTTGTGAATGAAAAGAAGTGAGCGGATTGCACCAGGTTCGTTCGTTTCGACGAAAGCGAATCGACGATACCGGTGACCGTTTCACCGACCGCGACCGGCCTGGGGAAAGGATTCGTCACGCTGGGCCGGACGCTGGGCTGGAAATCGATGGAGCGATATTGAACCATGGATCGCAAAGCATCGGTTGCAGACGAATTGCGTTCAAGGAAGTGATCGAGGAAATAAGGCAGGTAAACGAAACGGTCATTCTTCAGGTCCGTAAACGCGCCCCAGATCAGGCTGAAGGGAAACTGAACGTCGTCCGCAGTATCCTCGTGGTCGTCGTATAGGTCCCACAGCAACGACTGAACGGAAGCCTCGCTCCAGTAACCAGGCCTGTCGCCGGCGGGGATGTTTTCTTCCAGGTCATATCTTAAAATCCTTGTTCCATTCACCCCCATCGAGTCGCGATAAATGGCGTCATTTCGAACAGCGCTCGAAAAGAAGTTTGCCCAACCTTCAGACCACGCGACTCGCGGATCGAGCATGTCGCCTACGCTGTGAGAACCGCCCGGCGAATCGTCACGCGAGAAGCGGGCGGCCAGCATGTGCGCGTATTCGTGGGCAATGACGGAGTCGTCGTATTCGTCGGAATCGTCGGCACGGTCTCCCAGGATGTATGCCGTATTGTTGCCGAGGTTGAAAAAGGTTGCGCCAATGAGAGCTTTTGTGTTGCGGGGACTCCAGAAGATGTTGACCGGCGAAGGAACGACTGTGTCATCCGCCATTCGGACGGTTTCGTTGCCACGCTGGACCACTTCCAGAATGTTGAAAGCTCCGGATACTCTCGAATTGTCGACCAGGACAAGCGTTCCCAGCGGTTCACGCGCATCAATGTCGAGCGAGATGCTATAGAGGGCGTTGCCGGTCGTATTGTCCGTGACACGCAAGTCCCCAAATCTCAGCCGGCTCAGGACACGGATCGTGAGGTCAGGCTCAAATGGCACCGGTATTCTGAAGCGCCCCTGGTTATCGGTTTCGCCAACTGCGACGATTGCCTGGGAGGATCGGTCGACTGCCTCAACGCGAGCGTTTCGGACAGGAACCATTACGGGATGGCCCAGATCAAGTCCCGCATCCGTGACATCAAGCTTCTGAAAGAAAACATCTCCGGCAAGCGCCTGGGTGGGCAGATTGTCCGGGGGAAGCACAAATAGCGCGAACGGCGCGGACTCCAGCCCATTACTCCGCACGCTGAGATTTGCAGATCCCGCTTCAAGTGCTGGGATGTCAACGGCGAAGGCCGCAGGCGGCAACAAGCGCGAAGAAATCGTTTGCCCGTTCAGTGAGAAGACAGGGTCTCCAACCACGTTTATGACTTTGACTTGCAATGTCGTTCCCGGCCGAACATCGATGCGAGGGTCAACACTGATGATTGCCGGTCTGCTGGCGACCGGAGACGGAAGAAATGCGTCGGCGGACGCCCGTGGCGCAACGCTGGTCAGAAATCTGCCGTTTGAAGTACCGAGCATTCCGATTCCGTACAGTGCCGCGGACGATTGGACGAAAACATAGCCGCCCTGACCTGGAGAGGTGGGCAAAATATCGCGAAGAAGGGCGGAGAATTTTGAATTGGCTGCGATGCTCAGCGTTTTCTGCGCGAAAGTTCTTCCGTCTTCCTGGATCAAAGAAACTTGAACATCGGTGGCTTGGGCCGAGGGATTGACCAGCGCCAGACCGGTAAACGATGCGTCCGTCTGCGAAATCTGGGAGTACACCATCCGGTTCAGCGCGTTGGATTGAAGCGAAGAAACACTCAAACGGGACCCCTGGCTGAGAAGCAATACTCCGTTCAGCGCAACGTTGGCGGTATCGATGCGCAGCCATCCGTCGATCGTAGGCAGAAAAAAGAGTCCTGTGATGATAGTCGTGTCGAGGGTGAGCGACCCATTCGCGGGTACAACAAAGCTTCTCGGCGCCCGGCCGGCAAGGGACGGATGGACCGGCCCACCTGTCTCGCTGAACGCACTGATGTTGACGTCAACCGGCGAAGCATTCGGGTTCGTGAGGACAAGCAGCGGATCGTAACCACTCTGACGCACGAAGTGGGGCGCTACGCGAATCGAAGCCGGCTGGTCGACCGTCTGTCCCGCGACGAACAGGAACGAATCGGGCGTCTGAATCAAGGCAGCGGCGGCTACAGGCGCGCTCGAGGAAATTCGTACTGAAAGGTCTCCGGTGATCGCCGGCGGAACGATCGCGGAAGGACGCAGTTTCAGGGCTCCGTGAGCAGCGAGCCGCTGGTTGACGGTTGCAGCCTCTTGCCCGCGCGCGGTGAAAAAAGTCATTGTGACGTTGCTGTCGGCGGCTCCCGGATTAAGAATGACAAGCTCGGCGTCACCGATCTGATTGCTGCGGATGACGGGAATCGTTTGGGCTACAAATGCTGGGGATGCCTCGGTGCCTTCGAGTGACGAACTTGCATCGCCGGTGAAATAAAAGCCAAGAAGGCCGGAAGTGGAACTTGTGGCTTGAACCCATCCCTCGACTCTGGAGGCGGCGAAAATCTGGGTCGCCTTCATCGAGATCTTTCCTTTGGGCGCCACCCTGTAGCGAACCGGGTTCACCAAACCTGAGGAAACGGCGTTTCCGTCGAAGCCGTAGAGGGTAAATTGAACGTCGGCGTACGCAGATGTCGGATTTGTGACCGCAATTCCCGCGGTTAACTGATCGCTGACCGTGGTCCTGGCGAAATTCAACAGTGATTGCCCAGCGGCGGGATGAATCAAAACAAAGAACATCCCGACTGTGGAAACCACGCGTAAAAGTGTGTTGAATTTAATCACACGCATACTTTCGCTCGCCTGCAACCGCTTGACAGGCAGGCCAATGCCGAAAACGGCTCTCCACCTCAAGCAGGTATCCTGCCATTGATGGCGGCCCGGACGGCGTTAACGTCCGCCGGGACACTGGTGGGGGGGTTTTGCAAAGAGGTATCGCTCAAGGGGATCTGGCCCCCGTGGAAGCGGGATTTGAATTCCGCAAACTTCAAACCATGCGCCGTGCCGATCACAACGACCCGAGCCGAAGCAGGAATGGATAGGGCCTTGACCAGTTTGTTAGTCGCCGCCAAGGCGACTCCGGTTTGAGGATCATTGAAGAAACCGAAACGGTCGACTTCCGCCGCTGCCTGAACCAGTTCGGTCTCCGTGGCTTGCTCAACAATGCCATTCGTTGCCCGGAGCACCCTTACCGCCTTTGAAAAGCTCACGGGGTTGCCGATCTGGATTGCCGTCGCGTGAGTACTTCCCGCCGTCATCGCTTCCAGCCTCTGAAATCCTTCACGATAGGCCCGATAAAGGGGATTCGCTTTCTCCGTTTGGGCACAGACAAGGCGCGGCAGCCGGTCAATCAGGCCCATGTCGCGCATGAGAAGGAATCCGTTTCCAATTGCCGAAATATTGCCAAGATTCCCACCAGGCACGACGACAAAGTCCGGAACCTGCCAGTCCATCTGCTGGACGATCTCGAAACTGATCGTCTTCTGGCCTTCGACACGAAGCGAGTTCATGGAGTTGGCCAGATAAATGGATTCATCCTTTGTAATTTCCTGGACGATCTTCATGCAGCCATCGAAGTCGCTATCGATGGAGAGCGTGATGGCGCCGTTCGAGATCGGTTGAATGAGCTGGGCGATCGAAACTTTGTCCTTGGGCAGAAACACGATGGAGGGAATGCCGGCGGCCGCGCAATAAGCGGAAACTGCAGCTGACGTGTCGCCTGTCGAAGCGCATGCGACAGCGCGGATTTTAGACCGGATCTGGTTGACCATCGAGACGAGCACGGTCATCCCGAGGTCCTTGAACGAGCCGGTGTGCGACGTCCCGCATTGCTTGATGTAAATTTCCTCGATACCAAGGTGCCTGGCGAAGCGCTCAGACTTGATCAACGGCGAGTTACCTTCACCGAATGAGACGATGTTCCGTTCGTCCAGCTCCGGCAGAACGATCTCTTTCTTCGACCAGACGCCGCTGCCGCGCCCCAGCCGCGAATCGAAAAGCTGCTTCCACTGGGCTGCAGATCTGGTCTTGAGGGCCTCGACATCGTGGCGTACCTCGAGCAGTCCGCCGCAGGCCTCGCACCGATAGACTACCTGTGTCAGGTCGTAGCGGACGCCACATCCCGCAAAACACTCAAACCATGCACGGAACGTCATATTGGAAGGTGAGTATTCAGGAAGGCTCACTCGCAGTTTTCAAAAATTCGCAGCGTAATATACCACGAAATGGGGTCGTAGCCGCGGATTTCAGGGATTACGCGGCTACGACCCCATTCTAGATTGCCTGTTGGATCGGCTCTTTGGATGGTATGGAACGCAATACTCGCTTCGGGAAAGCGAGATCCAGTAATTCCTCGATCGTGCGAACGTAATGGATTTTGATTTTATTTAGAAGCTCCGGCTGGATGTCTTCGCGCACATTCTTCTCATTCTGCAGGGGTAATATCAGTTCCTCGATCTTGGCGCGGCGTGCCGCGAGAACCTTTTCTTTAATACCCCCAACCGGAAGAACATGACCGCTGAGCGTGATTTCGCCGGTCATCGCCAGCTTCGGGCGGATCGGCGTATTCGTCAGGGCGGAAACCAGCGCGGTGACCATGGTGACGCCGGCCGACGGTCCATCCTTGGGAATGGAGCCCGCCGGAACATGGATATGGACATCGATGTCTTTATAGAAATCGGAATCGAGTCCGAGCTCGTTGGCATAGGAGCGGACCCAGGTCAAAGCCGCTTTGGTGGACTCCTGCATCACGTCCCCCACCTGGCCCGTGACGGTAAGGTGACGGCCGCCTTTTGCAATGTTGGCTTCGACAAAGAGTATGTCGCCGCCGACGGGCGTCCAGGCGAGACCGATGACAACGCCCGCCCGTTTCACACGCTCTTCAACTTCTTCCTCCAGCATATATTTGGGCGAACCAAGCAGTTCCTGCACGACCTCCGATGTGACGACGAGCCTCGGTTCCTTGCCTTCGAGTACTCTCCGCGCCTGCTTACGGGAGATGCTCGTGATCTGGCGCTCGAGATTCCGGACGCCCGTCTCGCGCGTGTAATGGCGAACGATATGAGCCAGGGCCTCATCCGTAAACTCGATCTGGTCGGGCTGAAGTCCGCTGTTGTCGCGGCCGCGCGGAACGAGGTAATTGCGCGCGATCTGCACCTTTTCTTCTTCCGTGTAGCCGGGAAGCTCGATGACTTCCATGCGGTCACGCAGAGCCGACGGAATGGTGTCGAGGACATTCGCCGTCGTGATGAAAAAGACGCGTGACAGATCGAAAGCCACATCCAGGTAGTGATCGCGGAAGGACACATTCTGCTCGGGATCGAGGACCTCGAGCAGCGCCGAAGCCGGATCGCCCCTGAAATCGGCGCCGAGCTTGTCGATTTCATCGAGCATGAAGACCGGATCGCGCGAGCCGGCGCGCCGGATATTCTGGATGATTTGGCCTGGGAGTGCCCCGATGTAGGTTCGCCGATGGCCGCGAATTTCGGCTTCGTCACGCATGCCTCCGAGTGAAATGCGGACGAACTTGCGTGTCATCGCGTCCGCAACCGATCGGCCGAGCGAGGTCTTCCCGACGCCCGGCGGACCGACAAAGCACAGAATGGGGGCTTTGCCTTGCGGCTTCAGCTCAAGCACGGCAAGGTATTCGAGAATGCGTTCCTTGATCTTTTCGAGATCGTAGTGATCGCGCTCGAGGACCTCGCGGGCTTTCATGATATCGATTTTCTCTGTCGTCAGAACATTCCAGGGCAGCGTGACGAGCCAGTCGAGATAGGTTCTCGTAACCGTGTATTCGGCCGCCGCGGGCGACATTCGAGCAAGCCGTCCAACCTCGCGCTCCGCTTCCTTCTTCGCTTCCTCGGTCAATCCCGCCGCTTCGATCTTCTTTCGAAGCTCGTCGATTTCACGCTGGGTGTCGTCGCTTTCCCCAAGCTCGCGCTGGATCGCCCGGAGCTGCTCGCGCAGGAAGTATTCGCGCTGGCTCTTTCCCACTTCCTCCTGCACCTGGTTCTGGATCTTGCTGCGCAGCTCCAGGACTTCGAGTTCCTTTGCAAGTTCCGTGTTCAGAAACTCCAGCCGCTTCCGGACGGAGACCTGTTCGAGCACGAACTGTTTGGAAACGATTGACAGGTTAGGAAGATTCGTTGCGATGTAATCCGCGAGCCGTCCGCTGTCGTCGATGTTGATGACAATCGTTTGCAGATCGTCCGGCAATTGGGGTGAAAGCTTGATGATGCGTTCGAACTGGCTGACCACGGTTCTTCGAAGCGCCTGGAAGTCGACGCTGCTTTCGTCCTCCTTCTCATCGGCGAGGACGGAGATCTTGGCGCGCAGATACGGATCGGATTGTGTAAACTCCTGCATACGCGTCCGTGAGACACCCATGATGATGACAAAAAGGTTTCCTTCGGGCGTTTTCATGACCCGGTGAACCATGCTTACAGTTCCGATGTCATAGAGGTCCGCCGGAACGGGCGTGTCGACGCGCTTGTCCCGCTGCGTAAGGACGACCAGCATTCCATCGCCCTGCTGGACGTCGTTGATAAGTTTGACGGAGGTTTCGCGGCCAACAGTAAGTGGAATGACCGCATTCGGAAAAATGACGGCATCACGTACGGGAAGGATCGGCAATTCTTCCGGGATGGTTTGAACCTTCTGCTGAATATCATCGAGCTCTTCGAAGTCACGTTTCATGCGTCAGCCTCTCCCAATCCAACCATGTTATTATCCGCCCGTGTCCGACGATAGGGTTTTTCAGTGGACGGTAGCACTCATTCTTTTCGGCGTACTCTTTCTCGGCGTCTCGGACACGCAGATGGTCGCTCCACTTCTACCTTTGATCGCCCGGGACCTTGGCACGACAGCAGGGCACGCCGGAATTATCGTCACCACTTATTCGTTGGCCGCCGCAGCCTTCGCTTTGTTCGTTGGTCCACTGTCCGACCGAATCGGCCGAAAGAAGGTTTTGGTATCGGGCCTTGCCTTGTTTAGTCTGGCGTCATTCTTTACATATCACGTTTCCAGCTTCGGCGCGTTAGTCATTCTGCGAGGATTGACCGGACTCGCCGCAGGAACGCTTTCGACTTCGTCATTGTCGCTCGCGGGGGATTATTATCCCTACGCACAACGCGGCCGGGCGATGGGTATCCTGTCGATGGGGTACTTCGTTGCGGTGGTTGTGGGCGTGCCCGTCGGCGCCCTGGCTGCATCGCGTTTGGGATGGCAATGGGTCTTCGGATGCCTGTCCGCTTCGGCCTTTGCAATGTTTTTCATTGCATTGGCGCGGTTGCCTGCCGATAAAAGTGAAGTCGTCCGGCGCAGGTCCCCACTTTCTGTAATGGACCACTTCCAAAAACCCGATCGGCTGGCGGGAATTGCCGCCGCCTTTCTGACTTCGGGCGGACTTGTGGGGTTCACGACTTACGTTGGCGCATGGCTGGCGACGACTCACAACATCGGCATCGATCGAATCGGATTGCTGTTCATGGTCGCTGGAATTGCCGCTGTCGGCACATCGCCGCTTTCAGGATGGCTTTCGGACCATGCCGGTAAGCGCACGATCATCATCTGGGCGAACGTTGTGCTGGCGTTTCTGTTCGTGATCGTCTCGCGTATCGACTGGGGCGTATGGCTCGTCGTGGGGATCGCAGTCTTGAGCGTCGCCGCTGCGGCTCGTCAGGCGCCCTTGCATGCGCTGACGACGGAAATTGTCGGCCCCGAGATCCGCGGCGAATACATCGCCGTCCGGAATGCGGCCTCCCAACTCGGCATTGCTTCGGTCGCCATGGTCTCGGCGTCTGCCTTCGATTCGGCCGGTTTTACCGCAGTCGCCTTGATTGCCGGCCTGACGACGCTGTTGGTCCCGCTGTCCTGTATTTGGCTTCGAGAGCCGGCAAATTCGGGGACAGACGCATAAAAGATCTGACCAATGCTCAATTCCCAATGCTCAATTCTCATCAGATGAGCATTGGGAATTGAGCATTGGTCAGATCTTTTATGCGGCATTCACCGGTCTGCTATTCTAAAGTCCATGCCGGCTAATCTCACACCTCAATATATGGAGGCTGAAAGGCGGTTTAAGCAGGCAAATACTGTGGAAGAGAAGGTTGCGGCTCTGGAAGAGATGATGGCAACGATCCCCAGACACAAGGGGACGGAAAAGCTGCAGGCCGACCTCAAGAAGAAAATGTCGGCGCTCCGAAAGGAGTCTGAGCACCAAAAGAAAGGCAGCCCGCGGCACTCCTTCGTTGTAGAGCGTGAAGGCGCTCGCCAGGTCGCACTGGTTGGCGCGCCCAATTCCGGAAAGTCGCAACTCGTCCGGAGCCTTACCCACGCCACGCCGGAAGTCGCGGAGTACCCTTACACGACTAGAAACCCCATTCCGGGAATGCTGATTTTCGAGAACGTACGTCTACAGTTGGTTGATCTGCCTCCAATTTCACCGGAATACACGGAATCCTGGGTTCCGCAGATCATTCGCAATGCCGACGCGGTTTTGTGGGTCATCGACCTGTCGGACGACGATATTCTGGACAGACTCGAAGAAACCCGCACCCTTCTGGCAGATGCAAAGGTCGATTTACAATCGATGAAGGTCCTGATGGTCGGCAACAAAAAGGATGCGCCGGGCGCGGAGGAGCGAGCTTCCATCGTAAGGGAGGTCTATCAAGAGCAGTTTCCGATGACAGCTATTTCGGCGGCTGCGGCGGGGCCCACAGAGCTAGAAGCCTTCAGGAGAGTCGTGTACGATTTCCTGAATGTCGTCAGGGTTTATACCAAGGCTCCCGGCAAGAAAGCGGATTTCACGGACCCCTATGTTGTTGCGAAGGGGAGCACCGTTTTGGATGTCGCCGAAAAAGTTCATCGCGATTTTGCCCAGAATCTGAAATACGCGCGCATCTGGGGCGAGGGCAAAGTTGACGGTATTATGGTCCCTCGCGATTTCGTGATTGGCGAGGGTGACATATTGGAGTTGCACGAATGAAAAACATCATCAAAGTTGCGTTCTTGAGTTCGGTCATCACTGCGGCAATGGTGTATGTCATTCTGGAATGGCGGCCCTTGAGATCGGATCTGACGCGCCCTCCGGAATCCACCATGGCCAATAGCTTGAGTCCGGCGGCGCTTGCTCCAAACCTGAGCGATGACGAGCGAAACAATATCGAGATTTACCAGAAGTACAGCCAGGCTGTCGTGAACATCAGCACGATCACCGTAGGCTACGACTTTTTTTTCGGGGCTGTCCCGCGGCAGTCCGGCATAGGCTCAGGCGCCATCATCGACGCCCAGGGACGAATCGTGACGAATTATCACGTCATCAGCAACGCGGAGCGGATTGAAGTCACACTGCCGGACAAGACGAAGCATGTTGCCAAAGTTGTGGGGACGGACCCCAACAATGACCTGGCGGTCATCAAAATCGACGTTCCGCGCAGCGGCGTCACCGCAATCCCTCTCGGAACGTCCAAGGGGCTCCGGGTTGGTCAGAAGGTCCTTGCGATCGGCAATCCTTATGGTTTGGACCGCACACTCACAACTGGAATCATCAGCTCATTGGGCAGAGCCATCCAGGGAGAGAACGGCCGGGTGATCGAGGACATGATCCAGACCGATGCTTCGATCAATCATGGAAATTCCGGTGGACCGCTCTTGAACAACGAAGGACAGATCATAGGAATCAATACCGCCATCCTCTCACCGAGCGATACCGGAAGCATTGGAATCGGGTTTGCGATTCCCGTGGACACCGTCCGGCGTATCACTGGAGATCTCATAACGCTCGGCTATGTTCGCCACCCGTGGCTTGGAGTGAGGAGTCTCGCTCTGGAGGACTTTCCCGGATTATCGCGCGCGCTCCGGCTCGAGACCGAACGGGGGCTGATGATTGTGACTGTTCTGCCGAACAGCCCGGCTGCGCAGGGCGGCATTCGCGGAGCAACGCAGGAAATCATTGTGGGCAATTATCGCGTTCCCGCAGGCGGTGACGTGCTTCTGGCGTTCCAGGGAAAAGAGTTGAGGTCACGCGACGATCTTCCCACCGAAGTGGACCGGTACAAACCCGGCGACAAAGTCACGGTCACTGTTCTGCGCGATGGCCGGAAAATTGATGTGCCGATCGTGTTACAGGAGGCGCCAAGGCAGTAATGCTTCAGTTCTTCCGAACCCGGCAATGGATCGTCACGCGGCGGCTGGTTCTGGTGGGCATCATTCTGGTTCTCGGCTATCGCACCTACGGCGACGCGATTGTGTTGCGGCTTCGCGGCGCGAACCCGAAGCGCGATATCGTCATAACGCGAGCCGAATTCCGGGCGGAACTGCCGGGAGACAAGCCCGTCTGGATTATCGGTCTCCGCAACAACAGCAAGCGCTACACATATGATCAGATCCAGCTCCAGGCGAGTTACATGGACGACAAGGGAACGGTCCTGGAAAATGACAAGCTCGTTGTGAAGCAAAAGCTCGCACCGGGTGACGAAAAAATCATAGGCAGCGTCGATTTCAAAAGCCGGGGCGGCGCAACGCGCGGCACCCTGGCGGTGCTGGGAGCTGAAGAGGCTCAATGAGGCGTGGGGGAACCGGCCAAACGCCTATCCAGAAGGCCGCCGAAGGCGGTGTACCGACGTGGCTTGGCCGGTGGGACCGACGCTAAAAAGATGATTATCGAAACGTTCCCCGTGGGTTTGCTCGAATGCAACTGCACGATACTCGGCAATGAAACAACCGGCGAGGCGATTGTGATCGACCCGGGCGATGAATCGAGCGTGATCCTCGAGCGCCTGGAGAAACACGGTCTCACGGCAAAGCAGATTGTCTGTACGCACACCCACATCGACCATGTCGGCGGAATATTCGATCTGCAGCAGCGGTCGGGGACACCGGCATCGATCCATAAAGCGGACTTGTTTCTGTTCGAAAAACTTGACGTCCAGGCGCAATGGATCGGACTCCCGGTACCGAAGCGCGGCTTGATCGATAGTTTCGTTCAGGACGGCGATGCAGTCGCGTGTCGCGGGATCGAGATGGGCGTTCTTCATACCCCTGGACACACACCGGGCAGCGCGACATTCCATCTTGCCGGCGATCGCAATATCCTGTTCACGGGCGACACTCTCTTCATGCAAAGCATCGGCCGGACGGATCTCTGGGGTGGCTCGCATCAGGAAATCATTGAATCGATTCAGAAGAAGCTCATGAATTTCGACGATGATACGCTGGTTATTGCCGGTCACGGGCAATCCACGACGATCGGGCATGAAAGACGATACAATCCCTTTTTGAAATGAGGACACCGGATTTCCCAAAACAAGATGAGCGACAGATTCCCTGCGATTCGCATCACGATGCTGCCAAAAGACACCAACGCTTCCGGAACCATCTTCGGCGGCGTCATCCTGAGCTATATCGACCTTGCGGGCGGAATTGAGGCCCGCCGCCAATCGCCAAAAAAGTTTGTGACGAAAGCTATGCACGAGGTCGTGTTCGTCGCGCCCGTCTATCTTGGAGATCTCATCACCTTCTACACGAGAACCCTGCGCAAGGGACGCACATCGATCACGGTGGATGTGGAGGTCGAGGCGGAACGGCTTGGACTGAGCGGGACAAAGGAGACTGTCCGGGTGACGGAGGCTGAAGTCATCTATGTGGCCGTCGACGAGGATGGCCACCCGACACCGATCAACGTGCCATGAAGAAGCCTGTCTATATCATCGATGCGATGAATTACATCTTCAGGGCATACCATTCGCTTCCGGACAGCATCACCGCGCCCTCCGGAATGCACACGAATGCTGTGCTCGGTTACCTGCGCACGCTGCTCCGCATCATCAAGGAACGCCGGCCGGAGTACATGGCTGCCGCTTTTGAAGGCGATACCTCGTTTCGAAACACGATATTCGCTGCCTACAAAGCAAATCGTAAGCAGCCTCCGGAGAACCTGGAAGCCCAGTTCGAATACTGCCGCAGGATCACCGAAGCCATCGGCGTGACGTGCTTCGAGGCGGACGACTACGAAGCCGATGACGTTATCGGCACGATCGCCATGCGGATGTCGGCGCTCGACCATGCAGTCGTGATCGTCACCGGGGACAAGGACATGTCGCAGCTCGTTTGCGACAACGTCCGCGTTTACGACATTGCCCGGGAGCACTGGCTTGACGAGGCCGCCGTACGCGAGAAGTTCGGCGTGGCGCCGCGCCAGATTCCAGACCTCCTGGCGCTGCACGGCGATTCCATTGATAACATCCCAGGCGTCATGGGAGTCGGTGAGAAAACCGCCCGGCAGATTCTCTCGGTCTGCAACAGTGTCGAGGATCTTACGAGCCTCGAACTGGCCGCCAGGCTGAGCTTCCGGGCTCGAGACGAAATCCTGCGCAGAATCCGCGAGAACATCGAAGCCGTTCGGATGAGCCGGAAGCTCGCCACTATATGTTGTGAAGCGCCAATCGATGTATCCGCGGAAGTGGTGCGTTATCGCCGCGCCGACCGGCGCACGCTTGATCCGTTGTGCGAAGAGCTGGGATTTGCGCAGGTCCTGGCGGACATTCCCCTGGCCCAACCCATGTTGTTTTCCTGAATAGGTACCCAAAATCCCTATTGGGCGGCGATGTTCCGCCTCTCGCCCGAAGCACGCGTTTCACATAACTCTCCTGCATTCAACGCATAAAGGGCACGAACTCCGCCTGGTAAGCCAATTGCAAAATTTCTCATGGAAGCCAGCGCCCGAACTCTGGCCCCTGCCGAAAGAAGAACGGCTTTCCAAACTAAAGCTTTCCTGGCGCTTGTCGATAAACAAAGTTGGGTCTCCCAGTTCGCACCATAAGAGATGAATGAGCCGACTGCGAGGAAATCATGAAAAAGAATGACAACCACTTGAATGAGCAAATGAAGACGTTCTCAGAGTTCACACGTCAGCTTGACGACGCAAAAAAGCGCGCCATGGTCGATGCGTTGACGGGTCTGGGCAGCCGGGCCAAAGGTGAAGCGCTTCTCCACTCTACACTGCAAGCCGGGTACCCGATGACTGTCATTCTGGTTGACCTGGACCACTTCAAGCAGATCAACAAGCAGTGGGGTCACGAATGCGGCGACCAACTCCTCAAGGGCATCAGTCAAGCGTTGGCTGAGGACTCCGACACGTCCGACGTCGTCTGTCGGTGGGGAGGAGACAGGTTCTTGAGAATGTCGCAATTGGATCAAAGCAGCCGTGAAGGCGAAGCAAGGCGTCTGCAAATACTTCTCAGCCGGGAATACGAAGTCACCGCAGACGAAAAATCATTCAAGATCGATGTCAGCGTTTCGGTGGGCCTTGCACAAACCGAAGATGGCGACTCGCTGGAAGACGTACTCGCGCGCGCAGAAGCTGATCTAACCAGGTGCAAGAACCGAGTTGTAACAGACAGTTCGAGATTGCCCCAGTCGCATTAAGAAATCTCCGAATCTCCGCCCTTCATAACATCCTCAGGAGCAATGTAAGTATCGCAGCCTCGGTGTGAACCGCGCAGCGAGAGAATTGTCAAAAATCGCTCTGAAATCTTCGGACGTGAAGCCGAAGTTGTCCGCAGCCCGCTGGTATTCACTCGTCATGGAACAATCGAATGCGCCCGGATCGTCGGTATTTATGCTGAACTTCAGACCGCGCTCTTTCGCGAGGCCAATCGGGTGTTGTCTGATGTCCGGCACAGCTCCTGTCCGCAGGTTGCTTGTTGGACAGAATTCAATATGAATGCCCGCCGACCGGAGCTGCTCGAGCAACTTGACGTCCTGAAACGCCGAAATAGCATGCCCGAGCCGATCGGGAAAACCGTATTCCAGTGCTTCCCAGACGGATTCTGTTCCAGTGTGCTCGCCGGCATGCACCTCTATACCAAGCCCCGCATCTCGCCAGCGCTGAAACGACGGACCGAATGGTTGGATGCTCGCACCGGATTCCACTCCGACCAGTGCGACGCCGACAATCAGGTTTTCACGTTTGAGTTCGATACAGAGTGCCGTGTCACGCTCTAATGCTTCCGGAGAAAGCGTCCGTGGAATCACGACAAGAAATTCGATCTGAATCGCCGCTTTTTCCATCTCGAATGTCCATTCACGCCATCGGTGAAAAGCTGTCAGGAGAGCCTGGTTTTCGAGTGGAAACATTGTCGGCGACAGCATGATCTCCGCGTAGACAACGTGCTGCGCGATCAGCGCTCCGACGTGCGACTCCAGAATTGGGCGCATCAGTTCCGGAGTAGGATTTTGATATGGCTTCAGAACGTCAATCCAGCGTTGAAAGGAAGCCAGATCGGACACGGGGTGTAGCGTTTCTAAATCATCCGGCTCGACAAGGATGCTGCCGCCGCCCTGCTGGATTCCTCGCAGCAGTGCGGGGCTGATCACACCGAGCAAATGGCAATGCAGCTCGACCTTAGGCTGTTCCAGCCAATCGCTCATGTCCTTCCGATAAGTCGCGGGCTGCAGACCAGATCGATCATACCGTTCTGTGACACTACGACGATGATGCTGGGAAATGCGCTGCCGTCGACATACATCACCGCAGAGTTGTATCGGCCCCCTCGCGTACGATCACCGCGCTCTGCCGCGGGACCGTCAAGAATTGCGCCTATGGCATGGCAAACGCCGTTTGTGTCGATAATGACCGTGCCGTCTATCGACGTCACACGTTCCATCAGCATCGGAGTCAACAGCGTCGGCTTGACGCGCGTGCATTGGCTTGCCAGTCGCTCCGCTTCGACGGCAGCCTGTCCCGAAATCAATACGTTTGTGCCCCGTAGCTGACGCGCAGCCATTGATATCAGGCCCCATAATGTATGACATTCCTCTTCGCGCAATTCGCCGAAAACCGTGCGCGCCGCCGTCGTAAAACAATCCTCATCAAGGCGACCTGAAAGCGGCGCATTGGGAATCGCCGAAATTTGCACAACAACGGCTCCGCCCTCTTTCAATTCCCACATGCCATGCGGATGGAACTGAACGATCAAGGTGTCCGGGACGTCGTTGCCTACCTCTTTGAAACCATGCACTTCGCGGCCATCGCATAACAGGCAGAGTTCCTGATCAGAAACTTGCAACATTTTTCGAACGCCGCGTAAATCTCGCAAAGAGAATGGTGCTTCGAACTTAAGCGTCAGCAAGTCCTTGTGCGAATCGGGCCGGCACAAAAGCAGCAAACCACTGTTCGCAGCTTCTTCATAGGGCAGCAAAGCAATCTCATTGAATAGATCGAATAGTTCAGAAGCAGTATCAAAATCGATTATTCGAGATACCAACTTAATAAAGTACTGACGGGCGATCAAATCTGCCCCACTTGCGGCCTTCATCGGAGGATTGCTCCAGGTTGCGCGAACATTCGGATGTAGAATACACTACTTGGAGCCTGCCCCAGACCAAGAAAGCATGCAGACATCGATAGCTTGCGGCCGCATGAAACTTGACTCATTTATAACTGAACGACAGGGGCCCGCGGCCGGTAATCTGGGCGGAAAAGATAAATGACAGTTGCTAAAAGCGTTATACAATGTCACGCGTTTAGACCTTTGAGGGGCCCTTACGAGAATGGGAAGGGCGCGTGGACCGCGGTTTTGAGGTTGGACCTGCCATCGCTCGGGAGTTCCAAATGAGTGTGCCGATTCAGCAGAGGGTTTTTCAGAGCCAGGTTGACGAATTCTCTTACCAGGTCTCTACCAACTCGGACAAGAAGTTCTGGTTTCGTCTTGTCAGGGAACGCGATCAGGACAGCATCACAGACTTCTTTATCGGGTCTTTTCCAAAACAACAGTCTGGATTGCTGCTTGCGACGTGTTACAGGGTCCTCAACCTCACACCCAAAATGACTATCGTCTTCAAGGATATTCTATCGGGACAAGAGGTCAGTCCAACACTGCTGAGGGAAGCAGAGCAGTTTTATACCGAGGCCGGAAAATCTCTGCTGGCTGAATTTGGTGCGAGGAATGTTGACTGTTACACCGAACAATCGAGGGGAAAGTTCAATCTGGTACTTGCAGGCAGGATTTCCTAAAGTCATCCCCGGAAACGAAATTCTAACCAGGTCGTGGAAACACCGGTGTGTTTCGCGACTCTCAAACCTGAAATAGTTCACCTCAGTCATGCTCGATTCCCATGACGATTTTGAAGGGTTATATGATGGCGCTCCGGACCTGCTTTATGCGCATGACCTGGAATGGCGTCTGATACGGGTAAATCGCGCCTTCGAGCAGGTCACCGGGTATACCCGCAATATTGCCCTCGGAACATCATTCCTGGATTTTGTAGCTCCTGAACATCGATCAAAGCTAATTGAAGGCACAGAAGAGCAAAGGAGAGGCGCACGGCCTCACCCGCTGGAAATCGATCTTTTGACGAGTACGGGTTCGCGAGTAATGCTGGAGATCACAACGGAACTCATCTTCGAAAAAGGTCAACTGGTGGGCGTTCAGGGCTTTGGCCGCGACATCACCGAGCGTAAGCGCGGAGCGGCTGCGATAGCCGAGTTGACGGAAAAAGCCAGCGACATGACGGCTTTTAATTCGCATTTGCTACTGCTCCACAGACTGAGTACCACTCCCTACACGCATCTGGCGTCACTTTTTTCAGAGTATCTGGCGGCCGGCTGCGAAATCTTCAGCATGCCGCACGCAGCGATTTGGCAGGCGACTTCGGACGGACTGGTCCTGCGCGCGGCACACGGACAAGGTGCCGTCGTTGAAGATCCGGCCGCGGCGATAGTGGTCGAGAATAAATCCACCATAATTAATGATGGTACCGACAACCGTTGCAGAAGCGCTTTATATGTGGGCGCGCCCCTGTTCCTGGACGACAGGCTGTTTGGCAGCGTCGGTTTCTGGTCGCACGTCCCGGGTCGGCTGCGCCCGCATGCGCGAGAGATCGTCGAACTCATGGCGCAGGGAATCGCCACGGCGTTACACCACATACATATGGGGCAACAGTTGGCGGTTTCTGCAACTCAGGACCCATTGACTAGGGTGGCGAATAAGTTGTTGTTCTCGCAGAGGCTGGAAATCGCGCTCGCCGACGCCCGTGATCGCGGCTCTATGGTCGCGATTATCTTCATCGACCTGGACCGATTGAAACGGATCAACGAAGGTTTCGGCCGTAACGTCGGGAATGCGTTCCTGGAGCATATGGCTGCACGGCTTCAGGCGCATATGCGGTTGGGCGACACGCTTGCCAGAATGGGAGGCGACGAGTTCGCGGCGATTCTGCCGGGTATGGGTGAGCATGCCCAGGTTCTCGCTATGGTACATCGTTTGCTCGACGCAGTGCGGACCCCTTGCCGGATCGGCGAAAACGAACTGTCCGTGAGTGCGAGTATAGGTGTGAGCGTTTACCCACGAGACGGAGTAGATGCCGACACTCTGCTTCGCAATGCCACCGCTGCTATGTATGCGGCCGAGCGACGCGGAAGCGACAACGTCCAATTGTACTCGACTGAGGACACTAAAACCGCGGTAGCGCGTCTCACTATCGCAACCTCGTTGCGACGGGCGCTTGAACGTAACGAGTTCCGCCTCTTCTTTCAACCTCAGGTAGATTTTCGTGGGCAGATCGCCGGCGCCGAGGTCCTTCTCAGTTGGCTGCACCCGGAACTCGGCCGCGTTCCAGCTGGTGAGTTCATCCCTATTGCGGAACAGACCGGCATGATTTTGCCAATTGGGAACTGGGTATTGCGCGAAGCGTGCCGACAGGCGACCGAATGGCTGGGGACAGGCAGTATCCGCCTCAGAACCGCGGTCAACGTGTCCGCCGTCCAGTTCGCTCAGGCTGGGTTTGTGGATTTCGTCGCGGCTGTTCTAAATGAAACCGGCCTGCCTCCGGAATTCCTTGAATTGGAAATTACGGAAAGCCTGTTGCTACGTGATATGCAGCAGGTAGCGAAATCGCTCGGGACGCTGCGGAGTCTGGGAATACGGATAGCCATCGACGATTTCGGGACGGGTTACTCATCGCTAAAGTACATCCGCCACCTGCCCGTCGATGCGCTGAAAATCGACCGTTCGTTCGTGATCGGATTCGAGAATGACAACGCCACACTAGGTCTCCTGAGCGCAATTGTGGCGCTGGGCCACACCCTTGGCTTAACGGTGACCGCCGAGGGCGTCGAGACACGTTCGCAATTGCATTTGGTTCGTATGGCCGGCTGCGACCTGGCTCAGGGACACCTGTTTGGAGTCGCACTGGATGCTCAAACAATGGGAGCACTTCTCATGAAACGCCAGCCATTGTTCGCAGCGCAGATAGCATCCGCGGAAGAACCACTGCAGAAGGGCACACGGCCTCCACGCTAGGCCGACGACTGAGGCGTTCTTGCACTAACTGTAACCTGACGCGATAATGTGTAGGGCGGGGGCAACGATTGTCTTGCTGCGGGTCGTTTTCGGTAAGCTGAAGTCTTTCTGGGCAGGCACATTTTGTTCCGGACCGCTGTCTGCCGGAATCCATGCTTAACGCGCCTATCGCTCCTATCAACTCGATACACAAGAATTCTGAAGCGACTGGTCCCGGTGCGAGCCGATGAAAATGTAATGCGAGTGCTTATTGCTGTCGAGGTTCCCAACCCGATTCAAGCTGCGCTAAGCGAAGTGCAGCACGACCTGAGATCATTGAGCGACACCGTTCAGTGGGTCGCCCCCGATTCGATTCATATCGCTTTGAAGTTCATCGGTGAAATTCCGGAAAAGCGACTCGAGGATATCGATTCGGCACTCACAAGTCTGAACTGGAAGCCTTTTACGGTGACTGTACGTGGCGTTGGCTTTTTCCCGGGCACCCGCTCTCCTCGCGTTCTCTGGGCGGGACTCGAGGCGCCGACCATGAAGGACCTTGCCGAGCAAGTCGACGCTCGCATGGAACGTCACGGATTCGATAAGGAAAAGCGCGTCTTTCGTCCTCATATCACACTGGCCCGGGCACGCCAGGCCCGCATGGATTCTGCGCTCGTGTCGGGCGCCGCAAAGTTCGAAGAACACGACTTTGGTTCTTTCCTTGTCGATCGTGTTTACCTGTTCAAGGACGCTTCAAGCCCTGCGGGCGGGAAATACGAGAAGCTGAAGGAGTTTTTGCTGTAACGGCATCTACGACGTCAATGACCGGAATTTAAGGGACCTTTACAGGATTCAATTGGATCCTCGAAAGCTCTTCCAGCAGCGATGCACAGGCACGCTGCAGGTAAGCCGAGTCTTTCGATTCGAGTGTCAGCTTGATGGAATACACGGGATTATCGAAGTACGGATACGAGCCGAGCATCAGATCCGGGAAAGCTGCCAGAACGGAATGCAGTATTGCTGCGATCTGTCCTTCATCAGCCCGAAGGTAAATCTCTTTGAGATGAAACGGCGCCTCACGGAACATCTCTTTGATGCGTTCGAACTTTCGCTGGAGAATCTCGGGGACACCTGGAAAAATGTAGACATTCTCCACTGCAATGACCGGAAACCACATTCCTTTTCCGCCGACCAGGCGGGCGCCTTCAGGAATATCGGCCATACGCAAATTGGCTTCAAGCAGGTCCGACTGGTAGTACTGCCGGAGAGTCGATTCCAGGTCGGGATGGCGGCGGATTCCACGTTCAAAGGCACCCGCAATGCCCTCCATTGTCAAATCATCGTGAGTGGGTCCAACTCCACCTGTGGTAAATACATAATCATAGGAGTTCGAGAATTCCCGGACCTCAATTGAAATCAGATTCAGTTCGTCGGGAATGACGGAGATTTTGCGGACGTCAACACCAAGATCCCGCAGTTCGCGCACGAGGTATAACGAGTTTTCGTCCCGGGTTTTGCCGGAGAGAATTTCGTTCCCGATGACGATGATTCCGGCTGTTTTCGACATTTGTTTAGCTTCGGGCCCACTATAACATGCCTGCAACGAACCGATACGACGCGAGGCTGATCTACAGCGCCAGTGAAAGTGACGCCAACATGCTGTGGGCGACCCGCTTCTTTGCTCCAGATCCCTTCATTTTCATTGAAAAGCGCGGCAAGCGTTATCTGGTGATGAGCGACCTCGAGATCGACCGCGCGAAGAGTCAGGCCAGTGTGCATACAGTGCTGGCTTACTCCGCATTCGTGAGGCGTCTGCAACAGGAAGGCACGGCGTTTCCAACCGCGGCTGAGGTGCTCGCCGCGGTATTCCGGGATCTGAAAATCAACAAGGTGGAAGTGCCCTCGACGTTTCCGCTGGGATTGGCCGATCAACTTCGCAAGATGAAGATCCGCGTCGACGCGAGACCCGATCCGTTCTGGCCGGATCGCGAATTGAAAACAAGGGAAGAGGTCCGGTTCATCAACGACGCGCTTCGCGCAGCAGAAAGCGGGATGGAGGCAGGAATCGACGCTGTACGTCGTAGCAGAATCCTGGCGGATGGTTATCTTGACCTCGACGGAACACGGCTCACCTCCGAGATTCTCAAACGGATCATTAATACAACCATCATGGCCCGGGGATATGTGCCCAGCCACACCATTGTCGCTTCCGGAAATCAGTGTGTCGATCCACACAACCAGGGAACCGGGCCGATCCGGGCAAACACATCGATCATTATGGATATTTTCCCCCGCTCCCAGGCGACGGGTTACTTCGGTGACATCACTCGTACCGTTGTTCGAGGACGCGCTTCGGAGCGCCTGAAGCGTGCGTACCGGTGCGTCGAAGAAGGACAGAAAATCGGTTTTCGACGGATTCGCGATGGCGCAAACGCCTTCGACATCCACCAGGAAATCCTCAATTACTTCGGCAGTGAGGGCTTTCCCACAGGCTTGACCGGAGGCCGCATGCAGGGTTTTTTTCACGGCACCGGCCACGGGCTCGGACTCGACATTCATGAAGCGCCGGGAATCAACATGCGCAACAAACATCCGCTACGGGCCGGCCATGTCGTAACCGTAGAGCCAGGTCTCTACTATCAGGGTCTGGGGGGCGTGCGGCTGGAAGACGTGGTTTTTGTAACAAAAACCGGCTGCCGGAACCTCGTGCACATCCCCAAGATCCTTGAAGTATAGTTAAAGCAGGATTCTATTTTGCCCGGAAGTTCGGGGGAGGAGCGCCGAAATGCGCGTGCGATTTTGGGGTGTGAGGGGATCTACTCCGACACCACAAAAGGAAAACATGATGTATGGCGGCAACACCTCGTGCATCGAGATACGCACGGATACCAACCAGCTTCTGATTTTTGACGGCGGAACCGGAATTCGCCTTCTTGGCAACGAACTTCAACACGAGTTCGGCCAGAAACCGATCAACGCGCATATTTTTTTCAGCCACTTTCATCTGGACCATATCCAGGGCGTTCCATTCTTCAGGCCGCTTTATAACGCGGCAAATCATTTCACTTTCTACTTCGCCGGCCGGCGCGATGCGAACCTCGTGATGGACGCGCTCGCCGGGATGATGGCGAACCCGTACTTTCCTGTCGACATGTCCAAGCTGCCATGCTCGCGAGAGTACGTGGACCTGGTTGAAGGAACATTCACGGTGGCCGATACCAGAATTCTAGTCCTTCCTTTGAACCATCCCCAGGGATGCGTCGGCTATCGCATCATGCAGAACGGAAAAGTCATCTCCTACTGCACCGACGTCGAGCACGGTACGGACTGGAGCGACAAAAACCTGCGTACGCTGGCCAAAGACTCCGATTTCCTGATCGTGGACTCCCAATACACGGGTGAGGAATTGCCGGATCACATCGGTTGGGGCCACAGCAGTTGGGAACAAGCGGTCGAGCTCGGTATCGAAGCCGGCGTCAAACGAATCGCTCTCTATCATCACGATCCGTACCACGAAGATCACGTAGTGGACGACATTCTGGCAAACGCCCAGAAGCGTCATCCCAATGTGATTGCCGCCCGAGAAGGCCTCGAAGTCACTCTGTAGTAAACTCACCTACATGCCTGTGAAGTTCCGCGATTATTACGAAACACTTGGTGTGCCTCGAAATGCCAAGGAAGTGGACATCAAGAAGACATACAGAAAACTCGCCCGAAAATATCATCCCGACTTGAATCCCAATAACAAGCAGGCCGAAGAAAAGTTCAAGGAGATACAGGAAGCTTACGAGGTGCTCAGCGATGCGGAGAAACGTAAGAAGTACGACCAGCTTGGAGCCAATTGGAAAAACGGCGCAGAATTCACGCCGCCTCCGAACTGGGGAGGATTTGAGGGCGGAATCAGCTTCGACGACATTTTCCAGCAGGCCGGGGGTCAGCGCGGCGCCGGCAGCAGTACTTTCAGCGATTTCTTTGAAACCCTCTTTGGCGGCGTGGGCGGCATGGGTGGCTTTGGAACCCAGGAGGGAGCCCGCGCGCGAGGTGCCGGCCGTCGGGCATCGCGGGCCGATGCGGAAACGGAACTGCCGCTGCCGCTCGAGGACATGCATCGCGGGACTACGCGAAAGCTGACCGTGCGGCTTGGTAACGCCGAGAAGACGATCGATGTCCGCATCCCCCCGGGCGCGCGTAATGACAGCCGAATTCGTATTCCCGGTGGCGGTCCAAACGGCGGGGATCTCTACGTCAAACTCCGCCAGGAGCCGGATTCCCGATTCACGGTCAACGGCGACGATACGGAAACGGAAGTCGCCATTACGCCATGGGAGGCCGCTCTCGGCGCCAACATTGAAGTGCCAACTCTGGACGGAAAACAGGAGATCCGCGTTCCGCCCGGTATAGGCTCTGGTCAGCGGCTTCGCCTTCGCGGCCAGGGCCTGAACCTCCGCGGGGGAGGCCGTGGCGATCACTTCGTCAGGTTGAAGATTGTCGTGCCGAAGCAGCTTACGGACGCGGAGAAGAACCTGTTCCAGGAACTCTCGAAGGTGTCCCAATTCAAGCCGAGGAATGGTTCAAACTGAAAGGAAGTAACCACAAGAAGCACAAGAGGCACAGGGTTAGACGTCAACTCCTGTGCTTCTTGTGGTTACTTCTCTCTTACAAACGGTAAGTCTACTATCGTTGCAGGCAGCGGTTTCTGACCACTCACGATTTCCACAGCCGTTCCCGGCGCATACGCGCTTCGGCTCACAAAGCCCAGCGCGATCGGCTTGTTCAGTCCCGGCGACAAGAGGCTGGTCGTTATATAACCGACTTCCTTGCCGTTCTTGTGGATCGGACTCTTCATCTCGGGAAGATCGTTTCCGGCAAGGGTTAAACCCACAAACCGCCGATTGATATGACCAATGTACTTCACCTTCGCAACGACTTCCTGCCCGATGTAGCAACCCTTGTCGTAGCTGATTCCGCTCTCGCCGATCTCCGGCATCGTCGTCGTCTCGTCGATATCGACACCGTACACCGGAATGCCGGCCTCGGTTCGCAGAACATCCCATGTACCCCGATCGATGGCAGTGGCGCCGCTGGCGGCAATAGATCTCAGCATCTTGTCCGCCTGGCCCCGGGAGACCCAAACATCGTAGCCGATGTCCGAAACAAATATCCGGCGGCCCTCGAACGTCAGATGCCCGTAACGGCCGTCGAGATTCAGCCGTTCGCCGAGCCATGATTCAAGAACCGATTTCGCCTTCGGCCCGGCGATACCGAGAATGTCGTATTCGTCGGATGAATCCTTGACTTGTACATCCTCCATGATCAGCAGCCTGTCGAAGGCGTCGATCAATTTCGGAATGGCGGCGCGTTCCAGCGAGAGCCACAGCGCGTCCTCATCAGCAAGAACATGCATGTGCGCGATGATTTTGCCCTGGGGCGTCAGGTGCGCCGCATAACAGCCCGTCCCCGGCACAAGTTTTTGAACGTCGTTCGTAACCATTCCCTGAAGCCACGACGCGCGCTCGCTGCCGGTGAGCCTGATAATTCCAAACCAGTCCTTCTCTGCAAGAGCCGCCGTCTGCCGGGCAGCCTGATAGTATTCTGTGAGCATGAACTTCTATTATATAGGCTATGAAGATTGCCGTTCTCGTCGATGATCTCTTCTTCTCTTCAAAAATCTCTGCGACCGCCAAACAGGTTGGCGCTGAAGTGGTTCTATGCCGGTCTGCGGAAGGCGTGCCGCCGGATGCGGATCGGATTTGCGTGGACCTCAATGCGAGCACATTCGATGCAATTGGAGAGATTCGAAGGCTCAAGGGGGCCCATTCCACGCCGATTGTGGCGTTTCTCTCCCACGTGCAGGTGGATTTGAAACGCAGAGCCGAAGAAGCAGGCGCTGATGAAGTCATGCCGCGGTCGGCCTTTACGCAGCGCCTGCCCGAGATTCTGTCTTAGCTGGTCCCGCTGGTCCGGGACACCGTTTCCACAAACTTACGGCCAGGTTCCGGCACTCCGAGGTTTCCTTTCTCGAGGACCTCTTTGGCTTCGATATCCCGGCCATAAAGGTCCCTGTTGGCGTCTTTGTCCGGGCTGAGGATGGCGCCTTTCAAGGAGATTCCGGCGAACAATCCGCGGCTTCGCGCGTAGGTCAGAATCTCCGCCCGCATCGTCGCATTTGTTTCGGCCGATGCTGCGCGCCCTTTTGGACCTGCAGCGGCGGAGGCGTCAGCCCCGAGCGTAACTTTGTCGCGCATCAGATGCTTGATGCTGTCGGGCGTCATGAAGAGCATGACGATGTCCGTGGACTGCCCGCCGAGCTGCAGACCGAAGCTGCCTCCCCTCAGGGCAATCATCACCGGCGATCCAAAAGCACCCTTCCCTTGATCCATCCTGCACGTCACAGCTCCGCGACCGTACTGGCCACCAAAGCCGATGGCGGCTTTCTTGAGCGCCGGAATTACCGCAACACATTCCGCTTTCTTCAACAGCTCCTTCGGAATGCCGGCATCGGGAGCCTTGACCAGCTCATCCAGTACCTTTGAGGATTCCCAAAGCCGATCGGCAATTTTTTCATCGATCGCGCCTGCAGGCAGGCCGATTGCCAGCAGCAGTGCGCCGGCAACGACTAGTGATCGCATTGTTCGCTCTCCTTTTGCTATTCATTAACCCAAAACCGGTACTACGTGCGTTTGTATTGGCTGACCGGTGACGATGGCTTCTCTCTCCGATAGATACATGTCCACCTCACTACGGACACCAAAGGTCCCTTTCAAATAAACGCCCGGCTCGATGGAAAAGCAGGTCCCGGCCATGAGGCGGCGGTTGTCCTGAGTTTCGAGATTGTCGATGTTGGCGCCGTTGCCGTGAACCTCTTCGTGAATGGAATGCCCGGTACGGTGGATGAAGTACTCGCCGTAGCCTGCCTTTGTGATCGACTGCCTCGCTTCCTCGTCGATCTGCCAGCCGTACAGGACCTCTTCGGCGGGATACCGCTCCTGCGCCGCCCTGATCGCAGCATCGCGGCCGTTTCGGACAACGTCGAAGATTTTCTGATGTTCCGCCGGCACCGATTCGCCGATGAAAAACGTCCAGGTAATATCGTCATAGACCGCGTGCGGCAGTTTGCGTTTGGACCACATATCGACGAGCAGGAAATCTCCCTTCCTCATCGGCAAATTGTCATCGGCATGGGGAGCATAGTGCGGATCCGCGCTGTGCGCATTGATCGCGACGATGGGCGGATGCCCTGCCGTCAGGTCCCGCCGCTCGTACTCCTTCAAAATGAAATCCTGTATTTCCAACTCCGTTACCGAAACCTGGTCTGTGACGCGGCGCCGGACTTCCCCAACGATCGCATCCACGATCTCCCTCATGTGCTTAGCCGCGTAAAGGTGTGTTTCAAGCTGTTCCCTGGTCCAAACCGCTTCGAAGACTTGCACCAGATCCGCCGATGAGATGATCTCCACCCCAAAACTCCGCACCAATTCGACGGTACCTGCATCGACTCGTGAGATGTACGGGATCGCATTCAGCGGCGAATATTGCATCGCGACTTTCTTAACGCCGGAAAGCGACTCGCGAACCTGCTGGTGAAGCTGCTGCCACGGCAGGTACACCCTCTTCTTTCCAGGCAGGTTATCGAGTGTGCCCTCTTCAATCGCATGTACGATCTTCTGAGGTGTACCCCTCGCCGGCACGAAGTAAAACCACCGCCGCGTCGTAAATTTCGCGTGGTCCAGCCTGAGGATGTTTTCGGCTATCGGATCGCTTCCGCGAAAACCATAGAACAGCCATCCGTCGATCTTGTCCTGTTGAAGCGCCTTCTGTAACGATTCAATGTGTGCTTCGTTCATAGGCAGAAATTATAAGTGACTTAGAGGAGGATTTTTAGAATCGGTTAGAATGTTGTAACGATGAACAATAAAAGTCGTTTCCTGCACGGACAACCGATTGAGCCACCGGCAATTGACGGGAACATGTCCATCGTTGACCTGATCGACAAAACCTTCAACGCTTACAACGCGGCCCGTTTCCGCGAGGCATGCCATCTGTTTGCCGAGCGTATGCTGGCCGACGACGTAACCGTGGGGATGAGTCTCTCGGGCGCCATGACACCTGCCGGAATCGGCATGGCTGCGATTATTCCCCTGATGCGCGCCGGTTTTATCGACTGGATCGTCTCCACCGGGGCTAATCTTTACCACGATACACACTTCGGTATCGGACTCGAGATGCGCCGGGGAACCCACAATCTTGACGATCGCGTGCTCCGCGAAGAAGGCGTGGTTCGCATTTACGACGTCTTTTTCGAGTACGACGTTCTCCTGAAAACAGATTCTTTCTTTCGCGAAATCATCGCGGCGCCCGAATTTCAGCGCCCCATGAGTACTGCCGAATTTCATCACCTTGCCGGTAAATACGTCCTCGAGCGCAGCCGGGTTCTCGGCTTGAAAGACAAGTCGCTTCTTGGCGCGGCGCATGAAGTGGGAGTACCCATCTACACGTCTTCGCCCGGCGACAGCTCTATTGGAATGAATGTGGCAGCCAAAGCTCTGGAAGGAAACAAGCTTCAGTTCGACGTCAATGCCGACGTGAACGAAACGGCGGCGATTGTCTATGGCGCAAAGAAGAGCGGTCAGAAGAGCGCGATCCTGATCGTCGGCGGAGGCTCGCCCAAGAATTTTGTGCTTCAGACAGAACCGCAAATTCAGGAGGTTCTTGGTCTCGACGAAAAAGGCCATGACTACTACCTGCAGTTCACCGATGCCCGCGCAGATACGGGCGGTTTATCCGGCGCGACGCCGGCGGAGGCGGTCACCTGGGGCAAGGTCGATCCGGACCGGTTGCCGGATGCGGTCGTCTGCTATCTCGATTCCACCGTCGCTCTACCGCTCATGACGGCTTACGCGATGGCAAAACGAAAACCAAGAAACGTGAAAGGCCTTTATCACCAGCGCGCCGCACTCGTCAGTTCGATGAAGAAAGCCGCTCAGAATACAGGAAATTTGAAGAATGCATAGCGAGACCGTCAAGACCATCCGTGCTGTCTGCCCTCACGATTGTCCGGATACCTGCGCCATGCTCGTCGAAGTCGATGAAAGCGGGCGCGCCGTACGTGTCAAAGGAGATCCGGCCAACCCTTTCACGCACGGCGGCTTGTGCGTGAAGGTGGCTCACTACGAAAAGCGCACCTATCATGCCGACCGGTTGCTGTTTCCGATGAAGCGGACAGGCCGAAAGGGAGAGGGCAAATTTCAGCGGATTTCGTGGGATGAAGCGATCGATACCGTGGCCACGAGACTCGGCGCCGTCGCGAAAGAAAATCCTCAGTCGATCCTGCCATACAGCTACGCGGGAACGATGGGACTGTTGCAGGGCGCAAGCATGGATCGCCGGTTCTTCCATCGCCTGGGAGCTTCACTGCTGGACCGGACCATCTGTTCGACTGCCGGAATGTTTGGCATGCGCTATACGGTCGGCGCCTCGGTCGGCACCAATCCCGAAACGGTGGATCAGGCAAAGTACATCCTGATCTGGGGATCGAACATCATCACGTCCAACATTCATCTCTGGCGCTACATTCTGAAAGCCCGATCGCGGGGCGCGAGGATCGTCACCATCGATCCGCTTCGCACTCGCACGGGCGAACAATCCGACGAACACATTCCGATCATGCCCGGCACCGATGGCGCGCTTGCTCTGGCAATGATGCACATCATCCTGCGCGACGGCTTGCAGGACCAGGATTACATCGACCAGTACACCCTGGGATTCGACGACCTGAAAGCGCGCGCCGGCCAATATCCGCCATCGCACGTCGCCACGATTACAGGCATCCCCGAAGAGACAATCGAGCGAATCACCCGCGAATATGCGAAGAACTCTCCCGCGTTCATCCGGGTCAATTATGGGTTGCAGAGGCATGCGGGCGGCGGCATGGCGGTTCGCAATATATTCTGCCTGCCGGCGCTCGTCGGCTCCTGGCGGTATCCGGGCGGCGGCGCGATGCTCAGCACGAGCGGCTTCTTTCCGTTCAAGTATGCGGCTCTGGAACGGCCCGATTTGATTCAGGGCCAACCGCGAACGATCAACATGAGCCGGCTTGGCGAAGCTCTGACGCGAGCGAATCCGCCCGTGCGCGCCATGGTTGTGTACAACAGCAATCCGGGCGCCGTCGCCCCGGACCAGCAGCGGGTTCTCGAAGGTTTGAGACGCGAGGACCTGTTTACCGTGGTGCTGGAGCATTTCCAGACGGACACCGCGGACTACGCCGATATTCTGCTGCCCGCCACCACTCAACTCGAGCACTTTGATCTGCATCGAGCTTATGGCCACACCTACGCAATGTTGAATAAGCCTGCCATTGATCCGCTCGGCGAATGCAAACCCAATACGCAGATCTTCCGGTTACTCGCCGAGCGGATGGGATTTGAAGATCCGTGCTTCAAGGATTCCGATGAGGATATGGCGCGCCAGGCTCTTGCCGGGCTGAAAGGAATAACGCTCGAGGATCTAAGTGAGAAAGGGTGGATGCCGCTGGGCATCGGGAACGCGCCGTTCGCGCAGGGCGGGTTTCCAACGCCGTCGGGGAAATGCGAGTTCTTTTCGGAGCGGCTGAAGGACCTCGATCCGCTGCCGACCTACATTCCTCCCCGCGAGGACAGGCTCTCGAATCCGGAGCTGGCGAAGAAGTTCCCGCTCGCGCTGATCTCACCGCCCGCACATCATTTTCTCAATTCGACGTTTGTAAATCTCTTTCACGAGAAGGAAGCCGGGCCGACGCTCGAAATCCACGAGTCCGACGCCGCAACACGCCGGATCAGGACCGGCAGCCCGGTTCAGATTTTCAACGACCGCGGAAATTTTCTCGCGAAGGCCGTAGTAACCGACCGCACCCGTGCAGGCGTGGTGTGTGCCCCGTCGATCTGGTGGAACAAATTGGCGCCAGGCGGCCGGAACGCGAATAGCACCACTTCGGAAGAAATCACGGACCTCGGCGGCGGCGCCACGTTCTACGACAACCTGGTGGATGTGCGCCTGGCGGACTGAGGTTGGAGAAACCACAAGAAGCACAAAAGGTACAAGAATGAGCAAGAACTTTTGTGCTTCTTGTGCTTTTGTGGTTACGTTCCCTCCAACGTGTACATCGTCAACCCCGACAAAACCTTGGGATAGAAATCCGTCGATTTCTGAGGCATGACGTTACTTTCGTAGGCGATGTCCCGCATTTGATCCAGCCGCGTGGGATTCAGGAGAAACGCCGCCTGCGCTTTGCCTTCCCGCACGGCGTTGAGCGCGGAGTCGCGTTCGCGCACATATGTGATGTGGCTTTCCTTCTTCACGGCATCCTCGGTAATGCCGAGGCACTTCTCGAGGATCAGGCGGTGGAGAACGACGACGTCCAGAGTGCGTTGCCTTGCGGACAAGTCCGGCATCAGCCGAGCGAGATCCAGCGAAGGCTTGAGGTGAATGGAGGAGCTTTTTCCATCGACAAAGACTTCGATCGTCACGGCCCCTTCGCCCGGGTCAAAAAAAGCCGCGGCACGCTCCAGGAGAGTCGTGGAATCGAAACCCGGCACATTTGAAATCACCCGGTGTGTGGGCAGAATCGTGAGCCCCGGACTACTCATGTTGAAGAACGTCATCGGAAGGCGCTCGCTTCCCTTTTGCCCACCGGTCTCATCGCGATAGGCCAGTCCTGTTTCGTAACGGTGGTGACCATCCGCAATGATGAGTTTCTTGTCGGCCATTTCCCGCTGGATGAGGGCCGCGCTCTGCGCGTCGGCAATGGTCCACATGGTGTGCCGGACGCCGTATTCATCGTCGAGCTGGATGTCGGGAACCCGGCCGGAAATCTCGTCCAGAACACCATCGATCTTCCCCGTGGCATCTTCATACAACATGAAAATCTGTTCAAAATGGGTGCGCGTGTGTCGCAGGAGTTCCAGGCGATCTTTTTTCGGACCTATCAGTGTACGCTCGTGCGGAAAGACCACTTTGTTCGCGTAATCCTCGAGCCGTCCGAGGCCAACAAACCCCTTGCGGGTGCGAGTCTCGGTGGTGCCGGGCACGGCGAATCTCTGGAAGTAGGCAAAGAATGCCGGCACCGGTATCTGTTCCAGGATCCCTTCGGCACGCCACTCTTTCAGATAGGCTGCGGCGCGCGTATAGACGTTGTTCGTCGCGGAATCCTCCGGACCGGTTTTCCCCAGAACAATTCGAATAATGTTGTTAGGATGGAGAGCATAGTACCGGTCTTGCATTTCCTTCGAGATCTTGTCGTACGGTTGTGTGACGACTTTCTCGAGGGGTACCTTATTCGCATATCTCAGACTGCGGAAGGGATAAACATTGGCCATAAAATTTCCTAAATTAAGAGTAGCCGTTGCCGGGACGTCGTTCGGCGCGAACGTGCAGATCCCGGTTTTTCAAAGCCATCCCAGAACACAGGTCGTAGCGGTATCGAGTGGTCGCGCAGACCGGGCCGAGAAAGTCGGGAAGGAGCACGGCATACCCGCGCACTACACGAACTTCGAGGAGATGCTCGATAAGGAGAAGCCTGACCTGATCAGCATCGCCACACCGCCCGAACAACATTTTCCCATGACGATGGCTGCGCTCAACCGCAGAATTCACACGCTCTGCGAGAAACCTTTCGCCCTGAACATTGAAGAAGCGAAACAAATGAAAGCGGTTGCCGACGATACTCCCGTCGTGGCCATGATTGACTTCGAATTCCGCTTTCTACCGGGACGGGCGTATGCTGAGGAACTGTTGCGTCAGAAGTATGTAGGAGAAATCCGAATGGCGCACTTCATCAGCCAGTTCGGATGGCGATCGAAGTCCGAAGATGCCGAATGGAACTGGTGGTCCGACGCATCGAAGGGTGGCGGCGCGCTCGGCGCACTGGGCTCGCACGCGGCAGACAGCCTCTGGCTGATCATGGGAACTCCGCGCCGCATATTCTGCGATCTTGCAACCTTTGTGCCTGAACGAAGCGGAAAGCCGGTCACCAGCGACGACAGCTACACGCTGCTGGTCGAGTTCGAATCCGGCGCGCGGGCTGTTGTGCAGATGTCGAGTGCGGCGGGTATAAACGACTCCCATTTCGGAATCTACGGCAGTGATGGCGAACTCTTCATTCCGAACCTCATGGCTACGGAACTGCGCGGAGGCAGGCGAGGAGACCGCACCAGCGCCCCGATTCCGATCCCTGAAAAATATCGCCTGGCTCCGGAGGAGCATCCGCTGCGCGCGCCGTTCCGTGCGCTTCTGAACCGGATGGTCCATGCCATCGACAATCGCCTTCCCTCGCCATCACCGAACTTCGATGATGCCGCGAAGAGTCAGGTCGTTCTTGACGCCGCACGAGAATCCGCGCGGCAGGGAACCTGGGTTGAAGTGGTCAAAACCTGAAAGGAGACCAGCATGCCAATGTTTGTCGGCTTGTTCAATTTCACAGATCAAGGGATTCGAAACGTAAAGGAAACGACGAAGCGCTACGAGACCGCCAAAGCACAGGGCGAAAAGATGGGGGTCAAGCTCCTGAATTTCTATTACACCCTGGGACCTTACGACTGCATCGCGATTGCGGAAGCCAAGGACGAAGAAAGCCTTACAGCCTTCATGCTCGCCAGTGGCGCGGCCGGAAACGTCCGAACGTTGAGCATGCGGGCGTTCACCGTCGAGGAGATGAAAGGTTTGCTCGCAAAGTTCTGAAAACGCGGGCTAAAGCCCGCGACTACATTGGGGTCAACTGATTGCAAAAATGTAGTCGCGGGCTTTAGCCCGCGTTCATCCGCACCACCACCTTGCCTTGGCGAGTTCCCCCGCGGTAAGATTTCGGGATTTTACCGAGGGTGAGATGAAAGACGAATGGATTAGAAGGTTGGAAATCTTCCTGGAGGGGAACGATTTCGGAAAGAACTGGGATGGGGCTTATCAGGACGCCGTGCCGACGCTTCGCCTGTTTTTCCAGAAGGAAGGATTCCGTACCCACATCACCAGCGAGTGGGATTCCGAGTCGCGCGACACGGAACTGGTTGCGGTTAGAGAAACGCTCGTCGTCCGGATTCCCTGGGCTGAAGACCTGCATGGGCACTCGATCGTGGATCTCACTGGACTCGTAGTCCAATCGCAACTCCGTCGCGGAGCGGAATAATCGTCGTATAGTACCGCTCGTCAGCGTAAAGCATCTTGTTGAATGACCGGACGCCTGCCGTGTCGCGGTCCTTTACGGATTTGTCCGCTACACGCCCGGACCACAGCACGTTGTCCGTAACCAGCAACCCGCCCACTCGAACACGGCCTGCCGCTTTTCGAAACACTTCAGGGTAGTAATGCTTGTCGACGTCATTAAAAACGACGTCGAAGTCGCCCTTGACCTGATCGATCAAGTCGAGCGAATTGCCCACAAGAATTTCGATTCGATCGCGCACGCCGGCTCTCTTCGTGTAGTCCTCTGCCTGTGCGGCGTTTGCCGAACTCCCATCCGTGTAATACACCTTGCCGCCGGGCTTGATCGCGCGCGCCCACCAGATAGTGGAATACCCGATGGCGGATCCCATTTCAAAAACGCGTCCGGCGTTCAAGGACCGGGCAAGCTGATACAGAAGCCGGCCAACGGCCGGACCGACAATGGCCACATTATTCTTCTTCGCATTACGCTCCATCTCCACGAGCACGGCGTCACGCGCGGGCAGGAGACCGTACATGTATTCTTCGACCGGTTGAATTGTGATTGGTTCCATTTGTTATGATCCTTCGAATGAAGTTTCGAGCCGTTCTCTTCGATGCTGCCGAAACGCTATTCACCACCCGAGGTTCGGTTGGAGAAATCTATGGTAGCATCGCCCGCGAATACGGCTCGCAGGCTGCGCCTGAGGTCATCCAGGCTGCGTTCGTCCGGCACTTCAGGGGCGCAGGACCAATCTCAACCGAAAATCAGAAACAGTGGTGGAGGGATGTCGTATTTCGTGTCTTCAGCGATGTCGGCATGGTGGAGAACTTCGACGAATTCTTCAACAAGGTCTACGACAGATTTCGCGATTCCCAGGGCTGGATTCTGTTTCCCGAGACCCGGGAGGTTTTAGATCACCTCAAGCGGTTCAGCATAAAAATCGGAGTGATCTCGAACTTCGACGATCGCATCTACTCTGTGATGCGCAGTCTTGACATTCTCTCCTATTTCGACAGCGTCACGATCTCCAGCCAGACCGGGTATTGCAAACCCGATCCCCGGATCTTCGAGGCCGCCATCCGGGCTCTCGGCGTACCAGCATCCGACATCCTCCTGGTCGGCGACAGCCTGCGCGACGATGTCGAAGCCGGAAAGCGGGCCGGTCTCACAGCCGTTTTGATGGACCGGTCCGGCAGGTATGCCTCGATCGAAGTGCCGCGTATCTCGACGCTAAAAGAAGTGCTGTCTTTCCTGTAAATTCCCCTAAATCGCCCTTGATTTTCGAGATTTGAGGCCGTACATTATAAGTCCGACCAAAATGGTCGGGGTTAGGCAGGTGGTTAGCGGATGTTTCGGCTGTCGAAGAAATCGGACTATGGATTGATTGCTTTGAAGCACTTGGCTCAACATGCGGATGAATCGACAAGTGCCCGGCAAATAGCCGCTCAGTACCACATTCCTGCCGAATTGTTGGCTAAAGTATTGCAAACATTGGCACGCAAGGGATTGCTGGTTTCGCAGCAGGGCATGAATGGCGGGTACGTTCTGGCGAGAGACCCGGCTTTGATCTCCATTGTGGACGTCGTCGAGGCGCTGGAGGGTCCTATTGCAATTACTCCCTGCGAGCGCGGCGACGATTGCCAGACACTGCAGACCTGCTCGGTTCGAGATCCCTTGTTTCAGATCAAGGCAAAGGTCGTTCGGGTTCTGGGGGATACCTCGATTTACGAACTCGCGACGCATTAAACAGGTAAAGAGAGAGAAAGAAATGGTTAAGCTGCCTATCTACATGGACAATCACGCCACGACCCCCGTAGATCCCCGGGTGCTCGATGCGATGATGCCGTATCTCACGAATCAATTTGGCAACGCGGCGAGCCGGAATCATCAGTTCGGCTGGGAAGCTGAGGAAGCGGTCGAACAGGGCCGGAAGCAAATCGCAGAACTGATCGGCGCCGACCCGCGAGAAATCGTCATCACGAGTGGAGCAACGGAGTCGGATAATCTGGCGGTGAAGGGCGTGGCCTGGATGTATCGCGAGAAGGGCGATCACATCATCACCTGCGTGACCGAGCACAAGGCCATACTCGACACGTGCAAGCACCTCGAGAAAGACGGTTACCGCATCACATTCCTGCCGGTCGACGACAAAGGGCTTGTCAATCTCGACGATCTCCGCAAAGCCATCACGGACAAAACGATCCTCATCTCGATCATGACCGCCAACAATGAAGTCGGCGTGATTCAGGACATCAAGGAAATCGGCAAGATCGCGCGAGAGCGCGGCGTGCTGTTCCATACCGACGCGGTTCAGGCGGCCGGCAAGATTCCGTTTAACGTCAATGAAATGAATGTGGATATCGCTTCCCTGTCCGCGCATAAATTCTATGGTCCGAAGGGCGTCGGCGCGCTCTACGTGCGGCGGCGGAATCCCCGCGTGCTGCTTACTCCGATCATCGACGGAGGAGGCCACGAGCGCGGAATGCGGTCCGGGACACTGAACGTTCCCGGTATCGTAGGACTCGGCAAAGCGGCTCAGATCGCCCGCGAGGACCTGCAGAAGGAATCCGCGGAGCTTTTCAGACTTCGCGAGAAGCTCCGCACGACACTCGAGCGGGAACTGGACGAGGTCTACATCAACGGCGATCTCATCAAAAGATTGCCGGGAAACCTGAATATGAGCTTTGCCTATGTCGAGGGCGAATCGCTGCTGATGGGAATCAACGACATTGCGGTGTCATCCGGCTCGGCCTGCACATCGGCAAGCCTCGAACCGTCGTATGTGCTGAAGGCCCTGGGCGTCGGCGAAGATCTGGCACACACCTCGATCCGCTTCGGAATCGGCCGCTTCAATACCGAAGAAGAAGTGGATTACGTGGCGGGCCGAGTGATCGAAGTTGTCCGCCGCCTGCGGGACTTGTCACCGCTATACGAAATGGCAAAAGAGGGTATCGACCTGAAGTCCGTCCATTGGGCGACGGAAGGATAAGGCAGAACAAGGGAACCCGACGCAGTAAAATATAAGGAGAATGTAATGGCATATTCGGACAAGGTGATTGATCACTACAACAACCCGCGCAATGTTGGCGCCCTCTCCAAGGAGGACCGGAGTGTGGGTACCGGTCTTGTCGGAGCGCCGGAGTGCGGCGACGTCATGAAGCTCCAGATCAAGGTCAACGAAGAGACGCAGGTTATCGAGGACGCAAAGTTCAAGACGTTCGGCTGCGGCAGCGCGATTGCCAGTTCCAGCCTTGCCACCGAGTGGGTCAAGGGTAAGACCCTGTCTGAAGCGCTCTCGATCAAGAACACAGACATCGTGAAAGAGCTCAGTCTTCCTCCGGTGAAGATCCACTGCTCGGTTCTTGCCGAGGACGCGATCAAAGCGGCCATCACCGACTGGAAGAAGAAGCACGACGATAACGGGAAGTAAGAATGGCGATTGAGATTACCGACAAAGCCGTCGAAGAAGTACGCCGAATGAAGCAGAAGGAAGGCGTTGATGCCGCCGGATTGCGCGTCGGTGTCAAGGGCGGAGGCTGCTCCGGCCTTTCCTACAACCTTACGTTCGAAAGCCAGGCCCGCACGGGCGACAAGGTTTTCGAGCGTGAGGAAGTCAAGCTGTTCTGCGATCTGAAGAGCTATATCTATTTGAACGGCACCGTGCTCGACTACGACAGCGGCCTCATGGGCAAAGGATTCGTCTTCATGAATCCCAATGCCAAGAAGAGCTGCGGCTGCGGCAGCTCATTTTCGACTTAATACGTACCTGCCCTTTATTCCATGGATTACTTCGAAGTGTTCGGTCTGCCTCGAGTGTTGGGCATCGAATCCGCAACGCTCGAAAAAGCCTTTTACGATCTGAGCCGGAAGTATCATCCGGATTACTTCACAACTGCGCCCGACGACGAGAAGACACAGGCCCTCCGCATGACGGCCCTTTTGAACGACGCATACCGCACCCTTCGGCATCCCGTCCGGAGAGTTGAATACCTGGTCAGTCTCGAAGGATTCAAGCCCGACGGCAGCAAAGTGCCGAAATCGCTGTTAATGGAAGTGTTCGAAATCAACGAGAAGCTGGAGGAAGTGAAGAGCGGCAACGCTTCCGTTGAGGAAATTGACTCGTTGCGCGCCCTGATTCACCAAAAACGCGACAAGTTCGATGCAGAGCTGCACAAAGCCTCGCAGGAATGGGACGAACTGCTGAAGAGCGGCGCATCGGAGGCGAAGCGGAAGGAACTCTTAGAGAAACTGACGCAGATTCTTTCCGAGTCATCATATATACGGAATCTTGAACGGGAGTTGGAGAGCGCGGGCTAAAGCCCGCGTTCAAAGGAATTGCACTGATGCCGAAAATTGTGGGAATCGACCTGGGAACCACCAACAGCCTTGTCGCTATCGCGGAAGACGGCACCCCGCGTGTCATTCCCGGCGCCGACGGAGGCATGCTCGTGCCTTCGGTGATCTACTTTGATGAAGGCGGCAATGTGCTGGTCGGGAATGAGGCCAAGACCAAAATGGTGGAGAAGCCCAGGAACACGATCTTCTCGATCAAGCGATTCATGGGCAAGGGTATCGAAGATGTCCGTTACGACCTTCCATTGCTTCCTTTCGACGTCTCTCCCGACAGCGAACATATCATCCGGCTGAAGATCTTCGGTCGCGACTACACTCCACCCGAGCTCTCGGCATTCATCCTGCGCGACCTGAAGCGCAATGCCGAAGCAGCGCTCGGTGAAGAAATCAAGAATGCCGTCATTACTGTCCCGGCATATTTCAATGACGCGCAGCGGCAGGCCACCAAGGACGCGGGCCGAATCGCAGGGCTCGATGTGCTGCGGATAGTCAACGAACCAACCGCGGCTTCCCTGGCCTACGGTCTGGATAAGAAAAACCAGGGAACCATTGCCGTGTATGACTTCGGCGGCGGCACCTTCGACGTCTCCATCCTGAAACTCAGCGATGGAATCTTCGAGGTCCTTTCGACCGCCGGCGACACTCATCTTGGCGGAGACGATATCGATGAGCAGCTGATCCGGCTCGTGCTCGTGGATCTCGGCCAGGCCCCTGACGTTCACACGATCCAGGCGATCCGCAGGGCCGTGAATCAGGCCAAAGAGGATCTGTCATCGGCAGACGAGGCAGAAATCGCCGTCGAACAGCTGCAGTATCGCCGCCCGATCACACGAGCGGAATTCGACAAACTGATCGAACCGACCATCGAGCGAACGTTGAAGCCGTGCAGGCAGGCGCTGCAGGATGCCGGGCTGAGGGCTTCGGACATCGACGAAGTCGTGATGGTCGGCGGCTCGACACGAATTCCTCTTGTCCTCCGGCGCGTGCAGGAACTCTTCGGACGCGTCCCGCATACGGAGCTGAACCCCGATGAAGTCGTCGCTCTTGGGGCCGCTGTTCAAGCCGATATCCTCGCCGGCGGCAAACGAGACATGCTGTTGCTGGATGTGACGCCGCTGTCATTAGGTATCGAGACGATGGGCGGCGTGATGTCCAAAATCATTCCGCGTAATTCGACCATTCCGGCCAGCGCCACTGAAATGTTCACAACCTTTATCGAGGGCCAGACGAACGTGAAGATCCACGTCCTCCAGGGCGAACGGGAATTGGTGAAGGACTCCCGCAGCCTGGCGCAGTTCGACTTGAAGGACATTCCGCCGATGCCGGCCGGCATGCCGCGCATCGAGGTCAAATTCCTGATCGATGCCGACGGCATTCTCAGCGTATCTGCGCAGGAACAGCGGACCGGAAAATACCAATCAATTGAGGTCAAGCCCACCTATGGACTCACCGACGAACAGGTGGAGCATATGATCCTGGAGTCGTTCGAATATGCCGAAGCGGACATCGAAGCGCGTCTGGTCATCGAATCGCGGAATGAAGCCGAAACCGTTCTGAACGCCACTGCGAAGGGCATGGCCGACGAGCATTATGGAGAACTCTCCGCCGAAGAAAGGTCCGGGATTTCCGCAGCGGTGGAGCATTTGCGTGAAGTCATCAGAAAAGACAACCACCAGGCCATTCGCGAAGGTATCGAACGGCTCAGCCAGTCCACCATGAGGCTGGCCGAGCTCATTATGAATTCGGCCATTTCCAAGGCGCTTAAAGACAGGCGCGTGAAGGAAATCCAATGAACAAAGATTTGACCTGGACCACGACCGAAGACATCGCCATCGCGCTCGCCGACAAGTTTCCGGGGACCGACCCGCTCACGATCCGTTTCACCGATCTGCACAAGTGGGTGACCGCCCTGGAAGGCTTCAGCGACGATCCCAAAAACTCCAACGAAAAGAAGTTGGAAGCCATCCAGATGGCCTGGTACGAGGAGTGGCAGGATCGGCAGTGAGAACGGAAAATTCGGGGACAGACGTATAAATCACCTTAATTCGAGACAACATCTTGCACTTCAGAAATTGCTCTCCGAATTAAGGTGATTTATACGTCTGTCCCCGAATTTTCCCGCCACATTCAAGCCGCTTGTGATTGCACCTTCGATGAAAGGTCCCACTAGGTAATCCCCGCAAAAGTGCAAGCCCGCCCTGCGCGATCGTTTTTCAAAAGCCACAATCCGGCCAAACCTTCCGGCCGGAAATTTCGGCGTGCCGGACGACCACTCGTAAACCTGTGTGGATTTTGGCTCAACTTTGTAAAGCCGCCGCAAGTCTGCCAGTAATTGTTCCGCCGAAACATTCTCCCCACCGCCAGTGACGGCAAGCAAACCTTCGCCCTTCGGAGCGCGTGACGGGTCGATGTAGTCCTGAAACGAAATCGTGGCCGCTGTGAAGTCTTCGACTCTTGGAATCGAGACTCCGTAGGCTTCCCCATCCACGGGACGCTCCGTGCTCACAACGAGTGTTACAACTCGCTGATAACGGCAGTCGCGGAAGAATTCCTTATCCTCTTCGGCCACCGACTCTTCAATTCCCTCGATTCCGAGCACCCTATCGCCGGGAACGGCGACCACAATGTCGGAAAAATCCTGTCCCAGACTCGAAAGGCTCTCTACGGGCTGTCCTCGAATGATGGTTACCTCGTCCGCCAACCGCCGCGCGATCCGGCCGATGCCTCCTCGGAGCGTGCTCATGCGGGTGTTGAACATGTGCTTCGCGAGCATCAGGTACAGCAGCTTTGAAGTTTCCTCCGAACCGTAGAAGAACAGCGTGGATATCAGTGGGCCTGCGACATAGTTGAGCACATTCTGGGAGAGTTCCCGCTTCACGAATTGCGCGACGGTTTCGTCGTCCAGATGAAGACCGCGTTCGGGCTGATGAAGATCCAGATCGGGACCGTAACGGGCGAGCAAATACGCCATCCGAGGCAAAAGCGCCTTATCCGCGAGATTCAATCCCTTGAACTTCAGCAGACCTGTTGCCGACGCTACCCGATGCCGGTAGACCCGTCCCTTGTACACCTGCCCCGCGTGAGGCGGGATTGAAAGAATGTCGGCGGACAAACCAAGCTCGCCGATCAGCTTGAACGTGTTCCGGAACAGCTCCGGACTCAGGAGAAAGTCGGCGCCAACGATCGAACGTCCACCCGGCTGTGATGAAGACTCGAAAACCACGGCCTCAATGCCGCGCCGTTTCAGCGCGTAGGCGCAGGTCAAACCCGCCAGACCGCCTCCGATGATCGCAACACGTCTCACGATTGCTGTTTGGCGGTGCGAATTCTGTCGCGAAAATACCGGATGATGATCTTGTCGACCACGCCTGGCACGAGAGCATTTCCCCAGACCAGCAGACGGCTCAGACGGCTCGGATACACTTCGAGCTTCGGCTTTTTGATGCATGCGACGATAGCGGCGGCAACATCCTCTGCGGACTGAACAGGCCCGGTAGGTTTGAATCTATACCTCACATCACCATGCCTGACATGATCGCCGAACTCCGACCTGGTGGCGGCCGGGCTGACAATGCTCACGTCGATATTGGAGTCTTTCACTTCAAGCCGCAGGCTTTCGCTGATCCCCTGCAGGGCGAACTTGGTCGCGCAATAGATGCCGGACAGGGGCAAGCCGCGTTTCCCCACCACCGAAGATACGTTGATGATGTGCCCGCCGCCCTGTGCCTTCATGATGGGAATGGCCAGCTGCGAGGCCAGCAGCGGCGCCTCAAAATTCAGATCGAAGATTTCGCGGACCACGGGAGCGGGCGTCTTTTCGACTGTGCCCCAGAAACCAAAACCGGCATTGTTAATGAGAACGTCGATGCGTCCGAAACGTGCGTGAGTGGAACGGATCATCGTTTCGACCTGGTCTCTCTGCCGAAGATCCAGGACCATCGACGTGGCGATACCTCCCGCTGTTCGAATCTCTTCTTCCAGTGCCGCCAACCGGTGCTCCCGCCGAGCCACCATGACAAGCTGCGCCGATTCCCGGGCCAGGGCAATCGCCGTCGCGCGCCCGATACCGCTCGAGGCTCCTGTAATGATGATGATTTTGCCCGCGACGTCTCGCATGGATATTGCGGCACTCATGTTACCCTGTCGGCCAAAAGCATTTCCACAAACGGGGGTTTTATGATCATTTCCGTTATCAACCACAGCAAGGTCCAGGACCCCTGAGCTTCTCAACGTCATTCGGGCCATCAACCGTCAGATCAACGAAGACTATCAGCCCCACTGGAGCATGGGAGCCACGCTGCGACTGGAAGGCAGGGCGAGAAGAAGCCCGATCCGGCGAAGCCGAACGACATGCGGGGTGATGCAGTGATGTACATCTGGGACGAGGTTGATGTCGACGACGCGCTCGGATATCACGAAGAGAATTTTCGGGGCATTCCGTTCGGCGTCGTTTTCCGCAAGCTCTCTGAAGAGCTCGGTGAAAACTGGACCGTCACCTTCTCGCATGAAGCCCTGGAGTTGATCGGCGATCCGGAGGCGAACCTGCTGGTTGCAGGACCCCATCCAAAACATTCCAACCGGGAGGTCTTTCACTGGTACGAGATGTGTGACGCCGTGCAGGGAGAAACCTACACGCTCGACGGTATCGAAGTTTCGAATTTCGTCCTCCCCCTTTACTTCACTCTGAACGATGAAAGAGGCAGCCGGAACGATTTCCTCGGCACCAAAAATGGTGGGAAAACCCTCAGGTCGTTCGGAGTCAATCCGGGTGGATACATCGGGTTCTTCGACCCCAAATCAGGTAAACACCACACTTCTGAGAGTGATGCCAGGGCCGAAAAGCGCGTGCAAATCAAAGCCCAGGCGCGGAATGCCCGCCGCGGCATTCGCTACCAGGCACAACACATCGTCGAACCAAAGGCGATCGCGAAGAAGGCGGGCCGGTAACTCCTGACTCTTGTATAATCGCCAGAATTTCTCGGCAGGAGCACGTTCGATGAGAGCCGTAACACTGAGCGCCGTAATCCTTGCATTGTTGTTCGGGATCCAGATCTCTGCGCAAGTGCAGGAGAAGGTCGATCTCGACGCGATCTACAGGATCAAAGACGAAGGACTCAATCGATCCCAGGTCATGGACATTCTCAGCTACCTCACAGACGTTTACGGCGGTCGTTTGACCGGTTCGCCGCAAATCCAGGCGGCCGCAGAGTGGGCAAAGAAAAAATTAATGGAGTGGGAACTCGTCAACGTGAACCTGGAAACGTGGGGACCTTTTGGCCGGGGCTGGTCGAACGAGAACTTCTTTGCTCGTGTTATTTCCACGAGCAGCTTCCCGCTAATCGCGTATCCGAAAGCATGGACTCCCGGCACCGACGGTCCAGTGACGGCCGACGTCGTTGCGGCCATCATTAATAACGACCAGGACTTCGAAAAGTTCCGCGGCCAGCTTCACGGAAAGTACGTCATGGTCACCCCCATGCGCGATGTCCCCGCTCTGTTCGAAGCTCCCGGACACCGGTTCACCGAAGACGAGCTTCTTACGATGTCGGCGCAGCCGGTCCAGCCTCCACGGGGAGGCGGCCGCGGTCAGCGGGGAGGAGGCGGCAATAACAATCCCAACTTCAACGACAGACGGCTGCGGTTCTTCCTCAGTGAAGGCGTGGTGGCCACGATTGAAGCCGGCCAGGGCAGCGGCGGCACGGTCTTTGTGCAGGCGGGTGGCAGCAGGAATGCAAATGACCCGCCGGTCCCGTCACAGATCGTTATGGCAGTCGAACATTACGGACGCATCTGGCGCATGATCGAAAAGAAGGTCCCCGTCCGTGTCGAGATGAACATCGAGAACAAGTTCTACGACCAGGATTTGAACTCGTTCAACATCGTGGCCGAAATTCCGGGAACGGATAAAGCGGACGAGCTGGTGATGATCGGGGCGCACTTCGATTCCTGGCACACGGGAACGGGCGCAACGGATAACGCTGCCGGATCGGCCGTCATGATGGAAGCCCTGCGGATCCTGAAGGCGACCGGACTCAAAATGCGCCGGACGGTCCGATTGGGTCTCTGGACCGGCGAAGAGCAAGGCATCCTCGGCTCGCGCGCCTACGTCACCCAGCATTTCGCGGATCGCCAGGATATGAAGTTGAAGCCCGACCACACGAAGTTCGCCGCTTATTTCAACGTGGACAACGGTACGGGTGCGATTCGAGGTGTTTACCTGCAGGGCAACGAAGCAGTGTCGCCGATATTTCAAGCCTGGATGCAACCATTCAGGAATCTCGGAATGACCACGCTCAGCATTCGAAACACCGGCGGAACAGATCACCTCTCGTTCGATGCAGTGGGGCTGCCGGGATTCCAGTTCATTCAGGATCCCGTGGAGTACGGCAGCCGGACGCACCATTCGAACATGGATGTGTACGAGCGGATTCAAGCCACAGACATGATGAAGAATGCGGTAATCGTCGCAACGTTCGCATATCAGGCTGCGACCCGCGATGAGAAATTGCCGCGCAAGCCGTTACCGAGAGCTCAGCCGCCGGCGAATCGCCCGGGGAATTGAAGGCAGAAAAAGATCTGACCAATGCTCAATTCCCAATGCTCAATTCTCATCGGATGAAAATTGAGCATTGGGAATTGAGCATTGGTCAGATCTTTTTCTGCCTTCAGTTTGCCGCCGCGAAGTACCCGTCCCGACTGCGGACGCTTAATTTAAACATTCCGGGCGGGGGGGTGACTCGCATGCGGATCTTGCGGAACTTGCCATCCTTGAGGGTGTTGCTGGACGCGTAACCCAGAACGTACTGGCTCTTCAGCTCGAGAGCGATTTTTGTGCAGATGTCTTCAAGGTCATCGACGGAACCGTGATAGGAGTGGCCTCCCGTCATTTCTGCCAGCTCACTCACGAACGACCTTCCAAGATCAATGATGTAAATCTGGACATCCGATTCCCGCACAAACTCACGAATATCCCCGAGGCTGTACCTGCTGTGATTATCTTCACCGTCCGTGATCAGCAGCAGCGCCTTCTTCGGATTCTGCCCTGCCCTCACTTTCGCCAGACCGAGATAAACAGCGTCATAGAGAGCGGTCGCGCCTTTCGCCGGTTTCAGCGCAAGGCGGTCGCGGAGCCTGCTGATGTCCGTCGTAAAATTCTCAGTGAGTTCCGCGCGGCTCGCAAATTCCACCAGTAAGTACTCGTCCTCGGGAGTTCCCGTCTCCAGAAAACGCCCAGCGGCTTCGCGCGCGACCTGAAGTTTGTTCTGCATGCTGTGACTCATGTCGAAGACGATGCCGAGGCTCAGGGGAGCGGCTTCGCTCGAGAAGTAGCGAATTTCCTGCTCGATTCTGTCTTCGAAGAGCTGGAAGTTCTCACGCTTGAGGTCGGTGATCAGCCTGTTGCCGCCGTCGGTCACCGTGGCATTCACCATCACGAGATCGACGTCGATCTTGATCGACTTCTGGGCATCCAACGCGCCGGCTACTGAGAAAAGCGCGCATAAAATGAGCGTCTTGCTTTGGCGAGTCATAAAAGTTCGTAGACGTTATCACTGCGGTCCGATGCATTTCAAGGGCGGGGCGTTGATGGTGGGCAGAGCGGAGGACCCGCGACGTTGGAGCGGTAAAAATTCCGTGTCGCTGGAGTGACCGTTCAACGGTGAGGAAGGACAAAAATAGCCGCGAATTGGGCGGCTATTCTTTTTGGAAGACTACGCGGCGCGCCGAAAATCGCCTCTCCCCGAACCCCTGCCGATCAGCGCTCGATAGATTGCGAGAATGACAACGGCTCCAATTACCGAAGCAATGAAACCGACAGGCTCACCCTGCTGATACAAGCCGATAGCGCGGCCGATGAGACCTGCCACGATTGAGCCTGCAATGCCAAGCAGCATGGTAACGATGATGCCTCCGGGATCACGTCCAGGCATCAGAAGCTTCGCGATTGCACCAACGATCAAACCAACCACAATCATCCAAAGCAAGTGCATACGAATTCCTTTCCTTAGAGATTCATTACAGGAACTGCAGTCAACCTGCCACAGCGGCATAGGCAATTTGCGTTCCCATGCTTTTTTCCTGAAAGTTAAAGGCCGGTAGGGGCGGTATGCCCCCTTCAGGGCTTACCAAATCCTTTCGATGTTAGTAACAAAGTACGATGCCAGGAACACGACGGTGATCACCATACCGATAACCAAAGTTCTCATTGACTACCTCCTCTAACCTGCCACGAGCTCTAGGCACCTCGGTTGCCAAAGCGCAAAGGGTGATTTTACCCTTCCGGATTAGTGGTTTGCGGGAGTGCGGAAATGGGCTTCCAACTTGATTGGGGTGTGGCTCAACCAAGTTTCTTAGCCCGAAACTTCACGAGGGAGCTGGCGCGCGTTTGATACAGTTTTTTGCACCAGGCAGGACAACTTAGGAAAACCTCCTCAATTCCTCCACCGTCTTATTCTGTAGGGAGGGATTAATCGATGTTGGTTTCCAGAGAACTTAACGCGGCGTTCTGGGCCCTGCGTGTTGCCTTTGGTTTGGGAACGCTGATCGCCGGTATTGATAAATTTACGAACATCCTGGTGAACTGGCAGAAATATCTGAGCCCCGCGGCAGAGCGGATTCTGCCGGTAAGCGCAACTACATTCATGCATTTCGCAGGTCTCATGGAGATCGTTGTGGGTCTTGCGATTCTGCTCGGCGCTACCCGATCATTTGGCTACATCGCGATGTTGTGGCTCTTCGCCATCGCTGCAAACCTGATTTCGATGGGCACATATTACGACATTGCGGTGCGAGACATTCTCCTTGGAATCGGAGCCTATGCGCTGGCCAGAGTGACCGAAGCAAGGCAGTCCATTATTGCCGTCGAACCGAGTGGAGACTATCGAATTGCGGCGTAGTCCTATAATGGACGGCAATGCGCGTCCTGGTTGTTGAAGACGAACGGAAGGTTGCCAGCTTCATCAAGAAGGGCCTTCAACAGGAGGGCTACGCCACCGATGTCGTACACGATGGCAACGAGGCCATCCACACCGCCATCTCTTTCGGCTACGACCTTGTCGTACTCGATTTGATGTTGCCGGGCCGGTCGGGCCTGGATGTATTGCGCGAGATCCGGCAGCAGAGACCCAGGCTTCCGGTACTCGTGCTGACAGCCAAGGGCGCTCTCGAAGACAGGATCACGGGACTCGACGCCGGCGCCGATGACTATCTCGCCAAGCCTTTTGCGTTCGCCGAACTTTCCGCACGTATTCGAGCACTTCTTCGCCGCGGCACCCAGCAGAACACCAGGCTCAAGCTGGCCGATCTTGAAATGGATACCTCGGCCCGTCAGGTGCGCCGTGCCGGCCAGGCCATCGATCTCAAACAGAAGGAATATGCTCTTCTGGAGTTTCTCCTTCGACATGCCAACAGGCCCGTTACGCGCACGATGATCGTCGAGCACGTCTGGGATATTCATTTCGACAACGTCAGCAATGTTGTCGATGTTCACATCAATTCGCTGCGAAACAAGATCGACAAGGGTTTCAATCCATCGCTCATCCAAACCGTGCGAGGCGTGGGATACATGTTGACCGATCGTGGCCGCATGGCCCGCGTCGAGTAGAAGAAAATGACGCCGCTGACCCTCCGAACCAAGCTGACCCTGTTCTACTCGATCACGGTCAGCCTTCTGCTGACCGGATTTGCGCTGCTGTACTACCGTGTGCTCAGCGTCGGTCTCGACCAGGCGCTTTCCGACGAATTGGTCGAACGGGCGACGGGGCTTCGCGGCTATTTGCGCTTTGAAGAGGGCATGCCGGTTTTCAATATCGATGAAAGGGATCCGGAAGAGGTTTCTTTCGTCCGGACGGCAACACGCTACTTTCAGGTGTACGAAGTCACAAGCGGGATGCTTCTGGCGCAATCGCCGGAAGTGGAAGCGCTCGGTGTGCAATATTCGCTGGAGGACGTCACTCATTTCGCCGAGCAACCGCCTTCTTTCACGGATCTTCATACGGATCAGGGAACGCTGCGCTTTCGCAACGAAGTCATCGTGGATGCTTTTGGCGGCACCTATCTTCTTTTGGTCGGGACGTCCGTGCAGCCGATGGAGGGCGCCCTCCGCGCATTCCTTCGATCGCTGGCATGGCTGATTCCGAGCGGGATTCTGCTGGCGGCGATCGTTTCGTGGTGGATGGCAGGCAAAGCGTTGCAACCTGTGGCTGCACTTGCGCGGGCGGCTCGTGAAATAGCGGTATCGCGTCTCGATCGCCGATTGCCTGTGCGAGGGACGGATGATGAATTGGATCACCTCGCGCGAGAGTTCAATGAAACGCTCGCCCAGCTCGAAAAAGCCGTAGGAGAAATGAAACAATTCACGGCGAGCATCTCTCATGAGCTCCGAACGCCGTTGGCCGTTCTGCGGGGCGAAGCCGAGATCGCGCTGATGCAGGCCGACTCGACCGATCAGTACCGGCGTGTCCTCGGAAGCCAGCTCGAAGAATTTGAAAAGCTCACGCGAATGATCAATCAGTTGCTGACGCTCGCCAGGGCCGAATCCGGAGAAGTTGAAATTGCAAAGGAACCCTTGAACCTCTCAGCGATGACGGAATCGCTGGCCGAACAGCTTCAACCCGTCGCCGCATCGAAGGATGTCTCGCTGACGTGGAACTGTGAAAAAGAAGCACTGGTCCGGGGTGACGCGAGCTGGATCGAACGAATCGTCTTGAACCTGCTGGACAACGCGATCAAGTTCACTCCATCCGGCGGGAAAGTAAATGTCCGCGTCTTCAGCGACACGAAAAATACCGCTCTCGAAGTTCACGACAACGGAATCGGTATTCCGCCCGAAGCTCTTCCCCATATCTTCGAACGTTTCTACCGCGCGGACCCTTCGCGCTCGAACCGGGTCGATGGCGCCGGCCTCGGCCTGAGCCTTGTGAAATGGGCCATCGATCAACATCTCGGCTCGATTCAAATCGACAGCACTCCCGGGCACGGAACCCACGTCACCGTGCACTTCCCCAACATTAACTCTAATTAATCTGCGTTTAATCCCGTCTTAATCCCGCTCACGTTTAATTCTCTGTAATTACGGTGGGAAACCCACCGGAGGAGAATGAATGAAAAGTTTTAAGAAACTCGCTTGGATTGGTGGTCTGACCTTGGCCCTTTGTGTTACAGGCGTGGCCAGCCAGAACTCCAAAGCGAAAACAAACTCGTCCGCCGCTCCACAGGCGAAAACAGCCCACCCTGCTACTCACTTCACCCAGGGTACGATCGCTTCGATAGATTCGAACCAGCTGGTGGTGAACCGGAAAGGCCGTGGCACGCCCCAGCAGTCGACTTTCACGCTGAACTCCGATACCCAGCGTGCGGGTAATCTGGCGGTTGGCAGTCGCGTCAGTGTTCAGTATCGCGAAGACAACCAACAGAAAACCGCTACGTCTGTCAGGGAGGTTAGCCAGAAGTCGGCCGCCAAGCCCGCCAAGGCCGGTTCGAAATCTTCGAAGAGTTAGGGTCCCCCTTCCGCCTCCCCAAAGAGGGACGCCGGGTCAGCGGCGTCCCTTGTTTTTTGAGCATGGTCATGTTTGGTCTCTCTCTTGCCTACCCGTATTGACCCTCTCGGAAGTGTTCGTAACAAAATCAGCCGCTCATACGCGAGCGATTGATCCGTCCAAGATAATAGACACTTAAGGAGGAATTCATGGCTAAGGATTTGACAGGAAAGAGAATAGCGATCCTCGTCGAGGAAGGCTTCGAGCAGGTCGAACTGGTTAAACCGAGGAAAGCACTCGACAAAGCCGGCGCAGAGACGCAAGTCGTTTCTCCTCAGAAAGAGCAAGGCCAGGTCCGTGGCTGGAACATGAAGAGGTGGGGGAAATTTGTTGCGATTGACGTTCCACTGGAATCGGCGGATCCCTCAACCTTCGACGCTTTGCTGCTGCCGGGCGGCGTCATGAATCCGGACAAGCTTCGCATCAATCCGAAGGCCGTCGAGTTCGTGAAACATTTCTTCGACGCAGGCAAGCCTGTTGCTGCGATCTGTCATGCGCCATGGACATTGGTGGAGGCGGACGTCGTCAAAGGCCGCACACTAACCTCCTGGCCCTCGCTTCGGACGGATATCCGCAACGCCGGTGGAGCCTGGGTGGATAAGGAAGTCGTCACAGATCAGGGCCTTGTCACCAGCCGGATGCCCGATGACATTCGCGCATTCAACAAGAAAATGATCGAAGAGTTCGCCGAGGGTGAACACGCGATGCGCCGCCCTGAGCAGCGCATCGCTTAGTCGTACTGTAGCGGCGCTCTGTGAGCCCCGGCGGTCATAGACGCCGCTACAGCAGCCTACACAGTCCGCTTCAGCGACAAGCCGGCCGCTAGAGAGAGCACGGCGGCAAGAAGGAGTAGCGGGAGTTCGCCCGCCGTTTTCGGAAGTTCCTCCTGCGGCGCCGGCTCGGGCTCCGGAGTTGGCGCCGGCGCTGGTTCCGCAATTCCTACCTCCGGTTCGGGCGCAGGAACAGGCGCCGGCTCCGGCGCGGGAGCGACTTCCTCAGGGACGGCCGGAGGAGGCGGCGGTTCGTTCGCGGCTATCTCGGCCACTTCGGCCTCAGCAGGGACACTGGTCAACTGCGGTACAGTACCCTTCGGGTAAATGAACTCGAGCCCGTAATTGCTTCCCCCGTAAAGCCACTTTTGCAGTGCCCGCACGTGTCCCGGATTAGGCTCGAATAAAGTAATGGTGTCTTCATTGGGCGGGTCCAATTGGTAGGTTGGAATGGCGACCGCCGTTGTGTACAGCTCCGTCTCGGTCCCGTTGAAAAACTGAACTGTGTGCCGGCCTGAGTCAGCATTGTAAGTCTTGAGCACGTAGGTGCCGGGCACGAGAACGACTTTTCCCGGAACTTCGATCGGAATATTCGTTGTAATTCGCGTCTTCTTCTCTATTGTTTGAGCATTGGCCACGGCTGTTGCTGCAATGCAAATCAAAGCCAACACCATTGCCGAGCCCGTCATCTGGCGCATCAAACTACGCATTTCTTTTGTTCCTCCGCTGGGGTTCTTGGATGTTTAGATCCCGGAAGGACACTGCAAATCGCGGACCGATTCCGAGTGTGAGATGCGTGTCAGATCAGCCTGTGAATGACGATTCCACTGATCGGTCGAACTTTGAGCATTGTTGAGAATTACGGTTTCGAGCGAGGTGCGCTCTGCGTACACTCACGCGCGCTCACGGTTGAAGTGTCAATGGAAGCGAAGTGCTATGAGTGGCAACCGGCGGGAAATTTCGCCTCGACTATTCCAGCATTGGCCGGAAATCATCAAGCGGCCGCGCTTCCAGGCGGTTTGCCATGATCGTTCGAGCGCAGGTGTTCCAGCGCAACAGCGCTTCGTCGTTGCCTGAGGGCCGCAGGCGTTCTGCCTTCTCATAGAGGTGCATGGCTTCGCACAACAGGTCGTAGGCGGAGAAGCCGGAGCCGGGAGCGGCGCGCCGCATGTAAACGCGGGCCTGGCGTTCGAAGAGGATGCCCTGATAGTACGCCTGCAGATACTCGTCCCGCAGGCGAGGCAGTAATGACCATGCGCGATCGAGATTGTCCGGAATATTTTCGGAAAACTGGTCGGAAAGTGACAGAAGCAGAAGAACAATCGCCTGTCGATTTTCGGGATCGGCCCCGAGGATATCCAGACAGATGCTCTCGGCCTGCGCCGGTTCGTTCAAGAGCCGATATCTCTCCGCACGTTCGAGCGCAGCCGGGATGGCTGCCAGGGACAATCTCTTGAGTTCGAATTGCATGGGTTCCTATCCTCCTCGTTGACCTCCACGCATTCCATTAACGACGAAACATCCGAAAGAGCCTTTTCAGCGGGTCGTAGAATTCATCCACGACGCGTTCCTTCAATGGAATGATGGCGTTGTCGGTAATCGTAATACTCTCGGGACATACTTTGGTGCAACACTTCGTGATGTTGCAGTAGCCGATGCCTTCGGCTTTGGCGAGCTCGCCAATGCGGTCTTCGGTGTCGAGCGGATGCATCTCCAGGGCCGCGACATATACGAAGAATCGCGGGCCGACGAATTCGTCATGCAAGCGATGCTCGCGCAGGACATGGCAGACGTCCTGACAAAGAAAACATTCGATGCACTTCCGGAATTCCTGCACGCGGTCCACGTCTTCCTGCGACATCCGCCAGCTTCCATCCGGCAAGTCGGGCGGCCGCGGTTTGAATTTCTTGATCTGCTTCTTGACGCGGAAATTCCATGACACATCCGTCACGAGATCTTTGATCGAAGGAAAGGCCTTCATTGGTTCGATAGTGACCGGCTTGCTGAGATCGAGCTGATTCATCCGCGTCATGCACATCAGCTTCGGCATTCCATTGATTTCCGCCGAACACGACCCACACTTGCCGGCCTTGCAGTTCCAACGAACTGCCATATCGTTGGCCTGCTCCGCCTGGATCTTGTGGATCACATCCAGGACGACCATGCCTTCCGAAAAGTCGGTCGTGTACTTGCATTGCTTTCCCTGACCGGCCTCCCCTCGCCATATCGAAAATGTTGCCGAAGCCATTATTGTTGCTGCTCCTGTATGATTTGCTTCAACTCCGCCGGCATTGGCGGAATCCTTTCCCGCACAATCTGCATTTCCCCGCCCGGTCCGCGGCGCACGATAATATTCAGTTCGCCAAACGCCTTGTCCTTACCCTGAAAATCCTCGCGGAAATGTCCACCGCGGCTCTCCTTGCGTTCGAGGGCGGCCAGGGTAATCGCTTCGGAAATCGTCAAGAGATTCGCCAGATCCAGCGCGGTGTGCCATCCCGAGTTGTATTCCCGGTTTCCCTGCACTCCGGCTTTCTTCGCCCTCTGCTTCAAACTCTCAATTTCCTGCAACGCCCGCTTCATGTCCTGCTCGGTTCGCACGATTCCCACCAGCTCCTGCATCTTCTCCTGAAGCTCGTACTGGATCTGATATGGACCATGACCGTTGGCCGGAGAAGCGGCTCCCCTGTCGAAAGGCTCGAGCGCCCATCGCGCCAGGCTTTCCACCTGGTCCGAGTTGATCGATCCGAAAGAATGCTCTTTCGCGAACGCGGCTGCGAATTTTCCGGCGCGTTTGCCGAAGACCAGGAGGTCCGAAAGCGAATTTCCGCCGAGACGATTCGCTCCGTGGAGTCCTGCGGCGCATTCGCCGGCTGCGAACAGTCCGGGTACACTCGACATCTGGGTTTCGGCATCGACTCGCACACCGCCCATGATGTAATGCGTGGTCGGACCCACTTCCATGGGCGTCGTGGTGATATCGAGATCGGCGAGCTGCTTGAACTGGTGATACATGCTGGGCAGCTTCTTGCGAATGTGATCGGGGGCGTTCGAAATTCTCTCTTTGATCCACGAGATGTCGAGAAACACGCCGCCATGGGGACTTCCCCGCCCCTCTTTGACTTCGCGGACGATACAGCGTGCCACATGGTCCCGCGTCAGCAGCTCCGGCGGACGCCGCGCGTTCTTATCGCCCTGGCAGTAACGCCAGCCCTCTTCTTCGTTATCCGCGGTCTGGTGGCGATACGATTCCGGGATGTCATCAAACATGAAGCGGCGGCCCTCCTTGTTTCGGAGGACTCCGCCTTC
>Ga0137397_10000040_pt1 | contig 75817 bp, 66 predicted proteins | sample czorhiz116metaG_FD_106658 | JGI IMG/M metagenome (GOLD analysis project Ga0137397, IMG submission 106658) | Vadose zone soil microbial communities from Angelo Coast Range Reserve, California, USA - czorhiz1.16 metaG | ecosystem: Environmental > Terrestrial > Soil > Vadose zone | place: USA... | reverse complement strand
GCGGAGTTCGTTCACGATGCTCGCCGAGAGCGTGGATACAAGAGATCCGTTGTACAGCATCGGCCATTTCTGGTTCGAGCCGTTGTACCCGCCGGGCCAATTCATGATGCCGGACTGCACGGTATTGTTCTTGCCTCGTTCCCATGTGTAGTTGACGCTGAGCTTGTGCCTGGAACTGAAGCTGTGATCGAGGCGCCAATTGATCTGGTCGCGATTGGTGTCGTAGCCCTGGCCATCCGGGAAGTCCAGGCCGCTGATGCGGCGCGTAAACCGGATTCCCGCCGTATTCAAACCGTCGCCGACGGTGTAGTCATTCGGCATGGGCATTCTCGCCAATAACGTATTTTGAATAAAACCGCTCGGATCGAGACCCGGCCGGCTCGGATCGCGGGCAGTGCCGTCGGGCCTCTGGAACACGTTGAACTGCTGGAGATCACCCGTGGCGTTCGCGGGCTTCAGCGGATTGCCGTTGCGATCGACTGCCGGGTTGTTCTGCGTCGCGTTCTGGTTATCCACACCGGGGAAGAAACGGAAGATGCCCTGACGTGCGAGCGGCGTCAGCACGACTCCGACGAAGTTCTGGCGAAAGACGTCTCGCTGCTCGTCGACCAGGAAGAAGAAGAATGTCTTGTTCTTGATGATGGGCCCGCCGAGACGGCCGCCGAACTGGTTCCGGTTCTCATAGTCTTTTTTAGCGCCGTTAAAGTTGTTGAACCAGTTGCTGGCATCGAGCGCGGAGTTGCGGTTCGTCCAAAACAGGCTGCCGCGGAACTGATTGGTTCCCGAGCGGGTAACCATCTGCACCTGTCCGGATCCACGTCCCACTTCGGCATCTACAGGCGCCGTGATGACGCGGACTTCCTCGACCAGGTCGGGGCCCACATAGTTTTGCGAAAATGCGCCATGGTTGTACCGGCCGTCGGAGACTGTAAAACCATCTCGCGTCGTATTGACCGAACTGAGGCGGCCGCCGGCAAAATAGCCGTCTTCCCCGGTGGTGCCGCCATCGGTCGGGCCTACGCCGCCCGTCGTCACGAGCAGATCCATCACACTGCGGCCTCCCAGCGGAAGATCGCGTATTTTGTATTCCGGAAGCACCGTTCCGACTGACGACGACGATGTCGCAATCAGCGTGTCGGCCGCCACGGTTACTTCAACCGCCTGCGCTAACGACCCGACCTGCAGGGTGAAGTTCAGCCGCACCTGTTGCGAGATTCCCAGCGTGACATTGTTATACGCCGCGGTCTGAAAGCCCGGTAGCTCCGCGGTTACCTTGTAGGTGCCGGTCTGAAGACTGGCAAATTGGTACGCGCCGGCTTCGTTGCTTAACACGGAGGTGACGATTCCGGTTGCGGTGTTCGTCGCTGTGACGTTCACTCCGGGAATCAATGCGCCCGAAGAGTCGGAGACAGTCCCGCCCAATGTGGCGTTACTTGTTTGCGCGAACGTGTGTGTGAAAGGAATCAGACATAAGAGCAGCAGGGCCGGTACCAGGAGTCTTCTCATACAATTCCTTTCGATGTGACGAGTCAGGTTTTCAGGGGGGAAATCCGGCGACTTTTGTGCCTTTGTGCCTTTGTGCCTTTGTGCCTTTGTGGTTTAAACACAAAGGCACAAAGGCACAAAGGCACAAAGGCACAAAGGCACAAAGGCACAAAGGCACAAAGGCACCCGGCATTTCCCCCTCAGAACACAAGCTTGAGGGCGAACTGAATCACGCGGTAGTCTCCTGAGGTGACACCGCCAACCTGGCCGGCGATACCGCTCTGGTCGGCATTAGCGACCCCGAACAGCGCCGAATTCAGGTTCAGGTTCGCGGCGGGAATCAGCGGGTTCAAATGGTTCGGAAGATTGAATGCCTCCCCCCGCAATTGAATCGAGCGCTTTTCCCCAATCGGGAACGTGCGTGACAGACCCATATTCAACTGGATCAACCCCGGACCCTGCACGGTGCCGTAGGCCATGTTTCCATAAGTGCCCAAATCAGGAATCGAAAACGCTGCCCTGTTCAAATAGCTGATGCAGGCGGCGCCTGTTGGAGGGCAAGCCTTTCCCTTATTGGGAGAATACACGTCTGCCAACAACTGATTTCCGGTTTGGCCCGCGGCCGTGGTTAACGCCCGGTCGGTGCCGCTGGTAACCGTCAGGAAGTTCCCGGTCTTCAATTGAAGAATCGGCGCCACTTGCCAGTTGCCCACAAGAGTCTGAAGCGTCTTATTGGAAAACTTCGGCGTGTTCAGGACCATGTTCAGGGTGAAGAAATGCCGGACATCCGCATTGCCAACCGTGCAATTGCCACGATATGCCCGGCGATTGCCCGGCGGCGTCTGTCCATTTCCGCTCGGCTGCTGATCGTAGACGTCGGAGATACAATGCGACCACGTATAGTTCGCCAGCATGCTCACCCCACGCGTCAGCGCTTTATTGGCCGACAGGTACATGCCCTGGTAGCTGGCTGTTCCGCCATTCAGCGTCTGGGCGATATTCGCGAAATACTGTCCTTTTAACGGATCCTGGCGATACAGAACGCGCCGGACGTTCTCATTGGCCGTCGTTGAGCAAGTCGGGTAGCTTTGCGGCGCAACCGAGCCGTTGGCCTGGACCACGCTCAACATGCACGATGCCAGGCCGAGAAACTCCGCCGGATTTGCAGTCGTCGATGTGTTCATGTGGATAGTGCTGTTACCCACGTAGTTGGCCGTCAACAGCCAGGTTCCCACTTGCCTCTGGAGGCTCACGTTCCAAAGGTTGACATACATCTGTTTGAACTTCTTGTCGAGGTGCTCCACGGTATTGACGTAGTAGCCGGCGGTGGGGAATGGCGCATCCTTCACGGTGCTGCCGATGCCGACGATGCCCGATAATCCTCCCATTGGGTTCCGCCCGGCCGGCGAGAAGCCCGGCACTCCAGAGAAGGTCAGCCAGGGATCTGCAAAACTGACATTGGACAAAGAAACCCGATCGGCAAACGGTGGGCCAAAAGACATCTGATTGGGATAGAACATGTGCGTCCGTTCGCCCGCCATGCCAAAGGACGCGCGGATTGTCGTCTTGCCGTCGCCCACAGGATCAAACGCGAGTCCGACCCGTGGAAAGAAGTTCAACCACTTGTTGCAGCTATAGCTCTTCCCGCAAACGTAATTGGGATCGCCGGGAAAGATCACGCCCGGCGGCGCGTTGGGAAACACCGGACTTCTGTAGCCCTGAGTGAACAACTTGGGATCGAGAAAGTGAATCTGACCCCACTTGCTGGATGCGGCCACATATGGCTCCCACCGCACGCCGTAGTTCAACGTAAGGCGACGGTTTGCCTTCCAGGTATCCTGCGCATAGAGGGATTCATAATACTGGCGGTTATAGAACCCGTATATCGTGCCCTGCGCGAATGTCCTGGCGTTGCCGATCATCAGATCCGCCAAACCCAGATTCGTCACGGTGCCATCGAACGTCAGCGAAGCCGTAGCGTTCACGCCGGACCAGTAATTCATCCGCTGGTGATATAGCGATCCGCCAAAGCCAAGCTGGTGGCTTCCCTTGATCCAACTGATGTCCTCGGAAATGGCTGGGTTTGGCCCATTGTGAGATTGCCCGGGGTTAGCGGCCCCGCCGCCAATGGTGAATCCCAGACCTCCGGTAACGGTCATACTGATCACCTTCCCCGCCAGAGGACTGATATTCGCGCCGAAATCGGCGTACGACGCATAGGTGTCCGGAACCTTCCGAATGTTGGTGCGACTGGCGGAAGCGCGGAAGGAGCTGACGAGGTTGGAAGTGATCAGGTAGGTGTTGCCGATTGCGATCTGGTAGTCCAGGTCATTGACGCCGTACGTGTTGATCGACAGCGGATTCTTTCCATCATACGTGGACGCGACATTGAGGTATCCGGCGGAAAAGCGGCCGAAGATCGAATTCTTCTGGCTCTGCTGCCAATCAATTCTCCCGACATAAAGATCTTCATGCTGGTTAGCGACGTAACCATATTTGACTGTCCCGCACTCATCCTGCGGTGTCGGCAGCGTCGTCGCGAATTTCACCGCGGCACGATCAAACCTGGCGGGGTCGATCCTGTTGCCGACGAACGGCGCGGACAGATTTCTCGCCATATTCTGCTGGCACGCCGCGGATGCAAAAGTTGTGAAGTCGCCTTGCAACATTGCCGCCGTAGGAACGTAACCGGTATTGAATGCCGGGTCCGAGCGTTGAATGGTGCCCTGATAACCGCCGAAGAAGAACAGTTTATCTTTGATAATGGGTCCGCCGAGCACTCCACCGAACTGATTGCGCTTCAACGTGTCCCGCTTGACCGCAAAGAAGTCGCGCGCGTTCAGCGCGCCATTGCGCAAAAATTCGAACAGGTCCCCGTGTAGTTCGTTCGTGCCGGATTTGGTGACGGCGTTTACGGTCGCTCCGGAATGAAAGCCGTATTGCGGCTGCAAAACGCTGGTTTCGACCTTGAATTCCTGCAACGCATCTGGAAACGGTATCGGCAGCGCGAGATTGTTGTACGGATCCTGATAGATTGTGCCATCCAACTGATAGGAAACCGCGTTGCCCTGGCCGCCCGCCACAGATACGACGATCGTGGGATAGTTACGCACTGTGTTGATCGCGCCGTTGCCCGGCGAGCTTGCCATGCCCGCAAGGAATACCAACTCGATCGGGTTCCGCCCGTTCAATGGCATCTCGGAGACTCGCTGGTTGTCCACCACCTGGCCGACGCTCGTCGAACGCGTCTCCACTTGAGCAATGTTGGCCTCCACTGTCACCTGTTCGCCGACCGCCCCAACCTTCAACGGAACATCGATGCTGAGATTGCTGTCCACCTGGAGGACGATGCCCGTCTGGATATACGTGGTGAAACCCGCTTTGGAACCCTCCAACATATACGGGCCCAGCGGAAGAGTGGGAAGCACATACCGGCCATCTTCACCGGAGATCGTCGTTCGCACGGCCCCCGTGGCAGTCTGGGTCACCTTGATCTCGGCACCCGGTATCACCGCGCCGCTCTCGTCGCGGATCATGCCGCCGATTTGAGCCGTAGCCTGCGCCCAGACAACTCCGGAAATAAGGAACAAACAGCAAAGGAAAAGCAGAAAGGAACGCATAGTTCTCCTCCAAAGAAAGCAGACCGTACGGTCTGCACCGATCCCGGGATCAAGATGCTTGAGACGCTACCTTCAAAACGATTAAAAACCTTGTTTTGGTACGGATACTCTATACCGGGCCGTCACGATTGCAATCAGATTCCGGAGATGCGCAATATCGGAAATCTTGAAATTGGACGAATCCTGCATCTCAAAACCGAAATCCGAAATTGCGAATTGGACGGGCGATCAACCCTTCAACCCCACGCCGTCCAATTCGCAATTTCGGATTTCGGTTTTGAGATGCAGGATTCGTCCAATTTCAAGATTTCCTCCCGCCGGAGTAAGATATCCGTCTGCAACCCACATTCAAATTAGAGGAGACCTTGCCATGAGACGAACCATGCTTCTTGCGATGGTGTTCGCGATCGGCTCACTAACGATCGTCGCCGCCACTTTTCAGCAGCCGCCCGCCGGCGGCCAGCAGCAGGCCCCGAGGGTTGTCGAGGTCGAGAAGCTCAAGGACAACCTTTTCATGCTCAAGGGCGGAGGCGGTAATACTGCCGTGTTCATTGCCTCGAATGGCGTCATCGTTGTGGACACGAAAAATCCCGGGTGGGGCCAGCCGATTCTGGACAAGATCAAGGACCTGACCAACAAACCGGTGACGACGATCATCAATACACACACTCATGGCGATCACGTGAGCGGCAACGTGGAGTTTCCTGCCACCGTAGACGTCATCGTTCAGGCCAACACGAAGGCGAACATGGAGAAGATGACTCCGCCCACCGGTCTACCGCAGCAGGGACCGCCGACCAACATCTTCAAGGTCAACAACGGCAGGGGTATGGCAAAAAGAACTTTTGCCGACAAGATGTCGCTCGGCAAGGGACCCGACGAGATCGATCTTTACTATTTCGGGCGCGGGCACACGAATGGTGACGCGTGGGTTGTCTTCCCGGCTCTTCGGGTCATGCATGCCGGCGACATCTTTTCCGGAAAGAACCTTCCACTCCTGGATGCGGCCAATGGCGGCAGCGGCGTCGCCATCGGGGATTCGCTCATGAAGGCATTTAATAGTGTCAACAACGTCGACTCGGTCATTACCGGCCACAGCACGGTGATGACGATGAACGACCTGAAGGAATATGCGGAGTTCAATCGCGACTTCCTGGCGGCCGTTCGGGAGGCGAAAAAAGCGGGCAAATCTGTGGACGATGTGGCGAACAGTTGGAAGATGCCCGCCAAATACACCGGATACGCTGTTCCTCAGCCCGCCCGGTTGAAGAGCAACGTACAGGTGGTTTGGGACGAGCTGAAATAGCGAACCGCACTACCTGCGCTTTCTGCTCACGGCTCCGGCGGAGGTAGTGCGGACTATCAGGCTTAACGTACTCCCTTTTTCGAAGCCTCCGCAGCAGACTTCTCTAAAAGGCGTGCGCCATTCAGCGTACCGAACATGCTGTAGTTTCCCTCGTGACAGGCGTACTCAAAGATCGGATCCAGGGTCCTCCCCATCGGAATCTCTCCGGTCCAGCGGCTCGTAAACGACTGCGGATCGTCCACGGTGAATTGATAAAGCAGCGTGTCCGGAGCGGTGCGCGTAAACCGTTCGACCAGATGCATGTTCACGCCCGATCCCCTGAAGTTTGTCTTGTCCGTGAAATTGGTGGTGTCGACAACCAGAGTATTGCCTTCCCAATGGCCTCGCGAATCTCCCATCCACTGCCGGATGTTCTGCGGAAGATGCGGGCGCCCATCCATCGGGATAACGCGGGCGTCGTGGATCTGCTCGTTGAAAATCACAACATATCCCGGTATCTGGACAAGTTGAAAATTGTTGTTATAGCCGGTAGGCGTCATCGGCGGCCCGGTGTTCGGTCGCACGATGCAGCGTTCGGAAAGAGGCCGATCCTCCGGACCCTCGGCGAGGCGCTGATTCGCTTCTGCCAGGGCGGCCATCCTTTTTTGCGCCTGGGGTGTGAGCGGAGGGATTTTTCCGTCCGGCGGTTCCACAATCAGAGACGTGCGCCTGGTTCCGACCACTCTTGTTCCCCGGTCCCACCAGAATTCGTTATAGGCGGACGCAAGGTCCTGGGTCTCCTGGGTTCCGTTGATCAACCGTGGCGTCGCCGTGGTCTGGCGATTGCCGTCCACATTGGCGGTTTGAAGTGCACGCTTCTCGTACGCAGCGGCCTCGTCCTCGGTGAAGACCGCTTTTCCCTTGAGGTCAGCGGGGCGTTCCAGCGGGGTGAGCGTGGAGTAGTTCCATGTTCCCTGCAGGTCCGGATGGCCGTCGGGCGTGCGTGGCGCAGACCATACCTTTGCTGTGGCATTGGGGGCCTGAGCAGCGGCGGGGATCGCGCTCACTGCAACCAGCACAACCATCAAAACGAGAAATCGGTGTCTCATCTGAAGCCTCCTTTTCAAAACTGTCGCGGCGGTCTATGACCGCCGGCGCTCATAGAGCGCCGCCACAGTGCTTCTAATTCGCGGGAATAATCCGCTTCCAGTACTCCCATGCACGATCAAAACCCGCAGCCGCAGGCGGGAGCGCAGGTTGTTGCTCGAGATAAGCAATCTTGCCGCCCAGCGCGATCGCCTGTTGTTGGATTCTGGCGTTCATGCGGAGGTTGTAAGCCCGGCTGATCAAGCCGTTCAACGTTGAATCGGTGAGCGCAATGCCGTGGCCCTTCAGCAGCACAGCCGGTTTACTTCCCAACGCCTGCGCAACACCGCGACCGAGCGCGGGACTCGTAATGATTGTTTCCCGCGGATCAAACTTGCGAATGTCGAACATCGGCAAACCGTCGCCAATGAAAGCTCCGCCGTTCACCACCGGACGCAGCGTCACGGAACTTTGCGTAAACGCCACGATTTCCGGTGTGTGGGCATGTAGAACTGCCATCACGTCGGGTCTCGCCTTATAGATCTCCCCGTGCATGTAAACTTCCTGATATTCGTCGGAGCGCGGGCCGGTGGCCGGTTGACTGTCCAGATCATTTTCGATGATGTCGCCGGGCGTTACGACGCCGGCTGAGATGTAGCGCGAAATGAAATAATGATTCGGATTGCGTGGATTCCGGACACTGACGTGGCCGAACGCATCGAGAATTCCCAATTCCGGAGCCGCCAGCATGCGGTTGGCGTGCGCCAGATCCTGCTTGATGGCCTCGTCCGGAGAAGCCGCTCCTGCCGGCGCCGGCGGACTGCTGACGGGGACCTTGCCACCGGTCAGTTTGAGCACCAGTTGCTTCCAGTACTCCCATCCTCGCTCGCCTCCACGGCCGCCTCCGGTGCCGCTTGGAGCAATGGCTTCCGGTGTCTCCTGCGCCGGTCGTGTTTGTGTTGCGTTCGGCGGCGCAGTTACTCGTCTTGGATTCGAATCCCAGGCGCCGCCCATCGAGATCAACATCTGCTGGAGGCGCGCCGTATTACGCAGGCCATTCGCGTTGCTCACCAGACTGTAGACCGAGTTACTGGTGACCACCGCGCCGTGCCCCAGCAAAAGAATCGAATTGTTACGGCCGAGCGACTCCGCCATGGCCTGGCCGATTGCCGGAGAGTTGATGAGCCCGGAACCGTCACCCTTGACTTTGCGGATGTCGAAGATCGGCACAGCGTTGTCGCCATTGCGCAGCGGTACAGAACTCACCGAGAAGGCTACAAGCTCGGGGGAATGAGAGTGGACGATGGCCATCACGTCGGGCCTTGCCTTGTAAATTTCGCCGTGAATGTACACTTCCCGATATTCGTCCGGCCGCGGACCTGAGACGGGTTTGCTGTCGAGGTCGTTCTCGATAATGTCGCTGGTTGACACCATCCCAGGAGCCACGTAACGCGAAATGAAGTAGTGACCTGGGTTAGTGCGGCTGCGCATGCTGACATGACCGAAGGCATCCAGCACGGCCAGTTCCCTGGACGCCAGCATGCGGTTGGCGAGGACCAGATCTTCGATCAGCGCCTGCTCGGGATGTGCCGGGGTCTGGGCTTCGGCGGGAGGAGCCTGCGAAGCGCATCCCGTCAGAAACAGGACTCCAAGCGCCAACAACATCGCATTACAAACAATGAATGCGCGCAACTGAGGCATATACACGCTCCCAAGATCCTTTTTTGGCGCCAGTCTAACTCAGTTCCCAAGGTCACTTCCATGCGAATCCTTCTTGAATTAATAGCATCGATGAGGCACATTATCGACGTTTAAGGAGTTTCTTATGAATTTGGCGCATTTGCACCTTTTGCTCAATCATTTTCCGACCATCGGAACGATTGTTGCGATCGGCCTTTTCCTCGTTTCGCTGATTGCAAAAAACGACGATTTGAAGCGAACCAGCCTCGCAGTTTTCTTTGTGATTGCCCTCATCTCGCTTCCGACGTATGTGACGGGTAATGCAGCGCAGGCTCTGATCAAGGGGCAGGCCGGCGTGTCTGAAGTTTTGATGGCAAAACACCAGGACGCGGCGCTCCTGGCATTCGTTTTCATGGAGATCACCGGCCTCGTGGCCTGGCTGGGACTCTGGCAATATCGTCGCGTGCTTCGCATATCGCAGTGGAACCTGGCAGCTGTCCTGGCCCTCTCGGCTGTGACCTTCGGTCTCATGGCATGGGCCGCGAACATCGGTGGTGAGATCCGCCATCCGGAGATTCGGGCTGCCGCGGAAGCAACTGAAGGAGCGCCGAACTCGACGGCTGCCGCAATCGGCTCTTTCGTGGTTGGTCATCCCTGGGTATGGCCGACGAGCGAGACTCTTCACTTCATCGGGCTGGGTCTGCTGTTCGGGGTCGTGTTGCTGGTTAATCTGCGGATGCTGGGTATGATGAAGAGCGTATCATTTGCTGTTTTGCATGGACTGTTACCCCTGGGGATTTTTGGATTCGGCATCAATGCGGTAACCGGCATGTTGTTCTTCATCGCAACTCCCGAACAGTACACACAAAATGTCGCGTTCTACTGGAAGTTGATATTCATGCTGCTGGCAGGAGCTAACGTCCTCTACTTTACAGTCGTCGACGAACCCTGGGCTCTGGGACCGGGAGATGACGCGCCGTTATCCGCCAAGCTGGCCGCTGCGTCCGCAATAGTATTCTGGATCGGAGTCATGTATTGCGGCCGCATGTTGCCCTTCATAGGTAATTCCTTCTAACGCATGGCCTCTGCTGTAGTGGCGGTCTATAGCCGCCGGAAACCGGCGCTCACAGAGCGCCGCTGCAGTTCAAAACAACGGTCCGGCGTCGGTTCCCATCATTGCTTTGCGAACGAGAGGAACGGGCGGACCTCCATAACTCAGAAACGCGTCGTGGAACTGCTTCCAACCGGCTTTGCCGCCCCGGGAAGCGGTCCAGTCGTCACGGAGTTTGCGGATCATCAGCTTGCCGAGCGTGTAGTTGAGATAGGCAGGATCGAATGTGCCGCGGGCCGCCTGCTGGCGCGCGGTAGCGGAATCCTGGTAGGTTTCTTCGCGGAACAGTCGTTCGGATGCCTGTGTGGTCATTCCTCTTGCGTGAAGTCCGATGGCCGACAGGTAGCGGGCGTTTCGAAGCAGCGCATTCTGGAGTTGTCCGATGTGCGTCTCGGGGTCGCCATTGCCCAGGCCGGAGTCCCACATCATTTCTTCGGCGTAATGCGCCCAGCCTTCGGCGAATGCGTAACCGACAAAAATCTCTCCGAACTTCGAGTGCGACCGATTGGAGTGCAGGAACTGCAGAAAGTGTCCTGGCCATACTTCGTGCACGGAGGTGAAGAGGAGATCCGACCGTCCGGGGATGTACGCCAATTGTTCTGCCTTCGACCATGAAGGATCGGGCGGAGCAACATAGTAAATGGAAGGCAGTCCCTTCTCGTACGGCCCCGGAATGTCGATATATGCGAAGTTGTAGCGCTGGTATGGCGGCGATTCTTCAACGCGAGCTTGCTCCGGGCCGGGAATGGTCACAACTTGCTTTTCGGCGACGAATGCCTTGAGCTCATCGAGCTGGCGCCGTGCGGCTTCCACCGTTCCGCCTTCGGGTTTTATCGCGCTCGCTTTATTGATGCATTCCAGAATCGTTTTTCCCGGCGCGTATTCGGCGCACGCCTTTCGCAAAGCCTCAACGTTGCGCTCGAGGTCGGCGCGGCCGACGCGCTCGAGTTCGTCCAGGGAGACGTCCACGAGTTCTGTTTCTTTGAGCATTTTTGAAAAGAGATCTGCACCCATTGCGAACGCTTCAGTTGCTTTGGGACGTTGGGAGTCCAGCCACTTGTCCATGTCCCTCATCGCCCGAATCGCAGCTTCGTTTGCAGCGCGGAAGTCTGCCTGGAGGGCCGGGTCGCTCACGGAAGAAAAGATACCCGGCACATCTTTCTGGTAGTAATCCGCGAAGCCCCCAAAGGTCAATTTCCCGATGTCCAGATAGGGCCGCGGCAACGGCGTCCGAAGGTTCGCTTTGATTTGTTCGACTGCAACGGGAACGGCCCTGGCGTAGGCGGTATAGGCCTTCAGACGTTCGGCAGGCGGCGCATACTCGCGCGCCACATACACGTTGGGGTCGAGTGAGTCCGCATAGTATCTCGGATTTTTGAACGGCCAGTCCGCCGTGTCCAGCCAGAAGAGATCGCGGTTGGCTACCGCGACGAGGTACTCACGTTCAAACTTCTGTTTGTCGTCGAGGGAGGATGCGTCGAATGCGGTGGCTTTATCCCGCCACGTCCGCAGCTCGGCTACCCATTTCTTGATTCCGACGGCGGTCCAGTCCGGCAATTTCCCGTCGAATTCGTGCCTTCCCTGAAAAACGGCAAACGAGGGATTTGCCTTGAAGTATGACTCTTCAAAATCCGTTACAAAACTGGTCCAGTTTTCGGATGATCCCACCGGTGTATCCACCTGCCTTTGGCAACCGACTGTCCAGCAAACCACAATCACGAAAGCCAGTCTGCGCATCACACGCCGAAGTGTACTAGAAAAATGGGTCGCACGGCCTAATTCGGGGGAAAACGCGGGCTAAAGCCCGCGACTACATTGAAGAAAGACAATTCGGGGGACAGACTCCGAATTCACCCCAATTACGGTTTAACGTCCCTTGATTCATAATTGGGCGAATTCGGAGTCTGTCCCCCGAATTGTCCCCCCGAATTGTCCCTATGTAGTCGCGGGCTTTAGCCCGCGTTTTCCCGAATTACGCGCTTCGGACCACTAACTTTTCGTCTGATTTGTTTTCGATGGAAGCGCAGAAGGCCTCGACAACGTCGGGATCGAGTTGTTTGCCGGCACAGCGCTGGAGCTCATTAAGAGCAATATCGAGCGTGTATGCGGCGCGATACGGGCGGTTGGTGGTCAACGCGTCGAAGGTGTCGGCCACGGCGATGAGGCGCGCGCCGAGTGGAATTTCGGTGCCTCGAAGGCGGCTGGGATAGCCCTTTCCGTCAAGACGTTCGTGGTGGTGGAGGATGAGCAGGGCCGCTTGATGAAATCCGTCTACATTGCGCACCGCCATCCATCCCCATTCCGAATGTTTTCGGATACAGGCGAATTGTTCCTCGGTAAGTTTGCCGGGTTCGAGCAGGATTTGATCCGGCACTCCAATCTTTCCAATGTCGTGCAGCGACGCCGCAAGCACAATGTTCTCGGTTTCCTCATCGGGCAGGCACAACCGCACTGCGGTGTCGCGAACGTAGCTGGCAACCCGCGCGCTGTGGCCGCCGGTGTAACGGTCTCTCAGGTCAACCAGGGAAACCAAAGAACACGCCATGGCAAGGGTCTGGTCTCTGGCGCGATCTTCAAGCTGAGCAATACGATACTCAGGGTCGCCTCTTGGCGAGGTATTCATCATAGACTATCAATCGGGCCTTACCGCCCTTAGGACATCGATACGGCCATACCCGAGCTTATTTACATAACCCGGATTCTTGTTATCGATGTAGACGGCAGTTCCCGAGATCGAGCTTGCAATTCCCCATGTCCTGATCGAGCGAATCAGGGCTGCCGTTGCCGCGACTTCCGGAGCGCTGAAAGAGGTTCCGGAGACTACGGCGTAAAGACCACCCGGATAGGCGGAAATGATTCGGACGCCAGGGCCGTCCGCGAATACATAGTTTCCGTAATTTGAAAAAGAAGCTTTTTCGTCCGTCAACTTTGTCGCTGCGACGGTCAGCACGCCGGCCATAGCCGCCGGATATTGAGGCGCCGATGTGTTGTTATTCCCGGCGGAAGCGACGAGAATCACGCCCTTGCTCTTTGCGTAATCAATCGAATTCTTCAGTGCCTGGGATTGGTCAAGGGCGCCGAAGCTCATGTTGATCACATTCGCGCCGTTGTTAGCGGCATAGCGAATAGCCTTTGCAATAGTGAAAAGATCTGCCCGGCCCTGGTCATCAAAAGTCCGGAGCGGCATGATCATGGAATCGGGAGCCATGGCGGCGATGATCCCTGCACACAACGTGCCATGACCATAAGCTGGATTGGTACTTGCCAGAGGCAGTCCTGAGGTATCCAGGAATCCGGTCTCCGCCTGCTGCAGGAATGTGGTCTCCTGATCCAGGAATCCGGTCTCCGCCTGATCCAGGAATCCGGTCTCCGCCTGGTTCAGCGAGCCGGATCCGGCCGGCCGCGTGGCGACGAAGTCGTATCCGCCGGTAAGATGACCGAGAAGCGCCGGATGCCCGTAGTCCACTTGAGAGTTAATATCGGCAATGACAACTCCGCGGCCCGTCGAGTACACCTTTGCATCATTGGAGCGGATCAACTGCATTGCCGGCTGATCCTTGTACCAGTCCGCTCCGTTATTGGCGCCTACAGTAAGAACTCCGACCTGACCCACCTTCGGCAAGGCAGAGCCGATATTGATTTCCAGCCAATCGATACCGAGAAGGTGGAGGAGAACGGATGGCAGGGACATCAGGGATTGAACCGGAAGAATGTTCGGCACGTTCACGAGAAGCACATTGGTGCCGGGTATTTCGTCGACCAGGACTCCGCCGAGCAGGTCCAAAACCCGCAGCAGGCCGGATGCGGAAGTAAGCTTGACGATAACGGGAACGGAACCGGCGGCGTGTGCCTCTCCCGCCGGGAAAGCCGTGAGAATAGTGGCGATCAGAAGACTGCCAAGAAGCCGACGTCCTGTCATGTGATACCTCTCATTAATCCCTTAATCTACTGAACTTCTTTGACGTTCAGAGCACCGATCACGGTGAGATTGGGAAGATCTATTTGCAGGCTCAAGTCTCCCTCGGGCACTTCGGTGAAATGAAATTCTCCGACGTCGTCCACGCCGGTTGTCTCCAGCCTTTCACCGTTACGGAGCAGGTGAAACCGCGCTACACGCACAAAGGTTTCGCCCCGCGGAAGCAGTTGTCCAAGCATCTGGCGATGCTCTCGTTCGCCCCAGATTTTGATGTGAATATCGAACTCTTCCGCGCGCAGGACCAATTGTCGTGCTGTGCCCGCCGCTCCGCGCGAACCGGCGAAGGCAGGCTCGCGGAAGCTGTCGATCATGATGGTGGCTATCAGGTGCCTAAGCGTCGCCTGCACGCGCTCCGACTGCCTGGAGAAGATGTGAATAGCTTTCTTCACGTCTTCATCCGGTGCACTCATCAAGTGGAACCGTTTCATATCGGTCCCAAGCTGCTGCCAGACGCTAAGTTCGCCTTTGCAGCCTTTGCAGCTTTGAAGGTGGTCTTTCCAAAAGGTCTCTTCGCCCTGCTCCATCCGTCCGTCGAGGAGATCCAGGGCTGTCTCGGTCCTTAAATGCATCTGAGCATAGCCTCCTGCGGTAAAGGTGCAAGAGGGATGTCCTAAAAATACGGCTAAATCAAAAAAAGATTGTTACGGGTTACCTACGAGCAGGAACGGAGCCCAGTAGAAGGGGTTGGGGTGCTTTTCCCGGACGGCAAGCATGGCAGACCGTAGAGCCGTTGATTTTGTGGCACCTTTTTGCCACTCGAGGTAGAACCGTGCCATCAATTCAGCCGTCGATTCATCGTTCACGTTCCACAAGCTCAATAACAGGGACCGGGCGCCGGCATAGAGGAAACCCCTCATCAGACCGAGAAGGTCGTCGCTGCCGGTGACTTCGCTCATCCCGGACTGGCATCCGCTCAGGGTGACGAGATTGGTTTGGCAAGTCATGGAAAAGAGGTCGAATGCCGTGAACCAGCCATCCGCCAGCTTGAAGCTGGAGAACATCGGATTGTCTTGCCGAAAGATCGCGTGTGTTGCGATGTGGAGAAATGACGATATCCTGCTATTTTCCACGAACGCCTCGCGGGTGGCTGCCTCGTCGCGGAGAACGCGGGCGTTAGGAAAGAGACCGCTCAATCTGGAGATCTCCTCTCCCACCAGCGGCGCCATCTCGTCGGCAACACCCACCAACAAGGGAGAAGGCGCCTCAACGTCCGGTTTTTCCAGACAGTACTTTAGAACCGAAGCACTTGGGGCGTAGGAAATCTCGTACTCGTCAATGAGATATTTCTCTCCATCATAAAAGGCATGGAACGGCAGGAAATGCAGTGTGCCGTGCGGCACCAGGGCGATATGCGGCGTGCGGACCTCACCGATGAACGGCGCCATCAAGTAACGATACAGTTCCTGCAGATGCCGTCTGGTGGAGTCGAGAATCTGTGAAGAGTGCGTGGACACGTACTCACGGCCGAGCATGAACTTCTCGAGTTGGAATCCCAGGCGTTCCTGCAGGCCGAGGACACGGCTCGGCGGACACAAACGGCGCACGACTTTGGCTTCTCCCCGCGACACAATGAAAGCCAGCACTTCGTCACCGGTAATGAAGTATTCCACCAGTGTCGTTCGCTCGGGAAGCGCCGCGCGGACGGAATCAATTGTCGCGATCGAGACTTGATGCAGTGAGGCATACTCCGGATCGACATCCGAAATCTCGCGCAGGCTCCTCGCCAGCTCCTGTTCCTTGAGCGTTATGATCTCAAAATCGGCCTGAGTGGAAATCGGGCGTGTCTCCGGATGAGCGCGGGCGTAGTGGATATTCAGCTCTTCGCGCAATCGGCCGATTTTGGAGAGTAACGTTTTCTCAACCGGTCCTCTGCTCGAGGGGGCATAGTGCGACAACAGCTCGATCAAGCCACGCGACCGGGCTTGCTCGCACCAGGCGTAGGCGGATTCGAGCCCTTCTGCAGGTTCCTTACGATCGAGCGAAAGGCGGACAAGTGCGTCATATGCTTGATTGCGGCCGCTGAAAAATGTCACGCGAAGGTCGTCATGGTGCAGCCGCGCTTGATGCAGTTCCAGTTCACGCGCGGCTTGATGGTAATGCCACTCGGCGTCATTCCAGTTCCGCATCCGCTCTGCAATCTGCGCACACAGCAGGTGATGAGGAAAAAGCACGAGCGGCATCTTCGTAATCTTGATCAGTTCGTCTATCTCCTGGGTCGACGCTTCTGCCGCTGCGATGTCATTCAGTGCCAGGGCAACGCGGCCGAGAAGGACCAGGCTGAAGATTCGCTTCGACGGGATTTCCAGTTGCTCGAAAGTGGCCTTCGCCTGGCTAGCCAGAGCCTGTGCTTCCCAAAGGCGTTGCAGAGAAAAGTGCACCTCGGCACGATATAGATCCAGCAGGCCGATCCAGTAGCTGTTGCCCTCCTGCTCGAATATCTTCTGCGCATCGCGAAACAGGTCGAGTGCTTCCGCGAAGTGACGCAATTGCATCATGGCCACACCGAAGAAAACGATCGCCTTCGCCTGTTCGTATTTGAAGCCCAGCGCTCCGAATTGGTCTGCGGCACGCATGGCCAACGCAGCGGCGTCTTTGGACAGGTTGAGCTGAACGTAGATTTCAGCCTCGTCGAGATCGCACAGGGCATAAAAACGCCGGCTTCCGGAGAGTTCATAACGCTGCCGAAGCTTGCTGAAGGATTGGAGGGCCTCGCTGTACCGTCCCCGCAAGTATTGGAGGTAAGCCTGATTATAACTGGCCTGCACGAATACTTCGTTCAGTCCCAGTTCCTCGCTCATTTTCTGGCAACGGTCGTACATTTCGTCGGCTTCGGCGAAACGGTCCATTTGCGAGAGCGTATTGCCGAGATTTACGCACAGTTGAGCAAGTGCCGGCTTGTCCTCGAGTTTCGTGAAGATGTCCGCTGCCATCACATAATATCGATAGGCCTGAACGTTATCGTCCAGCCGCCGATAGACATTGCCGAGATTTGCGCAGACTCTGGCGACGCTCCGATCGTCGTCGGTTTTCCGAAACCAATTCTCGGCGAGGACTCCCGCTTCGATCGCTTCCTGATAGCGTCCCGAATGCGTTAATGCCAGGACATAACCGATTCGGGAACGCGCGGCCTGATCAGAATCGCCGAGTTGCTCGAAGCGCTGAATGCTCTGTTCGTAAAACGGGACAGCCTCCTGGTATTGCTCGTCGGCCATCAGCGTGTAGGCCATCATCCGCCACGCTTCCAACATCAAGGCTTCATCACCGGAATGCGTGGCTTGTTGAAGTGCGGTCTGTGCGAGCGAAACACTCTCTGCGGACTGCTCGTTCCTTGGTTGGCCCGCGTAATGTTTGGCGCTTCGGATCTTTTCCCAGATCTGGCCGAAATTCCAGTGAAGATCGTCCGATAGCCTTTCAGATGACATTTTTCAGCCCAGTAATTTTCTTAGCTTTTCCAGACAACGCGAACGATTCGGCCCGATGCTCGATACGGGCATTCCCAATTCTCGCGAGATTTCAGCATAGCTCGGTTCGTCCACTCTGAAATATAAAAGGTCGAGCAAGCGCCGGCAACGTTCCGGCAATTGTGCAAGTACCCTTTCAAGCGAATGCTCATACTCGACCCGCGTCAGCTTTTGGGATACATCGGGCAAGTTTTCGTCCAGTTGTTCGGAATAACGTTTGGTCCGGAGGAGCGCGTAGGACCGGCGGCGGGTAACGGTGATCAGCCAGGCAGGTAACGCTTCGACATTCCGCAGTTCCGACAGGTGCTGGTACAACTCGAGCCAGACCTGTTGGAAAACGTCAGACACGTCTTCGGGTTGCGAACACAACGTGTGTGCGACGGAATACACAAGGCGCTGGTATCGGGCTATGAGTTCCGTCCAGGAACTCTCGTCTCCAGCAAGACACCGTTCGATCAGATCATTGTCGGCGCGCGTTTCAACATAGCTCATAATAGACAGATATGCTCCTACCCATTACCATCAGGACAGGTGTATAGGGAAGAGACAACCGGTAAACCCAAAAAGACAAGGCAGATCAGCCTCGTACGGCTCCTGTTTCCGCACTGGAAAACCCTGAGTCTTGCGCTGGTTGCCGTTGTGGGCTCAGGTCTTACGGATCTGTTACAACCGCTGCCCCTCAAGATTGTCATCGACTATGTCATTGGATCCAAGGAAATGCCTCGCTGGATGGCGGACTGGTTCAGCGTCGCCGGCGGAACGAACAAGTTCATCGTGTTGAACTTGACGGCTCTCTCGGTAGTGGCGATTGCAATATTGGGAGCCGTCTGTTCCTACGTTCAGAGTGTGACGACGACGAGTGTCGGCCAGTGGGTAATGCACGACCTCAGGGGTACCCTCTATCACCATATCCAACGTTTGTCGTTGTCCTTCCACGATCAAAGCCAGACCGGCGACCTGATCAGCCGCGTAACCGATGATATCGATACGGTTCAGAGCTTCATTACTTCATCGTTGATGGACGCCATCGTCGATGTGCTGACGCTGATCGGAATGATCGCCGTCATGTCCTATCTGAATTGGCAATTTACACTGATTGCGCTGGTGGTCGCGCCATTCCTTTTTCTCTTCGTTTATAAATACACGCCGCGAATCAAAAAGGCTTCGCGTGAAGTCCGGAGAAAGGAGAGCGAAATCATATCGAATATTCAGGAAGTCTTTTCCTCGATCCGGGTGGTCAAAGCTTTCGCAAGGGAAAAATACGAGAAGCGGCGCTTTTCGGAAGTGAGCATGGAAAGCGTGGAACTGGCGCTTCGTGCTCGGGCATTGAAGGCGGGACTCTCGCCGGGCGTGCAACTCATTACCGCGGCGGGCACGGCACTGGTCCTTTGGTACGGCGCGCGGCTGGCCCTGGCGGGTACTCTCAGTCCCGGCGACCTTCTTCTGTTTCTCGCTTATCTTGGAAAGATGTACTCGCCGATCAAAGGGTTATCAAGAGTGCCCGACAGCTTTTCAAAGCCTGCCATCGCCTTCGAGCGGATACAGGAAGTAATGGAAGTCGAGCTCAAAAATCCGGACCGTGAGAAGCCGCGGAAAGCGCCGGAGTTCAAAGGCAGGGTTGAATTTGACAACGTCAGCTTCGGCTACTCAGACGACCGGCTTATTCTGAAAAACGTCAGCTTTCGAATTGAACCCGGGCAGGTCGCCGCATTCGTCGGACCGACTGGGGCCGGCAAGACCACAATCATGAGCCTGGTCCCGCGCTTTTATGAAGTGAACTCGGGGACAATCCGTATTGACGGCGAGGACGTGCGGACTTTCAGACTGAAGTCGTTGAGGCGGCAGATTGGGTTTGTCCTTCAGGAGACGCTGCTTTTTCGCGCCCCTGTCTGGCAGAACATCGTATACGGCAGACCCAGCGCGACCCGTGAGGAGATTATCAAGGCGGCGCGTCTGGCAAACGCCCACGAGTTTATTGAGGATATGCCGGACGGTTACGACTCGATGGTCGGGGAGCGTGGTGTCACGCTGTCCGGCGGGCAGCGGCAGAGAATCGGCATCGCCCGGGCTATTATTCGGGACGCGCCGATTCTGATTCTCGATGAACCCACCTCGGGCCTGGACACCGCCTCGGAAGCCCTCGTGTTTGATGCCCTCCAGCGGCTTATGGCCGGACGAACGTGTATCATCATCACCCATCGCCTGGCCACCATCCGAAATGCCGATGTAATTTTCGTGCTTAAGGATGGAAGAATTGTGGAGCAGGGTCAACACGAGGAACTCCTCGCCCGTGGCGGCGTTTACGCCGACCTGGCCCTTGTAAAGACCTTGCCCCGTGGACTAAACTAAGTAGTTTCTGGAGCGTATCCGGAGGTAACCAGTGGCGCGCACGAAAATGACTCGTCATCAGCTTAAAGAGAAAGACGAGATCACAACATCATTACGAAGATTCACAGAGTTCGTTTACGGCCGGCAGAAGGAAATCATCATCGGTGTCGCAGTTTTGGTGGTGCTCGCGCTTGGCTTTATAGGTTGGAATATTTACGCGTCGAGCCGAAATGCAAGCGGTCAAACCCAGTTGTCGGCCGCTATTGCTACCTTTAACGACACCACCAATATCAAAAACGATAAAGAGCGCTACGAGAAGACGATGGTCGAGGCACAGAAGACCATGGACAGTTATCGCTCGCTGCCCGTCGGCATGATCGCGCAGTATTACCTCGCGCTGAGCCAGGAAGGGCTCGGAGACACAGCGAAGGCCGTTCAAAATCTTCAGGAAGTCATCCAGCGAGGAGACGCGAAAGTCAAAGGCGTGGCTCAGTTTGCGCTGGCTGCGATCCACAGGAAGCATGGAGAGCCTCAGAAGGCCATCGAACTCTACAAGCAACTGTATGACGTCGGCGGCTACTCCAGGGCCGCAGCGGCATACGAATTGGCCGTTCTTTATGAAGGGAACAACCAGATCGATCAGGCCAAAGACTACTATCAGAAACTCGCTACCGAATTCCCGGATTCCCCTTTCCGCCAGGAGGTGGATGAGGCGCTGAAGAGGCTGGGAGTGACGCTACCGCCTCCGACCGCGCAGAAGCCCTCGTAGCCCTGGGCTGTAGCCCATGGGGTCCATATAAAATAGAAGAAGGACAAGGAGGGCGCCCGTGACTCGATACTTCGTAGATCTCAAGGACCTGACCCACGAGAAAGTTTCGTTTCAGGGTTCGTTCGAGCCGGGGACCATTGACTTTGCCGACAACGTCCGGCAGGTTGGGCCGCTTGACTGGTCGGCCTCAGCGGAACGAGCGGGCGGTGAAATTCGCATCAATGGCTCGTTGAAAGCAACGTTCGAGCAAATGTGTTCGCGGTGTCTCGAGCCGGCTCGATGCGAAATCACCAAACCTTTCGATCTCTTCTTCAGGCAGCGTGACGCGCAAATGTTCGATGAAGACGAAGAGGTCGAACTGACTGAAACAGACACGCGTACGGCATTTTTCACGGGTACGCAACTGGCTGTCGGAGAAATCCTGCACGAGCAGGTGCTCCTGGCACTTCCGATGAAGGTGCTTTGCAGAGTAGACTGCAAGGGCCTTTGTGCCACATGCGGAACGAACTTGAATTCCGGCAGCTGCAATTGTCCAAAGGAGGATTTCAGCCCTCACATGGACACCTTGCTTGAACTGAAGCGAAGGCTGGAACAGCGGAGCTCATAACATGCCAAATCCAAAACGACGACATTCAAAGGCGCGGCGCGATCGTCGCCGGGCTCACGATCATCTGACGGCCCCATCTTTCTCGGAGTGCACGAACTGTCACGAGATGCGCATGCCGCATCGTGCCTGCCCTCATTGCGGCTATTACAAGGACCGGGAAGTCATAGAAACGGCTGAAGAGTAACAGATTGAATTTAGGTGGCCGCAATCCGCGGCTAAGAATTCTCAATGATCAAAATCGCGGTTGACGCGATGGGCAGCGAGAGTGGGCCAGACGTCGAGGTAGAAGGCGCGGTCCAGGCAGCGGCACAGTACCCAGTGTCTATCGTGCTTGTGGGGAAGGAGGACCGCATTCATGAAGCGCTCCGAAATCACGACACGAACGGTCTTCCTATCGAAGTGGTGAATGCGAACGATGTCATCACGATGGAAGACTCCGCAGCCAACGCGGCTCGCCGAAAAAAAGATTCTTCAGTTCATGTGGCCGCGCGCCTGATGCGCGACGCCGGCATCTCCGGAATGGTCAGCGCCGGCAACACCGGCGCGGTCATGGCGACGGCGAAGATGATTCTCGGCACGCTGCCTGTGGTGGATCGGCCCGCACTTTCGACCGTGCTCCCTACCCAGAAGGGCAAGCCCGCAATCCTCCTCGACGTTGGTGCTAACGTCGACTGCAAACCACATCATCTCGAGCAGTTCGCGATCATGGGCGACATCTACTCCCGGGCGATCTTCGGTATACGACGGCCGCGCGTCGGTCTGCTGTCCATCGGCGAGGAGGATTCGAAAGGAAACGAACTGACAAGAGAAGCCTTCAAATCGCTCAAACGCGTGCGCATCAATTTCATCGGAAACGTCGAAGGACGCGACATTTTTAAGGGCGATGTTGACGTTATCGTATGCGACGGCTTTACCGGCAACGTGGCGCTCAAGTTAAGCGAGGGGTTGTACGAAGCCTTCGCTTCGATGCTGAAACAGGAGCTCCAGAAGACGATCTCCGCACAGATCGGCGCTATCCTGGCTCAGAATGCCTTTCGCCAGTTCCGGCACCGTCTGGATTATTCGGAATACGGCGGCGCACCCCTGCTGGGCATCAAGGGAATCACGATCGTCTGCCACGGCCGTTCCAACGCGAACGCGATCAAAAATGCCATCCGGGTAGCGCAGGAGTTCTGCAAGCACGACGTGAATCGGGCAATCGAGTCGGAGTTCACAAAGCTGGGCATCACCAGAACAGCAGGAGTCCCTTGAGGAAACGAGAAAGTAGCCACAAAAGGCACAAGAAGCACAGAAATTTTTGTGCTTTCTGTGCTTTTTGTGGCTACTCCCCCTCCTTCCCAGTATGAAAATCGCATTTGTATTTCCAGGTCAGGGAGCTCAGTACCCGGGCATGGGGCGCGACATAGCTGAGAAGTTTCCAGTCGCCCGCCGGGTTTTTGACGAGGCGGACGCTGCCCTGAATTTTTCGATTTCCCCGCTGTGTTTCAACGGACCTGAGGAAGATCTGAAGCTCACCGAAAACACGCAGCCTGCGATCCTCACCACTTCCGTTGCGCTGTTTCGGGTTCTCGAACAGAAGGGAATACGTCCCGACTTTGTCGCGGGTCACAGTCTGGGCGAATATTCGGCACTTGTCGCGGCGGGCGCGCTCGAGTCAGGCGAGGCTGCGGCGCTGGTGCGGCGCCGCGGGTGCTATATGCAGGAAGCCGTTCCGGTCGGTGTGGGCGCGATGGCCGCTTTGCTTGGTCTGGATTTGCCGGCCGTTCTGTCCGTTTGCGAGCGGGCCGCCGAAGGCCAGGTCGTGTCTCCGGCAAATTTAAATTCGCCGGGACAGATCGTTATCGCAGGTAACCGCGAAGCAGTGGAGCGAGCCCTCGTCCTCGCGAAGGAGGCAGGAGCAAAACGCGCAATTCTGCTTCAAGTGAGCGCCCCTTTTCATTGCGCGCTGATGATGCCCGCCGAAGAACGGCTGTCTGTGGATCTCGAACGATGTTCGTTTCAGAGTTTGAAATGTCCGCTCGTAACCAATGTCGATGCCCAATCGATTCGAACAGGCGCGGAGGCGCGAAGCGCCTTGAAGCGGCAGGTATCGCGCCCGGTGCGTTGGCATGAGAGTATTCAACGATTGCTGGATGAAGGCGTTCGCACGTTCGTTGAAGTTGGTCCGGGGAGAGTGCTGCTGGGCTTGATTCGATCGATCGACAAGTCGGTTACAATGCTGAACGTCGAAGACGAGAAATCGGTGGAAAATACTTTCAGCGCGCTCCTATAATCACCGATTTGCTATAAAGACTATCCGCGGGCGGCGGTCCGCTAAGGGTTACGCCCGCGCTTAAGGAGGATCTTGAATGGCTTCTTCAGTTGAAGACAAAGTTAAACAAATCATCGTTGAGCAACTGGGCGTGGATGAGTCCGAAGTGACACCCACTGCATCCTTCATCGACGACCTCGGCGCGGATTCGCTGGACACGGTCGAGTTGGTGATGGCGCTGGAAGAAGGATTCGGCATGGAAATTCCTGACGAAGACGCAGAAAAGATTACGACAGTCAAGGAAGCGATAAGTTACATCGAATCTCACATGCCAAAATCGTAGACTGCGGGCATCGCCCGCGCGTAGGAGAGGTCGGATTTGCAAAAAAGACGAGTTGTTGTCACCGGCGTGGGACTGGTAACCGCGCTGGGAACCGGGACTGAGGAAAACTGGAAGGCACTCTGCGAAGGCCGAAGCGGCGTCACGGCTATCTCACGCTTCGACACGACGCTGTTCACCTCGAAGATCGCTGCAGAGGTCAGAAATTTCGAGCCGCTGAACTGGTTCGAGAAGAAAGACCTGAAAAAGATGGATTCGTTCATTCACTACGCGGTCGCAGCGGCCGACTACGCCATGAAGCAGGCGGGACTGACGATCTCGCCGGAATTGGCCGAGCGCGCGGGGGTATTTATTGGATCGGGAATCGGCGGATTCACGGTCATCGAGCGCGAGCACCAGGCTTTTCTGGAAGGCGGTCCGCGTAAGATATCTCCCTTCTTCATTCCATCGAGCATCATCAATCTCGCCGCAGGCCAGGTCTCCATCCGGTTCGGCGCACGTGGGCCGAACTCAGCTCCATGCACGGCATGCTCTTCGGGGGCGCACGCTGTCGGCGATGCGTTTCGAGTCATCGCGCGAGGCGATGCGGACGTTATGATATGCGGCGGATCTGAAGCGGCCGTTACGCCGATGGGAGTCGGCGGGTTTGCGGCAATGCGAGCCCTCTCCACTCGCAATGAAGAACCGGCCCGCGCTTCGCGTCCGTTCGATAAGGACCGCGACGGGTTTGTCGTCGGCGAAGGCGCGGGCGTCATCGTGCTCGAAGCATTGGAATTTGCAGAGAAACGGGGAGCCGCGATCGTTGCCGAACTCGTCGGATACGGAATGAGCGGCGACGCATTTCACATCACGCTGCCCCCTGATGACGGGCACGGCGCTCATCGCGTCATGCTCAATGCGATCAACGACGCCGGAATCCAACCGGAAGAGGTCGGTTACATCAACGCCCACGGCACATCAACGCCTCCTAACGATCGTATCGAGACCGTTGCCATCAAGCGGCTGTTCGGCAGCCATGCCCACAAGGTGGCCGTCAGTTCGACGAAGTCGATGATCGGCCACCTGCTGGGCGCCGCAGGTGCTGTAGAAGCCGGGATTACTTCACTCGTTGTCCAGCGCGGCGTCATCCCGCCAACAATCAACTATGAGACGCCGGACCCGGACTGCGACCTGGACTACGTCCCGAACAAGATGCGAAAAGCCGACGTGCGGTATGCGTTGTCCAACTCCTTCGGTTTCGGTGGCACCAACGCCTCGCTATTATTTAAGAGATACGAAGACTAGAGCCACAAAAGGCACAGAAAGCACAAAAGTTCCAAAAAACTCTTTTGTGATTTTTGTGCCTTTTGTGGCTAATCTAAGGACATGTCGCAGCGCGAGACGCTCGAAGTCGATGTTGTCGTTGTCGGTGGCGGGCCTGCAGGCCTGGCTGCCGCGTATCATCTTCGCAAGCTGAACAAGGATGTCTCGATTGCCATCCTCGAAAAAGGGAAGGAGATCGGGGCGCACATCATCTCGGGCGCAGTGATGGATCCGCGGGGCATCAATGAACTGATGCCGGACTGGAAAGAGAAAGGCGCACCCGTCGAGAAACCTGTCGAAGAGGACCACGTCCTCTTTCTCACGAAAAATCGCAAGTTCGGACTGCCGATCGTTCCTCCTCCGCTCCAGAATCACGGGAATTACATCATCTCGCTGAACAAGTTCACCCGCTGGTTTGGCCAACAGGTGGAGCAGAGCGGAATTGATGTTTTCGCGGGATTTGCCGGTGCGGAGCTTCTGATTGAGGGCGACAAAGTCGTCGGCGTCCGAACCGGCGACAAAGGAATCGACAAACAGGGCAATCGCAAGAGCAATTTCGAACCCGGCATCGACATTCGCGCAAAGATCACAATCCTTGCCGAAGGTTCACGCGGTTCGCTCACCAAGCAACTCGTACAGAAGTTCAAGCTCGACCAGGACCGCAATCCGCAGGTCTACGCCGTCGGAGTCAAGGAAGTCTGGGACGTTCCAAAAGAGAAAACAACCGGAGGCCGCGTCATTCACACGATGGGCTGGCCCCTGCGTAGCGAAGAGTTCGGCGGCGGATTCATCTACAACATGTCGGATGGCCGTGTTTCCATCGGGTTTGTCATCGGCCTCGATTACCTCGATCCCCGTCTGGATCCGCACCAGCGATTTCAGGAATTCAAGACTCATCCCTACATTCGAAGCATTCTCGAAGGCGGCACGCTGTTTTCATACGGCGCGAAGACGATTCCGGAAGGCGGCTATTGGGCGCAACCGCAGTACTACTTCAACGGCGGATTGATCATCGGTGATTCCGCGGGATTCCTGAATTCCATGCGCCTGAAGGGCATTCATCTCGCGTTCAAGACCGGCATGCTCGCGGCCGAAGCCGTTTCCGAGGCGCTCGCGTCAAACGATTTTTCCGGCGACAGATTGAAACGCTTCCAGGAACTCGTCGAGAAGAGCTGGGTGAAGGAAGAACTGTGGAAAGTGAGAAACTTCCACCAGGGCTTCGAGCATGGTTTCTTCCTGGGAATGGTTCACACGGGTCTGCAGATGGCGACCGGCGGCCGGGGAATGCGGAATCGATATCGGAACGTTCCTGGACATCGCCGGATGAAACGGCTCAAGGAATACTATGACGGGAACCTGCGGCCGCCTGCGGAGACGGCCTATGATCGCAAACTGACCTTCGACAAATTGACCGATGTGTACAACTCCGGAACGGACCACGACGAAGACCAGCCCTGCCATCTCGTTGTCCTGCAGCCGGACATCTGCTATCCACGCTGCACACAGGAATACGGGAATCCGTGTCAGTTCTTCTGCCCCGCCGCGGTCTACGAAATGACGGAGTCCGGCAAGGATGGGCTTCGACTGCAGATCAATGCCTCGAACTGCGTCCACTGCAAAACCTGCGACATCATGGACCCCTACGAAGTCATCAACTGGGTCACGCCAGAGGGTGGTGGGGGGCCGGGATATGAACTGCTGTAAAAGGATTGAGTTCGGATGAGAATTGAAAATTGATTAGTGATTAGTGAGTAATGTACTTGTAAAGATAACGGGATTAACGCGGGCTAAAGCCCGCGACTACATTGGATCAACGTTCGGTCTGAATGTAGTCGCCGGCTTTAGCCCGCGTTTCTTCTGTCATTTTCCAAGGACATTACTCACTAATCACTAATCAATTTTCAGTTCTCAGCCAAAACTCAGGTCGTCATCAGTTAATCCGCGGCAGGACCAATCGACATTTTGGGATCCATGTAGGTGTGTTCGTAGAATTTGATGAAAGCGACGAGAAGGGCGAGAATCAGCGGGCCCACAAGCATTCCGATAAATCCGAAGATTTTCAATCCACCGAGAACGCCGATCAGAATCAAAACCGGATGAACTTTTGTGCGACCGCTGACGAGCTTCGGTCGAAGAAAGTTGTCGATGTTCATCACGATGGTCGAGCCCACGATCAGCAAGCCCACTCCACGCGCGGTTTCTCCGTCGAGAATCTGGCCCACAGCAGCTGGAACCCAGATGATCGGCGTGCCCAATACAGGCAGGAAGGCCATGATGATCATGATGGCTCCCCAGAAGAGCGAGTTCGGAACGCCGAAGACCAACAACGCCAACGCGCCGACCGAACCCTGAATCACGGCAGTCATCACCTGACCATACAAGACGGCCTGTGTGACAGTGCGAAGTTCGTAGAAAAGCGATTCTTTCAGGGTCGGCTCCAGTGGAAGCAGCTGGCGGATCCGCGCGATGAACGCTTCGCCTTCGCGAAAGCCGTAATACATCACGAAAAACATGATAAACAAGCCGACCAGCAGTTCTCCAATCGAGCCCAGAATGTCCGGCGCCAGGCCGACAATCGACTGGCGAATCTGGTCGATGGCCGTGCTCAGCATTTCCTGGAAGTTCAGCCGGTTGCCCGTCAGCCCGCTGAGATAATCGGCAACTCGCTGGAGGTTCTGCGCCTGAAAGGTGCTGTATGCTCCGGATACCTGCTGCGCGAGCTCGCTGATGAGAAAGAAAGCCGGCAACACCATCAGGAGAAGCGCTACCACGATCGACAAGGCCGAAGAAAACGCGGCGCGTCCGGTGCGGCGGTGAAAGAAGTTATAAACAGGGAACAGCGTGTAGGTGAGAATTCCCGCAAGGACGATGTAGCTGAGAAACGGCTCCATGACGATCACCGCCAGCACTGCGATGATCCCAAAAAGTACGCCGAAAAAGATTCGTTGTTGCCTCATTAATTCGAATTCACTAATGACTCATACGCGGCGCGCGCTCGAAAGACCTCCATCACGTAACGCTTGGTTTCGACGAACCCGATATCGGCCACGAAGAGTTCCAGCTCATCCGGCGCGTCGGGCCATTTGTTCTTCCAGCGTTGCACGTTGCCGATTCCGCCGTTATAGGCGGCAAGAGCCATCTCCGGGTACCTCAGTTCTCGAAGCAGCGAAGCCCAAAGCTGCGCGCCCAGCGGTATGTTCACCGCGGGATCGTACAGCTTGTCGAGCGTGAGATCGGGAATTCCGGCTTCGGATCCAAGAGCCTTCGCAGTGTCCGGAATCAACTGCATCAACCCGCGAGCGGACGCGCCCGACCTTGCATCAGGGTTATACCGGCTTTCCTGCCAGATAATCGCATGAAGCCATAGCGGATCCACGTTGTATGTGCCTGCCGCCTCACAAACAATTTGCCTGAAGCCGGCAGGATACAACAAAGCCAGCGTGCTGGATTCGCGCCGGGGCAGACGATCCGCATAGCTCACGGATCGATGGAACCGGCCGCCCATGTACGCGATCTCTGCCGCCGTTCGAGGGGCCTGTCTGCGCGCCGAGCGGTCCATCCAATACGAGGCCTCGTCCCACAGTCCGAGAAAAATGAGCTCGGAAACGGCATCCGCGTTTGGATCCATCTCAGAGCGAAGGGGGTGCCGGGCGTTTTCGAGATCCGCCTCGATGCTTTTCAAGGTGATGTCGTCAACTGCTCGGCAAGCACTCGGCTGCTTCTCCCCGCTTTTCTCGATCTTCTCTACAGACCGCTGGCCATAGTAAGAAAACGGTTCGCGGGCGAGCCTGCGCCAGATGGCGTCCGCCCCCGCTTTGTTGCCGGACTTTGAGAGACACATCGCCTGGAAGTACTGCACTTCCTCATCGGTCGTTCCCCCTGGTGCCTGCCGCAGTTTCATTCTTCCCAGTTGTTGGAAGATGACCAGCGCTTCCTTGTATCGCTTTTCTGTGTAGAGAATCTTGGCTTTGCTGAAAATCAGAATCTGACGGCCGACAATAGAGGGTCCATTGGCCAGCGTTCGCTCCACCAGAGTCAGTGCTTTCTGGTTCTCGCCCAGCGCCCGGTAGACGTCCACGAGATTTCGGGCCGCGCCTTCTTCACTTTTGCTTCCGTAGCTGGCGATGTATGCCAGATAGGCTTTTTCGGAGTTGCGATAATCGGCCAGCCGCCAGTAGCACGAGGCCATTTGATATTCCGAATCCTTTTGCCAGTCCGTTCCGGGGAAGTCTTTCGCTATGGCCTGAAACGTTTCGAGAGCAAGGGAATAGTCCTCTCGCATGAAGTGAATTCGAGCGATCTGGTAGCGGGCTTCGGCAGCGTAATCCGGATTTGCTGCAGCGTTCTGATACATCGCAAGGGCGTCGCTGAACTGGCGATGTGCGGCAAGGACGTCACCGACCGTCATCTGGTCCCGCGTTGTCGCTGCCGAGTTTGTAACCAGATGCGCGGATTCGAGCGCGACGTCGTCATCTTTGCGTTCACGCAGCAGCGACCAGAGCGCGTTAAGATCCTGTGCCTTCTTCGCACGTTCCAGTCGAGCTTCCCGGGTGGTGAGGTCCTGGTAAATCTTGAGCGCGAGCGTATCACTGCCTTCACGCGCGATTTGCAGTTTCAGATCCGGTGAGAAACCTCGCGGCAGCAGGCCAAGAAAGTTTTCCGCGGCGTTGTCGTCGTGAAGTTGAACGGAAATCCTGGCCGCGTGCCACATCGCCTGCGTGTAGAGCGGATTCTCAGGACCGATTGTCTTGAATTCATCGAGCGCCCGGTTCCAATCGCGTTGGTTTTCGGCTACGCGCCCGCGGAGATAATGCAGATTATTGGCGTCGAAAAACGCCGGATCTTCGATGAAAGCTTCATCCAGAGCGGAAGCCGCGCCTGCCCACTCACTGTTTCGAGCCAGCATGAATGCACGATCGATCGTTGATTCAAATACTGTCGAAACCAGCACAGGCAACAGCACCAAAACAAAACTCATCTTGTCTTCGTCGCGCTTCGCCCTCCCAAGACTCAGTGTATGATGATTTTCCTATGACAGCTACATTCATTAACGGCACGAAGATCGCGGATGAGATCAAAAGCGAAGTGGCCCGCGAGGTTGAAGACCTGAAGCAGCGCGGGATTCGAGCAGGGCTGGCCGTTGTTCTCGTGGGCGAAGACGCCGCATCGTCGGCATACGTGAACATGAAGGCAAAGACCTGCGAACAACTCGGCATTTATAGTCGTAAGCTGACGGTTCCAGGAGCCGTTACAACCGAACAGCTGCTCTCTGAAGTGCGGAAACTCAACGAGGACGATGCCATCGACGGGATTCTCGTCCAGCTCCCTTTGCCGAAGCAGGTGAACAAGCATGCCATTCTCGAAGGCGTGGATTCCCGGAAAGACGTCGACGGATTTCACTCGCACAATCTGGGAGCGCTGCTCCTGGGCCACGAGACGCTGGTTGCCTGCACGCCTCTGGGAGTCATGGAACTGCTTCGGCGCTCTGGAGTGAAGATCGAAGGAGCGAACGCAGTGGTGCTGGGACGTAGTGACGACGTGGGAAAGCCGCAGGCGGTGCTCCTGATGCACGCCAACGCCACTGTGACAATCTGCCACTCGAGAACGCGCAACCTGGCGGAAGTGACGCGGCAGGCCGACATCGTTGTTGCGGCGATCGGCAAGGCGGCAATGGTGACTCGCGATTTCGTGAAGCCCGGAGCCGTTGTAATCGACGTCGGAACGAACAAAGTCTCGGATCGCGCCGAGGTCCAGCGACTCTTCGGTGATGAACAGGCGCGCTGGAAGGACTTCGAGAAGCGAGGCTATATCTGGGTCGGCGACGTGGACGAGCGCGCCGTCAAGGAAGTCGCCTCGCTGTTGACTCCTGTGCCCGGCGGCGTCGGCCCGATGACCATTGCGATGCTCATGAAGAACACGCTCAAAGCCGCGCGGATGCGCAGAGGTCACTGATGCTCCGGGTCGGGCTCACAGGCGGAATTGCCACAGGCAAGAGCACCGTTGGCCAGATGTTCGTCGATCTGGGATGTCATCTGATCGATTCGGATACGATCGCGCACCAGCTCTATGAGCCGGGTCAGCCGATTTACGACGCGGTTGTTCAGGCATTCGGACCGCGCATTGTGGCGCCGAATGGAACCATCGATCGCAAAATCCTCGGTGAAATCGTCTTCAACGACCCTCAGTCCCGGGCAAAGCTCAACAGCCTGCTGCACCCTGCCATCATTCAGCGCCAGCAGGAATGGCTCAGAGAAATCGAAGGAAAGATTCCGGACGGAATCGGCATTGTCGGCGCGACGCTGATGATCGAGGCGGGGAACTACAGAAATTTCGACAAATTGATCGTCGTCAGTTGTTCAACTGAAGAGCAGAAGAGGCGGCTGCGGCAGCGCTCTCATCTATCCGAAGAACAGATCGAAGCCCGGCTCCGGTCCCAAATGCCGACGGACGAGAAGGTCAAGTACGCGGATTACGTTATCGATAGTTCAGGGGATCTGGCCCGCACGAGCAATCAGGTAGCGGAAGTTAATTCCAGACTCCGGGAATTTGCCGCGAGCACTTCGGGCAGGCGCCGTTCTTGATGCGATTCCTTCGGATGCGGAAACCGTAACGCTCGATCAGTAACTCGCCGCAGCCCGGGCAATCCGTATTCTCCCAGTCGCCAACGAGACCGGGCAGATTCCCCGCGTAGACAAAGTTCAGGCCTTCGGATTTTCCGATTTCAGCGGCTCGCAGCAAGGTTCGCACGGGTGTATCGTCCGGATCCGTCATCTTGTAATCCTGATGGAACGCAGTCACGTGCCAGGGGATATCCCGTGACGTCCTGGCGAGAAACCGCGCAATGTCCCGAAGTTCCTCGTCGCTGTCGTTGAATGTAGGAATGATCAGCGTCACGATTTCCAGCCAGAAACCCATTGTGTACAGCCGTTGGATGGTGTCGAGAACATTGTTCAGCACACCGCCGAGCTTGCGATAGTTGCGATCCTGAAAACTTTTGAGGTCGACTTTGTACAAATCCACCCAGGGTTTGATGTACTGGAGCACTTCTGGAGTGCCGTTGCCGTTGGAGACGTAGGAAGTGGTCAAGCCTGCCTGGCGCGCGATCTTGAAGATTTCGACAGCCCATTCGCTCGTGATGAGAGGTTCGTTGTACGTACTCGTGACGATGCGAGCCCCCTGATCGATAGAGAGCCGGACGAACTTTTCGGCCGTCAGGCGGCGTGGCGGCGCGATGGCGTTCGGGTCGCGCAGCGCCTGCGACGTGACCCAATTCTGGCAATAGCCGCAGTGGAAATCGCAACCGAGCATGCCGAAGCTCATGGCCAGGGATCCCGGCAGAGCGTGGAAGAACGGCTTCTTTTCGACTGGGTCGAGCTGGAGAGCGCCGACGTACCCATGAGGCACCAGCAGCTTTCCACCGCGATTCGATCGAACGCGGCATATGCCGTCCAGCCCATCGAAAATCACGCACCGATGACCGCACGCAAAACAGCGAAGGCGCTTGTTCTCGAGCTTTTCGTAGAGCTCACCCTCGATTGTGAATGTTTCGAGAACGTCTTTGAGCGTGGATGATTCAGAAGGCATACGTGAAAAGACTTGCCACAAAAGGCACAAGATGCACAAAAGTTTTGTGCTTTTTGTGCCTTTTGTGGCTGGTCCCCCTTCCTTACAAAATCTGTTTCCCAAATGCGGAGAGGATCAATTCCATGCCGAAATACGCGGTCTTGTTCTGCACGTCGAGAATGGGATTGATCTCGGTGATTTCGAACGAAACCATTTTCTTCGTATCCGCGAGCATTTCCATCGCGAGATGGGCCTCGCGATAGTCGGCACCGCCGCGAACGGGAGTCGCAACGCCGGGTGATTCATTGGGATCAAGAAAGTCCGCGTCGAGCGTTGCGGCAAAACCGTCGGTGCCATTCGTAACAATGGACAGCGCCTCATCCATGACGGCGCCGATCCCGCGCCTGTCGATCTCTTTCATGGTGAAGACGCGGACGCCGGACTTCTTCACCAGTTCACGTTCGGCAGGATCCACCTCGCGTATTCCAACCATGACCGCGTGCTGCGGCTGAATTTTTGGTGAAAACCCGAGAATCTGAGTCAATTCTGCGGGGCCGTATCCCATGATTCCCGCCATCGGCATCCCGTGGACGTTGCCGCTCGGAGAGATCTCCGGCGTGTTGAAGTCCGCGTGTGCATCGAACCAGATCAGGCCCAGTTTCTGATGATGGCGTCGAAAACTTTCCGAGACGCCGGAAACCGTGCCCAGGGCGATCGAATGGTCGCCTCCGAGTACCAGAGGCGTGCGTCCTTCATCCCGGATTTCCAACACCAGGTTTGCCAGGTGCCGGCAGGCATCAACGATTTCCCTCAAGTACTTGGCGTGGGGGTCACCGAAGTGACGGGTCTCCGGAATGATCACGTCGAGGTCGCCGAGATCCTGAACCTCATGGCCGAGTTCCTTCAGCTTCTCGTTCAGGTTTGCGTACCGCAATGCAGACGGCCCCATGTCCACACCGCGGCGGTCCGCGCCCAGGTCCATCGGCACACCGACAATCGAAATTCGTGACATATAAAGGTTCCTCGGGATGAATTAGCCGCGGATTACGCGAAGTACGCGGATGGGCGCGCCCTTTATAAGTATATTCCTTGTCGTCTGTGAGATGGCGCGCCCATCCGCGTAATTCGCGTAATCCGCGGCTAATTAATCTCTAGAATTTTGCAAATCCGGGGAACCGTGGGAAGGGAATGACATCACGAATGTTCTGGATGCCGGTGACATACATCAGAAAACGCTCAAATCCAAGACCAAATCCTGCGTGGGGAACGGTTCCAAACTGTCGAAGCTCCAGATACCACCAGTAATCCTGCTCCGAAAGCGGTGGGTGCGCCTCAGCCATTCTACGCTTCAGCACATCGTACCTTTCTTCCCGCTGAGAGCCGCCTATGATTTCTCCCAGCCGAGGGACCAGCAGGTCCATCGCCCGCACCGTGTTGTTGTCCTCGTTGACCTTCATGTAGAAGGCTTTGATCTTCTTGGGATAGTTGACGACGAAAACGGGACGCTTCACGTGTTCATCGGTGAGGTAGCGCTCGTGCTCAGTTTGCAGTCCCTCGTCCCATTTTGGGGGAAGTTCGAAGCTCTTGCCGCTGCGCTCCAGAATCCTGATCGCATCGGTATAGTCGAGCACTTCAAACTGCGATTGAGTTACGGAACGTAGAGCCTCCATGAGTCCCGGTTCTTTAACCCATTCCCGGCTGTGCAGGAACGCAAGATCGTCCTCACACTGATCCAGTACAGACTGGATCAAATCCTTAATAAAGGCCTCGGCAAGAGCCATGTTTCCTTCCAAATCGAGGAAGGCCACCTCGGGCTCGATCATCCAGAATTCGGCGAGATGCCGGGCAGTATTGGAGTTTTCCGCGCGGAATGTAGGTCCGAAAGTGTAAATTTTCTTCAGCGCAGTCGCGAAAATCTCTCCTTCAAGCTGGCCGGAGACCGTGAGCTTTGCTTCGGCTTTGAAAAAGTCATGCTGAAAGTCGATCTTGTTGTCGACTTTGGGAAGGTTTTCCAGATCCAGGGCGGTGACACGAAACATCTCGCCGGCGCCTTCGGCGTCGGAGGTCGTAATTATTGGCGTGTGGATGTGGTAAAACCCGCGGTCATGGAAGAACTTGTGTATTGCAAATGCTGCTTTGCTGCGCACACGAAACGCTGCGCCGAGCGTATTGGTCCGAGGCCGAAGATGCTGGATTTCCCGCAGAAACTCCAGCGTGTGTTTTTTCTTTTGTAACGGATATTCCGGTGGCGCTTCCCCTACCAGCTCGATTTCGGTAACGGCGAAGTCGTATTCCTGCTTGCCGCCTTCGGAACGCACAAGCTTGCCCATGACTTCTATCGCTGCTCCTGTCCCGAGCTTTCCGGCGATCTTCTGATAGCTGTCCAGTGAAGGGTTCACGACAAGTTGCAGAGTGCGAATCGAGGTGCCGTCTGAAAATTCGATGAAAGATATTCCTTTCCCCGCCCGGTGGCTCCGGACCCAGCCCTGGAGTTTGAATTCCTGATCGATGGGTTTTGTGGCATGGACGTCTTTGACGTCGAGGATTTTCATGAACGTTGGGTCCTGATCAAAAGCGGGAAGTAACCACAAGAAGCACAAAAGGCACAAGAAGGGGAGAAATTTTGTGCATCTTGTGCTTCTTGTGGTTACGCTCCCTCCCATTACTCCAGTCGGTACTTCAACCTGAATTCTTCGATCGAGTTTTGCGCCTCATCCCAAAGATCCTGCAGCCGGCTGCGCGCCTCTCTGCCTTTGGCCGGCTCGTCTCCGCGCGTCTCGAAAACAAAGCCGCCCTTGTATTCGGCAATCACGAGTTTTTCGATGAGAGCCGGCCAATTCAGAGTGCCTTCAAATGGCCACAGATGCTCGTCCTTCTCGCCATTGTTGTCGTGGACGTGCGTCGCATGGATATGTTCGAAACCGCTCGTGATTCCCTGCAAATATCCGTGTCCAGTATCGTAGCAGATTCCGATATCCGGAACGCCTGCGACTCGTTTGAATTCCTGGATGCGTTCGATGGTCGAGAGGTCATTCGGAATGTTTTCGATCATGACTTTCACGCCGGCAAATGCGCGGATTTGGGCGATCGCGGAGTACGCGTAATCAAACGCGACGGGAGTGAACTGCTCTCCGGGATTCCCGAGGTGCATCACCGCGTAGGACACCTTCACTCTCTCCGCCAGCTCGAGCGAACGTTTGATCTCATCTATCGCGGATTCGCGCCGACGCCGCTCGGGATCCAGCGGCGATATCCAGATTTTCTCGGTTGGTCCGACATTCTCCATGAACGGCAGGTGAATTGAAGGGGCCGGCAGAGCGTTTTCATCGAACCACCGTCCAAGAGAGCGCAGCAGGGTACGGTCATGAAAATCCAGATGCGGACGATTGCAAAAAAGCTCAAATCGCTCGTAGCCTGTTTTTCTTATCGATTCCAGCAGATCCACGTTCACGGCTCGCCGGCGGTGTATTTGCGTCGAGATTCCGAACTCCATGAGACGCATTGTAATGCTATGATTTCGGGAATGTCTGGACGAATCGTATTATTTCTTTTGCTTGTCGCAGGCCTCGTCGTGCCCGGATCGGCGCAGTCTCGAACCATCATCTTCGAACCGAACCTCCGGTTGTTCACCACGATGGCCGCTCTGAACGTGGCCGGTTTCGATGTCGAATACGGCTCCCAATACCATTCGGTGCGTGCAGCCGTACGGAAATATACGGAGGATCTGGACCCGGATCTGGTCGCCCGGCTGCAGGCGTTCTACAAGGCGCGAAAAGGCAATCAAACGGATGAGGCGCAACTGTCCAAGTACATTTCTCTGGCTGTGACGTTGACGGATGCCCCCAATTTCAGGCCTGTCACTCGGGAAGAGAACATGCCGCCGGATGCGCGGAGTGTGTTGGGTTTTGCCGACCTTCTACGCGAGTTCTACGAGAAGGCACACATTTCGCAGTATTGGACCGTCGTCCGGCTCCAATATGAACGAGAGATCGCTCAGCAAGCTCAGGTGTTGCGCGATCTGATCGTTCGTACCGACGCCTATCTTCGCGTTCCTCTCGGAAATGTCCAGACGCGGAGTCTCGCCGTTTACCTCGAGCTGGCTGCGCCCATCAATACCGTTAACGTCCGAAGCTATCAGGACAACTACTACGTCGTTCTCGGCGATTCGACGAATCCGCGGGTCGACGATGTGCGGCACGCCTATTTGCATTTCCAGCTCGACAGCCTTGTTGCCTTGAATGCTCCAAAGATCGCGGGTGGCAACAATCTTCTCGGGTTGATTTCGAGAGCCGAAGGCGTGGATCCGGCCTACACGTCGGAGTTTCACGTCATGGCGACGGAGTCGATGATTCGCGCTGTGGAGTTGCGCATGGACCGCGTCCCGGCCACGCGGGCGCGCGAAAGCGTGGATGCATATTATCGATCGGGATTGTTGTTGACGCCTTACTTCTACGAGGCTCTCCAGGGCTTTGAGCAGAATGACACTGGGATCCGCGACTACTTTCCGGAGATGGCGAAGGGAATTCAGTTGAAGACCGAACAGCAAAGGTTTCAGGAAACCTTCTCCAGGATCCCGATTCCTCAGAAGACGGCGTCGCGGCCCGAGGTTCCACAGCCTCCGCCGGCGCCGCCGGCAAATCCAACTCGCGACCTGCTCAAGGAAGGCGAAGCGGCATTGAATGCGGGCGACAATAAGAAAGCCCAGGCGGCTTTCGAGAGGGTGCTTTCGGATTTCGACCGCGATAATGGATCCGCTTTCTATGGCCTGGCATTGATCGCAAGCAAGCAGAACGAAGACGAACTGGCGAAGCAATACTTCGAACGAACGATTCGCAGCAATTCCGCTGAACCCTCAATGAGGGTCTGGGCCTACGTTTTCATGGGGCGGATCTTCGACCTCGAATGTAATCGCGCACGCGCCGTCGAGTACTATCAGCAGGCCGTCAAGGTCGGAGACAACAGCCGTAACGCGCAAGCCGCCGCGCGTGAAGGCGTTCAGAAGCCTTACGGCGACGGCTGCCGTTAGTTTTGTTTCCGGGATCCGCGGAACTTATTGCGTTTTGGGGATGGCGGCCCCGCGATGGCACGTGATGCATTGCACCTGCACCACATCCGATGCAGGTTTCCCCAGCTGACCGCCGAGCGTCTTGTTGATGTCTCCAACCATCCTCATCATTACGCGAGCGGTATTCTTTAACGGTTTGTCATCCGACGCAGCGTCAATCGGAATCTGTCCATTTGCGTTAGGCGGCGCACCAACCATTTCCGCGTGGCAGTAGTTGCACTGAACCCCAAGTCCCATTGTGAACTGCTGCATGACCTGAACAACCTGCGGACGCGTCCAATCCTTTGGCAGCACTTGAAGGTTGGTCGGTGGAGCCGCAGGAGCACGCTGTCCGCCACCACGCTCACCGCGCTGACCTCCTGGAGCCGGCGCCTGAGCTGCAATGATCATCGGCAACGTCATTGAAATACAAAGAACCACAATCCAAAACCACACGATCTTGCGAATAGTCATATTCACCCCTCAGTCGGTTTTTATACGTTAGCTGATTCGCCAATGCCAACAGATTCTAGACCAGGCTTTGGTAATTCGGGGACAGACGCATAAATCACCTGATTACGGTAAATGATCGTCGATTCGTAATCAGGTGATTTATGCGTCTGTCCCCGAATTACCAAAGCGGAGGTCTTCGATAGTACCGAAGACGGGAAGGTCTGTTCGCAATGTTGCGAGCGTGCGAAACAGTAACGCATCATCCCAGGACGCGAACAACGTTTCAGCCAGCGGGCGGGCGCTGCGGATTGAGGGCGGCCATTCTTTCCAATCTTTCGGTATCTCTTCGAGGTGTGGATAGACGGACAAAGTCGAGGCTGCGGCTTTCTTGCCCCAGCCTTTCACTCCGGGAAAACCGTCTGCGGCGTCGCCTACAAGCGCAAGATAGTCGGGAATGGATTTCGGCGAAACTCCGAACTTCGCCACAATCGCGGCTTCGTCGAGGATCACCTGCGTTCGACGATGAAGCTGGACGACTCGAGTACCGGAGACACACTGGCCGAGATCCTTGTCGGGAGTGCAGATCAGCACGCGATCGACCTGCGGGTCTTGCGCTGCCTTGAGAGCCGCCGAAGCCAGAGCGTCGTCGGCTTCGAATTCCACCATTGGCCAGAGAACTACTCCCATAGCCTGCAGCGAATCCTCGAGAATGGGGAACTGCGAATAGAGCTCGGGTGGAATTCCTTCGCCGGTCTTGTACCCGGAATACAAGTCGTTCCGGAACGATTCGATGACGCGGTCCGTGGCCACGCCGAGGTGGGTGGCGCCGCGATCGATCATTCCCCTGACGGAATTTACAACCGCACGAGCTGCCCCTACCTCGCGCCCCCTTTCATCTTTCACGGAAGGGACAGCAAAGAAATGCCGGAAGAGTTCGTACGTGCCGTCGATCAGATAAACATCCATACTAAGAGACACACGGGAAATAGCCGCCAATGACGCGAATTACGCGAATGGGCGCATAATAAATCGTTGATGCGCCCATTCGCGTAATTCGCGTCATTGGCGGCTACTCCGTTTTAATTTTGGTTTCTTGCCATACGTTACCGCAAATGCAAATTCCCATCGTCAATATAGGTCCACTGATATCCGGAACGGAAGGCCGTCACGACGTAGCGGCCAGGATCGGGCGCGCCTGTCGCGACTGCGGTTTCTTTTACGCCATCGATCACGGAGTGGATGAGCATCTGCAACGGCGGCTCGAGCAGGCCAGTCAGCAGTTTTTCGCCCAGGATCTCCAGACAAAGATGCAAATAAGCATGTCACATGGCGGGCGAGCCTGGCGAGGATACTTTCCTGTCGGCGGCGAACTCACATCCGGCAAGCCCGACCTGAAGGAGGGGATCTACTTTGGGGCTGAGCTCAACGACCATCACCCTCTCGTGAAGGCCGGTACGCCACTGCATGGAGCAAACCTTTTTCCGGCAAACATGCCGCAATTCCGCGAACTGGTGCTGGACTACATGGCGGCAATGACGCGACTCGGGCATCGCCTGATGGCTGCTGTTTCCCTTGGCCTCGGTTTGGAGGAATCCTACTTCGACGAACACTACACGTTCGATCCACTGATATTGTTCCGTATCTTCAACTACCCTGTGCCCTCGCACATTCCTGAGACTGAACCCGGCATGGGCGTCGGGGAGCACACGGATTATGGTCTCCTTACCATCTTGAGACAGGATATGTCCGGGGGTTTGCAGGTAAAAACAAAGTCGGATTGGATAGACGCCCCTCCGGTACCCAATTCGTTTGTGTGCAACGTGGGAGACATGCTCGATCGTTTGACAGGAGGGCGGTATTTGTCAGCGCCTCATCGCGCACGGAATCCGGCGGGGCACGATCGCCTGTCGTTCGCATTCTTCTTCGATCCAAACTTCAATGCGGAAGTCAGGCCTATAACGGCTGGTGTGGTTAATGACAATAAGGAAGACCGGTGGGATCGCGCCAGCGTCCACGACTTTCGCGGAACCTACGGCGACTACCTTCTGAGTAAAGTCTCCAGGGTTTTTCCGGAGTTAGAAAGGAAGCTCCGGATGAAGCCTGAAAATTGATCAGTGATTGATGATTAGTGCGCTTGTGAAAAATGATTCAATTTGTTTATCTTCCAAGCGCATTAATCATCAATCACTAATCAATTTTCAGGCTTCATCCGACCTTTATTCACGGCTGGCCCGGCGTTGGGGCGGGCGCTGGCCTCGGAGGCTGCTGAGTGAGCACCTGTCCGGACGGCAGCGTGACGGAAACGAAGAGTCCGCCGGGGTCACCGTTCCGGAAAGGCCGGGCAACCACCTTTACTTTGTCGCCGACCTTGACCGAGTTTGACTTCCAGCCGGCGCGGACCAGAAAGGAGGGGGGATTCATCTCCAGGTTCCAGATGTCGGTGCTGCCGTTGCTGTTCGGTACCTCAATTTCCAGCCATGAGTGCGGATTGCCCCACTTGAACTGTTTCACGATGCCTTCCGTCGTTACGGTTTTCGTCTGATCGATACCGGCAGCGGAGTGGTGGGCGTAGGCTGAACTCGCAATACAAAGCGCAATGACAAGCGAGCCTGCGACTATTAGACCTTTCATTTCTCTGCCTCCTATTTGGATGCTGATTCCTAGCGAACGTTTTCCTTCGAGTGTACAGTCGGCATGTGCTCGTTGAGATCGGGCAGGCACTCGACTTCGGCGATGTCCCGGTCATCGACTCGTCTCCAGTGCTTGACCATCTTCCATTCGCCCTCCCAACTCTTCGGGTCGCTCAATGTGAACTCGATCTCGAGCGTCTTTCCCTCGTTGGTCATCTTGATCCGCTCGACGATGTGCAGCTTGTCGCTCGCCGGAATTCCCAATCTGTCATGAATCCAGTGATGCTCGGCAACAAAGTTTGTGGTATCGATCGCGAGCGTATCGCCTTCCCAGTGCCCGATGGATTCGCCGTTGAAACTGGGCACGGCGATGTCCGAATCCGTGTGAGGGCGGCCGTCCATGTAAATAACGCGTAGACTGTTCATCAATTCGCTGATCATGAAGATTCCCGTGGGCAGTTGGATCATGCTGACGGGCCACACGCGGGTCATCATGATGGGCATTCCCGCCGGCCAGCACAGGCCGATGTCGTTGCGATATACTTTCCCTTCCTTTGCGGCTATTTGCGCCCCGTCATAGTGCTTCTGCGCCTCGGGCGTGAGCTTGAATCCCGCAGGAGGATCGAATCTTTCGCTTTCTCCGCCATGCAGCCACGTTCCCGTCAGGTTGAAGGGGGGCTTGGGACGAGGTTTGGCGATGTTGTCCGGCGCCAGCATACCGAGCGAACCCGGTGGCTGGAACTGCGCCGCCAGATCGGATGCAGCGACAACGACAGTCAATAGGATAAGGGCGGCCATCCCAACGCGACCGATGCGTGCTCTGGTCATCTATCCTCCAAAATATTCGCTCTCACTGAGTTGCGGATATTATCATGCGATCTGCAGAGATCAAACCCGCACGTCGCGAGTGAAACCTTCCACCAAGTTGATTTAATTGCCGCGCTCGGGCGCCCTCAATTTCAACAATCTAACCTCCGTGGCCGATTGGTCACTCGCCTGCTAGGTTTCCCTCCATGATTGTCATAGGTGCACGCCAGACTACTCGCCCGATGGGCACGCTTTCCCGCCCTTCCAAAATTCCGATCGGCATCGTTACCGCCCTGGCCTTGTGGTTCGTTTACAGTTACGCCTATCGTTACTTCACGCTAGATACCGATCAGTTCGGCATTTTCAAGCGCCGCGCTGATTGGCTGGTCCTTCATGTCGCTGGAGGCACGATAGCCCTCCTCATCGGCCCCGTACAATTGTGGCTTGGTTCCCAGAGGGGCAAGGTGGTACTTCACCGGATTCTCGGCATTGGGTATCTGATGAGTGTCGCAGTCAGCAGCGCTGGAGCCTTTTACCTTGCGGCGAACACGGATTTCGGATGGGTTTTCGGATTGGGGCTCACCTCGCTGGCGATCGCCTGGGTCACAACCACGGGTCTGGCAGTTTTTGCCATTAGCCGTTGCTTCATCCAGCAACATCGGGAATGGATGATTCGAAGTTACGTTGTGACCTTCTCTTTCGTCATATTCCGAATACTCGTGGACGTGTTGGAGATAGTCGGGACGGGCACCACTGTGGAACGCCTCACTGTCGCAAGCTGGCTTTGCTGGTCTGTTCCGTTGTTGATTACGGAAATGATGCTACAGGGGCGCAAAATGTTCGTCTACAGGGCTACCGTCCCAAAGACACTCTTCCCCCAGCGCGAAACACAGAGCCAGGTCCGGAGTGAGCCGCAAGAAAGTTCGAGCATGACCGCGTCGGCTGGCTAATCGGTCGCCAGTCGGCCCATGGAATTATTGCAGGTTTTCCAGCTTCCGAACCAGAAAGCGCCGTTCCGTGTCGGATCCGGCAAATTGAACGGCTCGTTGATAAGCGTCGCGTGCTTCGAGGCTGAGGCCGGCGCGACGATAGAAGTCGGCGAGGGTTGCGTGAAACAGGAAGTATTCCTGCATCGGAACTTGCTGTTGAATGGCGTGCAACTGCTTGATTCCAGCCTGGGGTCCCTCGATCATCGATAGCGCCACTGCGCGGTTCAGAGTTACCACAGGCGACGGGTTGATTTGAATCAGCTGGTCGTAATAGCCGAGGATTTGCGGCCAGTCCGTCAACTCGTACATCGGAGCAAGCGAGTGGCATGCTGCGATGCCGGCCTCGAGGTGGTACGCCGTTAATTTCTTACCCTTTCCCGCCTGCGACAAGTGGTACAGGCCCCAGTCGATCAAGCGGCAATCCCAAAGCGTTCTGTCCTGATCGCCCAGCAATAAAAGCTGCCCATCCGGAGTCTGCCGGGCGGACAACCTCGACGCCTGAAGGAACATGAGCGCCGCGAGCGCGTGTACGACCGGATGATCTCCCGCAGGGTGCAGTATCAGAAGCTGAACGAGCCGAATCGCTTCTTCGCAGAGATCGAAACGAACGAGGTTTGCGCCGCTGTGGGCGCTGTAGCCCTCGTTGAACATGAAATAGAGTACGTCAAGAACGGACTCGAGCCGTTCGGGCATCTCGCTATCGACGGGCACTTCCAGAACGATGGATTCAATGCGCAGTCTCCGCTTTGCGCGCACGAGTCGCTGGGCGATCGCCGTGTCGTTCGTCAGAAATGCGCGCGCAATTTCGGCAACGCCAAAGCCGCCCACCGTTTTGAGCGTGAGTGCCACACGCGTGTTCCGCGGGAGCGCGGGATGGCAGCAGGCAAGAATCATCGCAAGCTCGTCGTCCTTGAGGCTGGTCACAGCCCCGTGCCGCTCCCAGCCTTCAAGTTCGCGGGCAATCTCCGCGGCCTTATCGCGAAAGAGAGCATTGCGGCGAATGATATCGAGCGCCTGATTTTTCGCCGACTGGTATAGCCAACCCGCCGGATTGTCCGGAATACCGTGATACGGCCAGTGCCGGAGCGCCTTCAGGAGAGTCTCCTGCACGACATCTTCGACCAGATCCAGGTTATCGAGACCGAAGATGCGCGTCAGCGTCGAGACAAGATGGCCGTACTGATGACGGAACAGGTGATCGACGAGTTGGCTGACATCCGAGGTCATAAGTTAGTGTGGATTGATCTCGCGGACCTCAACTCTTCCCTTATATTTCAGATGCGGACAATCCTTTGCCGTTCCGATCGCCGCCTCCAGGCCTGGTTCTTCGATAAGGAAGTACCCGCCGATGACCTCTTTGGTCTCCGTAAACGGACCATCGACGACCCGGCCGTCGGAGACCGAGACCAGTCGGCCGCCGTCCTTAAGTTCGTCGCCGCCTTTGTATTTACCTTGTGTCCGCAGCTTTTGGGACCAGCCCATATAGTCCTGCAGAATCTTCTGAGACTCTTCCGGCGAATAGCCGCTGAAGTCGCCGCCCTTTAACAACAACATGAATGTCGCCATTTTCGTCCTCCGTAATTGGATCAATCTAATTCATACATGAGACGAATGGGAGTGGCAGAAATCGACATCTGGGATTTTTCCGCTGCACTGCTATGGTGAGGAACTTCGTTTCCGGCCGGCCGCTGCTGCCGTTTAGTGGCGTGATCCTGGACCGCGAAGACCGGCGCCACGTTGTGATGTTCTGGCCTACTTCAGGCTTCTTTCCAGGCGGTCGAGTGTACGCATTGCCGGCAGAACCTGGGCGACGCTCGAATTGGGTTCCCGCTTTTGCTGGATTGCTGCGATGAACTCGCGATCCTGCAATTCGATCCCATCCATGGAGACATCGACCTTGGAGACGTCGATCGGCTGGTCTTTGCCGTCCAGGAGTTCGTCGTATCGCGCGACATAGGTTCCGTTGTCGCAGATGTAGCGGAACCATGTGCCCAGCGGGCCGTTGTTGTTAAACGACAACGCCAGCGTGCAGACGGCTCCGGACGGCACTTTCATTCCGATGCTCATGTCCATCGCGATCTTGAGTTCAGGATGGATCGGGCCCTGGAAAGCGTGCGCTTCAGACGCAGTTTCTCCTGTCTGATATTGGAAGAGATCCACCGTGTGACAGGCGTGGTGCCACAGCAGATGGTCGGTCCAGCTCCTGGGCTTGCCCTCGGCATTCATGTTCGTACGGCGAAAGAAAAATGTCTGGACGACCAGATGCTGCAGTTTGAGTTCACCGGCCTTGATCTTCTTATGAATCCATTGGTGGCTCGGATTGAAACGGCGTGTGTGGCCGCCCATTGCGGTCACTCCTGTTTCTTTCTGAACAGCCAGAATACGTTCCGCATCGGCCAGCGAATCTGCGATCGGAATCTCGATCTGGACATGCTTGCCGGCGCGCATGACCTTCACCGCCTGCTCGGCATGCACCTGGGTCGGCGATGTGAGGATGGCCGCTTCGACGCCGGGGCGGGCCAACGCTTCGTCCATGTTTGTCGTCCAGTGCGGTATGCCATATTTCTTCGCTGCGGCTTCAGTCGTCTCGGCCGTTCTGCCGTAGATCGTAACCACTTCGGCGTCCTTGATGCGTGCGAGCCCGTCCAGATGTTTCTTGGCAAACGCGCCCTGCCCAACCATGCAGATCTTCATCGGGTCCTCCTTTTTTCCTGGCTGCGCCCTATCGGACTTGCATTCGCAGCCGCTCATCTGTTTCCTGGCTGCGTCCTATCGGACTTGCATTCGCAGCCGCTCATCTGTTTCCTGGCTGCGTCCTATCGGACTTGCATTCGCAGCCGCTCATCCGAAAAAACCATATGGTAACATCGTCGGTCATATGATCATCGATTGTCATGGCCACTACACGACGGCGCCAAAGGGTTTGCAGGCATATCGAGACAGCCAGCTGGCCGGCCTGAAAGATCCGTCGCACGTTTCCTCGAAGGGAACGGTCAGGATTACGGACGACGAGATCCGGGAGAGTCTCGAGAAAGCCCAGCTCAAGTTCCAGCGCGAAAGGGGCACCGATGTCACGATATTCTCGCCAAGAGCATCGGGAATGGCCCATCACATCGGCGATGCGACCATGAGCCTGCACTGGTCCCAGCACTGCAATGACCTGATCCATCGCGTCTGTTCTCTGTATCCTGAAAACTTTGTCGGCGTATGCCAGTTGCCGCAGTCTCCCGGCGTCCCGCCTGCTAACTGCATTGAGGAACTCGAGCGGTGCGTCAATGACTTGGGCTTTATCGGGTGCAATCTGAATCCGGATCCATCCGGCGGCCACTGGACGGCGCCCCCACTCACCGACAAGTACTGGTATCCGTTTTACGAAAAGATGGTGGAACTCGATGTGCCGGCGATGGTCCACGTCAGTTCGTCATGCAACCCGAATTTCCATGCAACCGGCGCGCATTACATCAATGCCGACACAACCGCCTTCATGCAGTTTCTGACGGCCGACCTTTTCAAGGATTTTCCGACCCTGAGATTCGTCATTCCACACGGCGGCGGCGCTGTGCCTTACCACTGGGGACGCTACCGCGGTCTGGCACAGGACATGAATCGCCCGCTCCTGGTGGACCTGGTGCGGAACAATATTTTTTTCGATACCTGCGTCTATCACCTTCCTGGGATCGAGTTGCTGCTGAAGATTGTGCCGATGGACAACATCCTGTTCGGGTCGGAAATGGTGGGAGCGGTGAGAGGTATCGACCCGGAAACCGGTTTTTACTTTGACGACACCAAGCGGTACATCGACTCCGTCACATGGTTGAGCACCGGCGACCGGAAAAAAGTTTTTGAAGGCAACGCAAGGAGGGTTTATCCGCGGCTTAAAGTGTGAAATTACATGGCTGCACTTCTTGACAGCCGCCGTCCCACCGACTTAGTCTTGGTTGTCTTTGCTCCCTCAAAACGTATAAGGAGTTGTCGGATGAAGATGAGAAAGGGAACTGTAGTTGTGGCGATAATGCTCGCCCTGATCCTCAGCGTGTCTGCATTGGCTCAACGCAGGAACCAACAACAGCAACAACAGCAGCAACAACAGCGCGGAGGGCAGGCGGAAGCACAAGCGCAGCAGATCGGGCCTCAGCCGACCAGTAAGGACGAACTTGATGCCTTCGTTGCGCTTCAAAACGAACAGAACGCCGCCGCCAAGCTGGCTAAGGGCGACGAGTTTGTTGAGAAGTTTCCAAACTCCGATTTCGTTAGTTACGCCCATACGTTCCGCATGATATCGCTCAGCCAGATGGGCAAAAGCAAGGAGTCTGCGGCTGCAGCCGAGCAGGCGCTGAGTTCCACGATCAAACTAGGCGAAAAGGTGATCGCGAAGGCCGAGGCAGACTCGAAGCTCACAGACAAGGATAAGGAGGCCGCCAGGAAGAAGGACAAAAACGTCGTCTTCGTTGACAAGAGTTCGCCGCAGTTCCAACAGTTCATGGCTCAGATGGACCAGCGGATCATGGCCTTTTATCAGAGCATGATCCAGTCCTATCAGCAGTTGAACGACGCGGCAAAGATGATGGAAGTTGCGGACAAGGCCCTGGCATACAAGCCCGACGACCTGAACACTCTCGTCATGCTCTCGAACGTGATGGCAGAGAGGCCGCCGACGAGCGAAGATCAGAGGAAAACCCATCTCGCACGCGCCGAGGAGCTTGCCAGGCAGGGGATAACCCAGCTTCCGATCTTCATCTCGAGTCCGGAAGGGTCCCAGCTGAACAACGAGCAGAAGGCGGACCTGGCCTCGAATCTCCATTACACGCTGGGCCTCATTTACCTGCATCAGAAAAGATTCAGCGATTCGGAGAAGGAATTCGGAATCGCTCTTCAGGCGAAGGCCAACGACCCGATCACGTATTACCGCCTCGGCATTGCCTATGCGCAGGACCTGAAGAACGACCAGGCGATGGAGGCTTTGGCAAAGTCCGTGTTCCTCAAAGGCGTGTCGGAGGCGAACGCCCGCGAGATCCTGAAGCAGCTCTATGTGCAGAAGAACAAGTCCGAGCAGGGTCTCGAGGACTACATCAAGAGCGCCGGCCAGAAGATCGGACAGTAAATAAGCAGGCCGCGTAGTAAAATAAGGTCGATAATTGGTGAGTTGGGAGGGATAGCCGCGAATTACGCGAATTACGCAAATGGGCGCATCAAAGATTCCTTGACGCGCCCATTTGCGTAATTCGCGTAATTCGCGGCTATCCCTCAAAAACTCCGGTTACCGGCCTTTTGCTTTATGAATGGTTTCGAAGATCTGGAATTCGAGCTTGGTTACACTTTCACGAATCCACAGCTTCTGGTCCAGGCGCTGACTCACAGCTCGCACGCCAACGAAAAGAAGGCGGGAGAAGGCGATAACGAGCAGCTCGAATTCCTGGGAGATTCGATTCTTGGCTTTCTGGTAAGCGATTTTTTGTGTCGGGCTCATCCCACTTTGACCGAAGGCCAGCTTTCGAAGCTGAAAGGGTTCTTCGTGAGTTCCGCGAATCTGGTGAAATACGCGGAGAGGATCCATTTAGGCAGGTATCTGCAACTGGGAAAGGGCGAAGAGAAAACGGGTGGCCGCACCAAGCAGGCACTCCTGGTCGATGCCCTCGAAGCCATCATTGGTGCGATCTATCTGGACAACGGCATCGAAGAAGCCCGTCGCGTGATGTTGTGCTTTTTCAAACCGCAGATCGAAGACGTTGAAGAATCCGGGCGCCAGGTAGTGGACTTCAAGACGGCGCTTCAGGAGCAACTGCAGGCGCAGCATCTTGGCAGTGCCGATTACATCGTTACGAACGAGACCGGGCCGGCACACCAGAAACTATTTACGGTGGAAGTGGTAGTTGACGGCGAGACCATCGCCGGGGGACTTGGTTTGACGAAAAAGGCAGCAGAGCAGGCCGCAGCGAGGCAGGCTCTCGAACGCGTCTGTACTCCGCAAGAGGAAACTATCTGACTATGACAGAAGCGGCTTTCAAAAAATCGACCATCCGCGAATATTTCGAATCACTCGTCATCACCGTCATTCTTGCGCTCTTCGGTACAACGTTTATCGTTCAGGCGTTCAAGATTCCTACGCCGTCGATGGAGGACAACCTCCTTGTTGGCGATCACCTCCTGGTCAACAAATTCGTTTTTGGCGCGCGCGGTTCGTTTCTGGATCCTGTTCTACCGTTCAAGGACATCAAACGTGGCGATGTAATTGTCTTCAGGTATCCAAAGGACTTGTCGAAGCACTACGTCAAGCGAGCCATCGGGCTCCCCGGAGACCGTATCAAGATTGCGGACAAGCAGGTCTTTGTGAATGACGTCGCGCTCAACGAACCTTACAAAATCCACAAGAGTCCGGCAGGCTCCTATGCCGATCCATTTCGCGATTACTTTCCACCAAAACCGCATCCGGGTCGAATTTACCGTGGCGTTGATGACGATCCCTACTGGTACGAGGAATATGTTAAAGACGGGGAGATTGTTGTTCCGGCCGGCCATTATTTCGCCATGGGTGACAATCGCGACAACAGCGCCGACAGCCGGTACTGGGGATTTGTTCCCCGCGAACTCATCGTAGGAAAAGGGCTGATTATCTATTGGTCCTATGAGACGGATTCCGACGAGTACCGTCGAACTGACGTAGAGGACCGTGTCCAGCAGATCACTGACCTGTTCACCAATTTCTTCAGAAAGACCCGCTGGTCGCGAACGTTGAAGATAATCAGGTAGGCATGAAGAAACTTGTTCTCATTTTTATTCTCGGGGTTATGCCCCTGGCTGCCGCCAGCCTCGTTGTTTTCCGCAGCATTTCCGCGAAGGAAGCTTCTTCCGCGTCCTCGGGGCAGGAAACAGAGGTTTCTCCAAAATCCGCCAAGTCGCTTCAGAAAAAAATCGACACCGTCAAAAAAGCGAACGAGGCCCCGGAGCAGCCGCGCAAAGGGTCTCGCGTGGAATTGTCGGAAGCGGAACTGGAATCCTATGTTCTGTATTCCCTCAAAGAAGACATCCCGGTGCAGATCGATTCAATGAAGGTTCAACTCGCGCCCGGCACGATTGCTTCGGACACTCAACTGACCTTCACTTCGAATAGCACCGGCAATCCGATGGTGGACTCCTTCCTTGGCGGCACGCACAACGTGTTTATCAAAGGAAAACTTGCTGGAGAAGGCGGCCGCGGAAAGTTCGACCTTCAGGAAGTGCGCGTGGATGGGATTCCCGTGCCGAAGATCCTGATCGAGACGCTCATAGACAAGTACGTGAAGCCCAAATATCCACAAGCCGATCTGAAGGAGCCTTTCGAGTTGCCCTGGGGCATCGAGGAGATCAAGATCGAGCAGGGTAAAGCGACAGTCGTCTATTAGAAACACAAGACACAAGGATACAAAATGTCCTTGTGTCTTTGTGTTTCTAGCCCGACTTTGCAGCCCTGAAAATGTAGTTGATATTGGATCTCTCTTCGCTCTTCAAATCGAAGTTGAATCGATAGAGCCGCTCCTTCAGGTCATCCAGATAGAAATAACCGAACTTGAGCATCCGATCGGCGATCCGGACCCAGAGCGGAGGCGTGCGAGGGCCGAGTGTGGTCTGGCATACAAAGTCGCCATGCATCTTCAATACGCGCGAGATTTCGCCCACCGCCTGGTCCTGATCCCTGAAAAGCTGGAGGGCGCCGAAGCATGTGACCGCATCGAATGTATCGGGCTTGAAGGGAAGCGTCAGCGCGCTTCCGCGCATGTAATACACATTCTTCAGCCCCTCTTTCCTGGTCAGCCGGACGGCCCTCTCGAGCATGGAGGGGGATAAGTCAAAACCGACCACGATCGATTCCGGTGCCAGGCGCGCGATGTTGCGGGTGACGTTTCCGGGTCCGCACGCAAGGTCCAGAATCAGCCCGTGCCGGCGCTGGATGAAGGATGCGATTCGCTCGACGTCCTTCGGAAACGAGTGCTTGCTGGCAATGAAATATCCGACCGGCCTCCACACACCTTCATACACCGCAACGACCGGGGGGAACTGCATGAGGTGTTGAATCGGCGGGATCGGCTCAGGGTCACCCGGATGCAGATCGAGGTAGCCGTCGCGAACGGGGAACACGGCCCCGCAGCCACCACACATCAGGCGTCCGGCACTGCCGAAGAGATGTTCGGCGTGATTCGATGAGGACCAGACTGAATTACTCGCGCCGCAGATAGAACATTGAAACGCAGCAAAGATCGGAGGAGCTTGTTCTGTCGCCACGGCAAGGGAGACTAATTCAAAGCAGAAGCCTCGATCAACTGTTTCTTTTGTCGCTTCTCACTTCGGAAGAATGTTTTGCCGTATGCCTTGCGTAATCGGAAATAAGGTTTCAGCCGCTCCATCGCGTTTTCAAAACTGCGAGCGACGTGCTGACGCATCGCTTCGCCTGCAGCATTGGGGTCTCCGGCGACGAGCACATCGACTAGATCCTGATGGCGGCGGGGCGGCGGTTCGCCCTCAGACGGCAGCCGCGTAATGCAGAACCACGTCGAGGCCAGGGCGTGTGTTTTTTCGATGGCTGAGCTCAGGGAAGGGCATCGAGCCCCTTCTGCGATCCGACGATGAAGCTTTTCATGGGCGGGCAGATATTGAGACGGGTCGCAAACCGACATCGCGTCCACTCGCGCAGCCAGTTTCTGCACGTCTTCCCGGTCTTCCGCATTGGCCACGACCGCGAACAGCCGGGCCGCCTGTACTTCCAGCGCTTCGCGGACAATATAGTGTCCGCGTACATCTTCGCGCGAAGGAATCCGGACCCGCGTACCGGCACGCGGACGGCTCTCCAGCAGACCTACGAACTCGAGTCGCAATAACGCCTCCGATACCGGTAGAAAACTCATTCCCAATTCCGCTGCGACCTTGCGGCGTGAAATAACCTGGCCCATGCTCAGCTCGCCGCGAAGGATCCGATGCCTGACGAATGCATATGCTTCGGCCGCGAGGCTTGACGCCACTACAGAATCTTTCATTAGTTTGCTCCTCTCAAGCGGTTGTCACTGTATTGTTTTTGTTTTTAATGTCGTGACGGAATGTATGATATGACAGATCCGGGTTGGGTTTAAAGAGAAGGATGAGTGCCAGCGTATGAAGCCGACAATCGTTCGAAAAATCGCCCGTCCTGAGGCGGATATCGTCCGCTCTCTCCGGGAGTTGGGCGTTGCCACGGTCCACGAAGCGCAGGCGCGCACCGGACTCATGCGGCCGTACATGCGGCCGATTTATCCAACGGCCAGGGCCGCCGGCGCCGCCATAACGATTCTATGTCATGCCGGCGACAACATCATGATCCATGCCGCAATCGAACTCTGCCGTGAGGGCGACATCCTGGTTGTGTCGACCGATTCGGAATCTACGGACGGCATGTTCGGTGAACTGCTGGCCGAATCCGCGCGCGCGCATGGCGTGGCCGGGCTTGTCATCGATGCGGGCGTTCGCGATGTGGCCGATCTCACACAAATGCAGTTTCCCGTCTGGTCCAGAGCGATTTCTGCGCAGGGCACTGTGAAAGCTAGTCCCGGCTCGGTGAACATTCCTGTTGTTTGCGCGGGAGCCATCGTCCGGCCCGGAGATATCGTTGTCGGTGATACCGATGGCGTGGTTGTCGTCAAGCGTGAAGCGGCGGCCGAAGTGGCGCGGCTCAGCGCAGAGCGGGCGTCAAAGGAACAAAAGAATCGTGAACAGCTAAAGGCCGGCGCCCTCGGATTGGACATGTACGGACTGCGCGCCAAGCTGGCCGAACTTGGTGTGCGCTACATCGACGAGGCGGATGACTAGAGACTTTGCCGCCGGCTTCATCGGATTTGGTGAAGCCGGATCCCACATTGCCAAAGGGCTCAAATCCGCAGGCCTCCAAAGGATCTTCGCCTACGACATCAATACACACTCCCCAGACTTTGGTCCGAGAATCCGGAAACGCGCCGGCGAGAGCCAGACAATGCTGGTCGATTCTTCAGGCGAGCTTGCCCGCTCGGCCGACATTTTGTTTTCGACTGTCACGGCCGATCAGGATCGAAAGGCCGCCGAACAGACTGCGCCTTTTTTGGAACCTCGGCACATCTATGCTGATCTCAACTCAGTCTCGCCGGCGCTGAAACAAGCCGTGGAACAAATTATCGTGAGCCGTGGTGCGGGATTTGTTGAGGCGGCCGTCATGGCGCCGGTTCCGCCGAACGGTCATCGGGTGCCCATGCTGCTTGGTGGAAAAGCCGCAGCGGCCTTCGCGGAGTTGATGACGCCTTACGGAATGCGCCTGGAAGTCATCTCCGAGAACGTCGGCACAGCGGCCGCAACGAAGATGTTCCGCAGCATTGTCGTGAAGGGCCTCGAGGCACTGATGCTGGAATGTGTGCTCGGCGCGAGCCGTTACGATGCGGACGACCGAGTCTTCGCATCGCTGGCGGAAAGCTTCCCCGGCATCGATTGGAAACGTCTTGCGAATTACATGATCAGCCGCGTGGCCGTTCATGGCGAACGGCGCGCCCGCGAGATGGAAGAAGTGGCGGAAACGCTGCGGCAAATCGGCATCGAACCAATGATGGCTGCCGCCACAGCCCGCCGTCAGGACTGGTGCGCGCGGCTCGGCCTGAGCTCTGAATTTGGTCCAGACGGTCCCGAGAGTTACAGAGACTTGCTGGAAGCCATTCGAAAGCAAACTCACATATCAAATCAATGATTTGAGACTTGACGCCCCAAGGCCCTCAAATGCATCATGATGAAGCAAAAACATTATCCGGAGGGTTTACTTTATGAGAGCTAGCGTATGGGCGGGTCTGGTGGCGGGGATAGTCCTGCTGGCCTTGTCCGCACCGGTATTTGCCCATCATTCCTTCGCCGCGGAATTCGATTCCTCAAAACCGATCTCACTAACCGGGATAGTTACGAAAGTCGAGTGGATGAATCCACACACCTACTTCTACGTTGACGTCAAAGACGAAGCCACCGGCAAGAATCAGAACTGGGCCGCCGAAATGGGCAGCCCGAACGGCTTGACCAGGCAGGGCTGGACGCGCCAGACGCTGAAAGTCGGCATGAAGGTCAGCTTTGAAGGGACGCGCTCGAAGGACGGAAGCTTCAAGGCGAACGCCCGCAACGTGACTGTCGATGGCAAGAAGTTGGGTGCGGCGTCGAGCGAAGCCGTCACACCGTAAGCTTCCGCGCTTAAAAAGCAACGTCAAAATATTTAGGAGGATTCAACGTGCGAAACCGTTGGATGAATCGGTTTCTTATCGTCGCAGTGCCTGCAATGTTCTTGCTGGCTGTGACGGCGCTTGCTTTTACAAAGCAGGCGGCACAGGGCCAGGGAGCAGCTCCCGCGGCACAGGGTGGCGGACGCGGTGGGCGTGGCGCCAGGGCGGAGGTCAGCATGCCGACGCCCCGTCTCTCCGATGGGACTGTGAATCTCGGCAGGATTCCCGGTGAAAAAGGAATTTGGGGATTGCCCTACATTACGAATATGGGCGCACGAAACATTGTTGTTGGTGCCCCTCCCGCGCCCGCTTCTGAGGGTCGCGGCGCCCGCGGCGGCGGTGGGCAGATCGGCGGCGGTGAAGGCACAGCCGGCGGCGGCCAACGCGGTGGCGCCCCTTCAGAGCCGTGGGTTCCTTTCCAACCCTGGGCAGCGGCCGTCTACAACTACAACTCACTGAATCAATCCAAATACGATCCGGAGGGATATTGCCTTCCTCCTGGCGGACCGCGGTTATTCGCCACTCCTTATCCGGCGGAAATCATTCAGCAGCCCGAACACAAACGCATCGTCTTCATTTTCGAGGGCGGGACACACGTCTGGCGCGAGATTTATATGGACGGGCGTCCGCATCCGCCGTTGGACACGATTAAAGGTCAGACCTGGTTAGGCCATTCCGTCGGCCACTGGGAAGGTGACACCCTGGTTGTCGACGTGGTTGGTTTCAATGAAGGAACATGGCTCGATTACTTCGGCCATCCTCACACGGATCAATTGCATGTCGTCGAAAAGTTCACGCGGCCCAACAAGGGCACGTTGCATTACGAGGCGATGATCGACGATCCCGGTGCCTACACGAAACCATGGAGCGTAGCGTGGGACATCCCATGGAATCAGGGCGCTGAACTCCAGGAATACATTTGCCAGGAGAACAACCTCTACCTGAATCACCTGAAGGATGATTTCGGGAACCCGGTGATCGATCATTAGGGTGCAGAGAAAATAGCCGCGGATGACGCGAATGACGCGAATGGGGCGCAAAGCAAGAAGACTTGATGCGCCCCATTCGCGTCATTCGCGTCATCCGCGGCTATTTTCTCTTAGCTGCGACTAATTCAAGTTAATCTTGAATTCGCCTTTCTGATTCCCCGCAGTCCAGGTGCCGGTAACGAACTTGTTGTAGGCGCCGATGTTCTGAAGCTTACCATCCACGACATGATGCACCGTCTGGCCTCTCTGGTCTTTCAAATCCGCCTCGAAATGTAAATCCCAGCCGGCGTTGGCGTTGGAAACGCCGCCGCTCGGCGGTGTGAGGGTCAACTTTTGCAGAGCCGCGTTATCGGTGCCGGGGTTGAGCATGCCCGTCAAAGTCTTGCCGTCCCATACGAACTCGAGAAGAACGTGGTTCTCTTCACCTTTCTTCACCCACCAGTCGCCGCTCCAGGAGCCCTTCAAGGGATACCCGAACTGTGCCAGCACCGGCAAGGCAAGCGCCAGGCATGCCAAAAGGCCAATCAAACGAAATGTTTTTGAGTGCATTAAATATCTTCCTCCTTAAGCCAATCGACTGAACGACCGGAATATTAGCACCAGTTGTAAAAAAGGGGAACACAGCCCTGACACACGCTCTGCGTCGAAGTTGCCGATGTGTGTGCGAGCCGCGACTTTCGTGGCGAGGTTTAACTTCTAAGCCGAATGAAATAGCCGCGTCATCCGCGGCCATTGTCAGCGGCTTTTCTTCTTGCGTTTGAATCCGCTGTTATATAATTCACCACCGCTGGACTAATCGGAATCCCCGGTTAAATAATTCACGATCCCAAAAATTTGAAAGGAGTCAGTATGGCAGGAGTTCGTTTAGAAGACGCACGGAGAGTAATCGCCGCGGCCGAGAAGAAAGCCGACCAGATTGGGCAGCCGATGAACATTGCCGTCGCGGACGAAGGCGGAAACATCGTAGCGCACGTCCGGATGGACGGAGCCTGGATTGGCAGCATCGATATCTCCCAGAAAAAGGCCTACACTTCACGCGCCTTTGACATCGCGACGAAGGATCTCGCCACACACTCGCAGTCAGGCGGACAGTTCTTCGGCATCCATGCTTCGAACAACGGCAAGATCATGATTTTCGCCGGTGGCATTCCATTGAAGAAAGATGGGAAGGTCGTGGGCGCGGTTGGCGTCAGCGGCGGATCGGGAGATCAGGATCACGCGGTTGCTTTAGCTGGCGCAGAGGCCTTCTAGCTTTACAAAGAAATAAGAAAGGAGAAACACAATGGCAAGCAATCGCGGAGTTGCTTATGTGGGTCCCGGTGAAGTCGAGGTGAAATCGATCGACTACCCGAAATTGAAAATGCCCGCCAGTGAGACGAATCCCTTCGGCGGGAAAGACGCCCCTCATGGTGTCATTCTAAAGATCGTGACGACCAACATTTGCGGCTCCGATCAACACATGGTTCGCGGCCGGACTACGGCCCCGAGAGGGCTGATTTTGGGCCACGAGATCACAGGCGAAGTCATCGAGAAGGGTAACGATGTCGAGATGGTGAACGTCGGTGATCTGGTAAGCGTGCCATTCAATATCGCTTGCGGTCGCTGCCGCAACTGCCGCGAAGGCGCCACTGGTATTTGTCTGACCGTGAACCCGGCGCGTCCTGGCGCGGCCTATGGCTATGTGGACATGGGTGGCTGGGTCGGCGGCCAGGCCGAGTACGTCCTTGTTCCGTATGCCGACTTCAACCTGCTGAAGTTTCCGAACAAAGAAAAGGCAATGGCGAAGATCAAGGATCTGACGCTGTTGTCCGATATTTTTCCGACCGGTTACCACGGCGCAGTGAAAGCGGGCGTCGGCCCGGGCACGATCGTCTACGTTGCCGGCGCCGGACCGGTAGGCCTGGCTTGCGCGGCTTCGTGCCATCTGCTGGGCGCGGCAGTGGTGATCGTCGGCGACATGATCAACGAGCGGCTGGAACAGGCTAAGAGCTTCGGCTGTGAAGTCATCGATCTGAAGAAGAGTGCTTCACTGGCGGATCAGATCACCCAGATTGTGGGCGTTCCGGAAGTGGACGCTGCAGTCGACTGCGTCGGTTTCGAAGCGCGCGGTCACGGCAGCGATGCTTCCGTTGAGAAACCCGCGACGGTGCTCAACTCGATCATGGAAGTGACGCGCGCAGGCGGCCAGCTTGGCATCCCCGGGCTGTACGTCACGGGAGATCCGGGCGGCGTCGATGCTAACGCCAGGATCGGCAATCTCGGTATCCGCATTGGACTCGGCTGGGCGAAGTCGCATTCGTTCCACACCGGTCAGTGTCCGGTGCTCCGATACAACCGTCAGCTGATGCAGGCCATATTGCACGACAAGATTCAGATCGCCAAGGCTGTCAACGCAAAGCTGATTTCGCTCGAGGAAGCGCCGAAGGGCTATAAAGATTTCGACAAGGGCGCGGCGACGAAATTCGTCATCGATCCGCACGGAACAGCGAAGAAAGCAGGAGCGTAGCAGAACCACACTGTAGCGGCGGTCTCTGACCGCTGCTGCAGTCTACAGGAATCCGATAGCCCGCCCGCCGACTCCCACACCGAGCCAGAGCAGTACAGAAACCACGGCCGCCAGCTTGCCAAGAATCGGATTAAACCGGTCCCGTTTCACAATATACCGATGAATGGTGAAGTGGAAAATGATTGCGGAGAACAGGAAAGCCATTTTGATCTGGAAGGGTCCGCTCGCGAAGCACTTCATCGCTTCCGAGAGAAAGAGCATCGCTCCCGATACCAGGATGACGACCAGACTCCAGAACGCCCACGGTTTGATCTCCTCATTAACTTGTGTGAGCGGCTCACTTTTGAGAATCAGGCCGAATATCCGCAGGTTCACCATCAGGATCGCGCCGAACAACAACGTCAGCGCGAAGAGGTGAAAGGTCTCGATGATCGGGAAATACAGACGCGATTCGCGTATCGTGCTGCCCAGCCACGTGCCGTCGCACCATTGGAAGAATGGTAAGAGGGATTGCCACATGATGAAACCTCGCTAAAACAAGTTATACGCGGTGGCACGTCCCGCGCTGATGACGCCGATCCAGAGAATCAAAGAGAACACGCCGGCCAGCCGCGCCTTTAGCGGTGGAACAGGCGCCTTATCCCACTCCACGATGCTCTTCTTCGTGGTCAGTTCGAAAATCAAGGCATTCACACCCGCGAGGAAAAGCATCAGCACCTTCACCCGAAAGAATATGCTGAGATAACACTTTACGGCTTCCGACCAGAAGACGAGTCCTCCGCTGATGAACATGATGATGAACCCGACAATGGCATAAGGCATCACCTGACGGTGAACCGTTGTAATGGGCTGATGCCGCATCGTGAGACCCATGAGGCGCAAGTCAAACCAAATGAGGACGCCGACCGACAGGCCGAGAGCAAGAACATGGGTTGCTTCAACGAGGGGGAAGGTCCAGATCGATTCCCGTATCCCGGTGCCAACAGTGCTGTCGTTGAGCCAACGGATGATGGCGGGAACTGCTGGGGGAATTTCTTGCATGCTATGAAACCTCTAGATCGTAAGAATTTGCGGAAGTACCGCGCACTGTACACATCTTGTTACTCTTATGTCAATGGGCCCCGCGGCCTAGCGGTCTAATTCGGGGACAGACGTATAAATCACCTAATTAGCAGTAAAAACGAACTTTGAGAGCTAATTAGGTGATTTATACGTCTGTCCCCGAATTAGACCGCTATGCCGCGGGCCGTAACCTTAAGACTTTCTGAATTCTTTGTCAGAACCGCTTAAGCACTTGCTGCCAGTGGAGGTTCATAACTACACTCGAACCCTCAAAGGAGGGAAGTCATGACGAAATGGATGTTGCTGGGGCTGATGGTAACTTTTTTGGCGGCCATTCCCGCGCCACCGACCGTCGTCGAGATCAAATCACCCGCGGGGGCGGGTAGCGAGGAACCTAATATTACGGCAGCGCCCGACGGCCGCATCTTCATGACCTGGCTCGAGCCAATGAAGCCGAAGGGAAACGTATTGCGCTTCTCTGTTCGCGAAAAGCAAGGCTGGTCCGCCCCCCGGACGATAGCTCAGGGAACCAATTGGTTCGTGAGCGGCGCCGATTTTCCATCTTTGGCAATCCTGTCGGATGGAACGCTGGCGGCTTACTGGTTTTCGACGCTTTCACTGGAAGCCGAGGCATACAACACCAATCTCGTGCTGTCTCATGACGGTGGCGCGACATGGAGCAAACCGATCCTGCCTCATCGTGACCGAAAAGTCCGGCAGCACGGGTTTCTTTCGATGGTTCCGACGCCCGACGGCCGTCTCGCCGCGATCTGGCTGGACGGAAGGAAGCTGAGCGATGAGGGCGAGGGCGACATGTCATTGATATACACCACCATCGGAGCCAACGGCGCGCTCGGTACCGAGACGACGCTTGATGGGCGCACGTGCGAATGCTGTCAAACAGCACTGACGGCGACGCCCGATGGATTGCTCGCCGTCTATCGCGACCGTTCCGATAAAGAAGTCCGCGACATCTCGATTGTGCGATACGCGAACGGCCGCTGGTCGCAGCCCGAGCCATTATCGAAAGATGAATGGGAGATCGACGGCTGCCCGGTCAATGGCCCGGCAATTTCGGCAAGCGGCCGGAGCGCAGCAGTGGCCTGGTTTACGGCCCCCAACGAGAAGGGTGCAGTGAACGTTGTGATCTCGAGTGACTCCGGCAAAACCTTCGGAAAGGCCGTCAAAGTAGATGATGGAAATCCCCTCGGCCGCGTTGACGTGGTGAGCCTGTCTTCCGGTGGCGCCCTCGTCAGCTGGGTTGAACGAACCAGCCAGGGAGTTCAGTTGCGCGCACGCCAGATTGAAGCCAGCGGAGTCGCAGGCCCGTCGATCACGGTTTCGGGAACTGCCGGTGTGCGTACCGGCGGATTTCCGCGAATGAAGCGTTCCGGAACCGAAGTGGTGATTGCATGGACCGCCGCGGGAGACACTCCCAGCGTGCGGACGGCGCTCTTGAATTTGAACTAGCAGTGCGTATTCTCGTCGTAGAAGATGAACAAAAAGTGGCTAATGCGCTCAAGGAAGGCCTCGAGGAAGAACACTACGAGGTCGATCTTGCGTACACTGGTGAAGACGCCTTTTTTCGAGTCAACACCGAGAAGTTCGATCTGATTCTTCTGGATCTCATGCTTCCCGGCCGCGATGGACTTCAGATTCTGACGAGCATTCGGAAGAGAGGCGTCGAGACGCCGGTTTTGCTGCTGACCGCGCGCGATACATTGGAGGATCGCGTTTCCGGTTTGAATGCGGGCGCTGACGATTACCTGATCAAGCCGTTCGCGTTCGCCGAGTTGCTGGCTCGAATTCGTGCCCTGCTTCGGCGCGGGCGCACAACAGATGCGCTTCGGCTGAGTGTCGGCGATCTCGACATGGACCTCGTGACTCGGAAAGTGACTCGCGGCGGCCATACGGTGGAATTAACGGCGCGGGAATTCGAGCTGTTGGAATATCTGCTCCGTCATGAGAGCCAGATTGTGATGCGGGATACGCTGGCACGCGAGGTCTGGAAAGAAACGACTCGGGGAACACCTTTGAACAACGTTATCGATGTGCACATTGCGAGGCTCCGCAGAAAAATCGATGTCGATCAGTCGGTCAAACTGATTCACACCGTGCGCGGCGTCGGCTTCATGTTGCGCCAGGGGGAACCGTGACCCGATGGCTTCGTCCGCGCAGCGTGCGTGTCCGGTTGGCGCTGTGGTACGTCGGCGTGATGGTGGTCGTGCTGGCCATATACATTATCGCGGTGTTCGAACTGGTTCGGACCAACGCTTCGGGAGTACTCGATGAGCAGTTGCGCGTCGATTTCGACTGGGCCTCGGACATGCTGGCCCAGCGGCCCGACGGCACCATTGCGCCCTACGACGAAACCGGTGAAGGCGACAGCCCCTGGCTGCAGGTCTGGAGTTTGAACGGGCAGCTTCTGTACGACACTCCGGAAGCCCGGCGAAATCCCGTGCCGGCCAGTGATCAATTAGCGGCCAAGGCGGATGAACAGATCGTGACCGCGCCGGGGGCCACGCCTCCATATCGCGTGCTGAGCGGGCCATCGAGAATCGGCGGAAGGCCGGTCGTCGTTCAAGTTGCACGATCGGAGTTAGCGATTACGCAGGACTTGAATCAGCTCCTGTTCGTCCTCTTGCTGGGCCTGCCTTTCGGTGTCGCGGCTGCCGGTCTTGGCGGCTATTCGCTCGCACGCCGCGCGTTGGCGCCGGTGGACCACATGGCGGAGCGAGCGCGTTTGATTACGGCGGAGCGATTGAAGGAACGCTTGCCCGTGGACAATCCCCACGATGAGCTCGGACGTCTCGCCACGGTCTTCAACGAAACGCTCACAAGGCTGGAATCGTCCTTCGAGCAAATGCGCCGCTTTACCGCGGACGCGTCTCACGAGTTGCGGACGCCGCTCACTGTGATCCGCAGCGTGGGCGAGGTTGGCCTGCGCGGGAGACGCGACGAAGCCGCTTATCGCGAAATCATCGGCAGTATGTTGGAAGAAGTGGATCGTCTTGCCCGCCTCGTGGAACGGCTGCTGATGTTGTCCAGAGCCGACACCGGGCAATCGAAACTTTCAGCGGACCAGGTGGATCTTTGCGAGTTGGCGGACGACGTCGCAGCGCAATTGGGCGTGCTTGCCGAAGAGAAACAACAGTCGATCACGCTCGAGCGTACCGGAGGCCCTCGTTGGACCGGCGATCGTCTCGTATTGAGGCAGGCTTTGTTGAACCTCGTGGACAACGCAATCAAGTACAGTCCCGTCGGCGGACGGATTACCATACGGGTTACACAATCCCCGGTCGCCGCCGTTCTCGAGGTCTCAGACACCGGTCCCGGTATTCCAGAGGAGCTTCAATCCCGAATCTTCGATCGATTCTATCGCGTCGATAAATCACGTTCCCGGGATAACGGAGGAACAGGTCTCGGCTTGTCTATCGCCAAATGGGCGGTCGAAGTGAACGGCGGCCAGCTCACCCTGGAGAAAACCGACGGAGTGGGCAGCACGTTTCGGATCACGTTGCCCCAGACCAAACCGGCTCCGGCATACGTGGGGGGATAAATCTTGAAATTGGACGAATCCTGCACCTCAAATCCGAAATCCGAAATCTCAAATTGGACCGGAGTCCAATCTCATATTTCGGATTTCGGATTTGAGGTGCAGGATTCGTCCAATTTCAAGATTTCTTGATCATGGTCTGGCTCCGAAAATGGATGATCCTCATTCACCGCTGGCTGGGCATCGTGCTGAGCCTGCTCTTCGTGGTGTGGTTTGTTTCCGGAATCGCCATGATCTATGCCGGCGGCATGCCTTCGCTCACGCGCGAAGCGCGGTTCGAGCATCTGCCTCCACTCGATTTATCCAAAGTAAAACTCAGTCCTTCAGAAGCAGTAGAGAAAGCGGAACTCGGAAGACCCCCGGGCGGCGTGATCCTGCTGAACGTCATGGACCGTCCCGCCTATCGTTTTTCGGGCCGGGATCCAGTGACGGTGTTCGCCGACAATGGCGACCTCATGGAAGACGTCGGCGAAGCCGAAGCCATGGCGATCGGCGGCCGTTTCATGAACCTTCCGGCCGGGAAGCTACATTACGCCGGCTATTTCACAGAACCGGATCAATGGACCGTGGGCGAGCGGCGGCAGTTGCCGATGCACAAGATCACGGTAGATGATGCGGCTCGCACCGAGTTGTATGTCTCCGCGGCCCGCGGTGAGGTGGGCCTTCTGACAACGCGCGGCACGCGCGCTCTGGCGTGGGTTGCTGCCATCCCGCACTGGCTCTACTTTACTTCTCTGAGGAGCAACGGTCCGCTCTGGAGCCGGGTGGTTATTTGGAGTTCCGGAATCGGAACCTTACTGGCTCTGCTTGGTATCGTTGTCGGGATTATTCAGTTTTCGCGGTCCAATCCGCACATTCCGTATGCCGGGTGGATGCGATGGCACTACATTACAGGGGCAATCTTCGGTGTCTTTACGGCGACGTGGGTTTTCAGCGGACTGCTCTCCATGGAGCCATTTCCGGCCGGTGAAGGCGCGGCTACAGGCGCCGGCCTGCGCCAGGCGCTGACCGGCGGGCCGCTCGACCTGTCGCGCTTTCCCGCCATGAGTGCGGCGGCATGGCATCAGTTGCTTCCGGGCCGCTCGATCAAGGAAATAGACTTTCTTCGGATCCAGGGCAACCCGCATTACGTCGTGCGCGGTGTAGAAGCAAAGCCGTTGGTGATATCGGCAGACCCATTCCAGATTCGCAAAGAATCTTTCTCGATAGCTTCACTGATGAGCCGCGTAGGGCAGAGCACACCCGGCGTCCCTGTCGCCGAGTCTCAGCTTCTCTCCCAGTACGACTCTTACTATTACGCGCGCGGCCAGGAGCGGCCCTTGCCGGTTCTGCGGGTCAAGTTTGCGGATTCGGACGGCACGTGGATCTACATCGATCCGGCCATGAGCCAGGTCGTGGGCCGGTTCACCAGCCGGGATCGCGTGGAGCGCTGGTTGTATCACGGACTTCACAGCCTGGACTTTCCCATCTGGTATTACAAGAGACCGCTCTGGGATATCGGCGTGATCGTGCTGAGCCTCGGAGGGATTGCCACAAGCGGAATCGGCCTCTACATCGGAATAAAGCGCGTGATCCGTCATGTCAGGCGAATCTTCCGGCCAAGAGTGCGCGCCATGGCCGGTACCATCAAATGAGTCAGAGTTCGGAAACCACAAAGAATTAGCCACAAAAGGCACAAAAGGCGCAAAAGGATTTGACCCTTTTGCGCCTTTTGTGCCTTTTGTGGCTAATTCTTTGTGGTTTCCGAACTCTGACAAAACCGTCAGAAGCTCTTCATCAAGTCTTAAGTTTTTAGCGCTAAATCGCCGGGCTAGGATCTCCTCAATTGGAAGGGGAGATCTATGACTGCTTTGGTATTGCTCATAATAATGGCGGCCAGCCCATTGGCGGCCGGTCAGGCCCAAAATTCAGGACAATTGACGATCACGATCAGTGATAACACGGGCGGTCGTGTGGCCGGCGCTGAAATTGTTTTCAGCCGTCCTACCGATCCGCCGCGTACGTTCATGACCGGGAGCGACGGCACACTCGAGGTGCGCGACCTGCCAACCGGCGAATGGACGATGACCGTCAGCCGGCAGGGCTTCGCTCCGAAACAGCGGTCCGTGGTGGTCCAGGCGGTGCCGATCACTGCGATCGTGACGCTGGACGTCGCCGGCGTTCAGGAAAGTGTTCTGGTCGAAGCGGTGCCCGGTCCGGCCGATGTCCTGCGGCTGGATACTGCGGCGACCGGTGGAACGTTGCTGGAGATTCCAATACGCGAACTGCCGGCCAGTCTCTCCGTGGTCAGCCAGGAATTGATTCAGGAGCGTGGCGCGCGCTCCGTAGTCGAGGCGGCAGAGCTTGCCGGTGGCGTCACCACGTTTGTGGACAGCGGTTCGATGCCAGGCTTCAATCTGCGGGGATTTTCGAGTACGAGCGCCGGTGTCACTGTCACGCGCGATGGAATCAAGCAAAACACCGTTCCGCAGGCCGGCCGGCAGCTGGACTCGTTCCTTCTCGAAAGAATTGAAGTGCTCAAAGGCCCGTCCTCTCTCCTCTACGGTGAAGGCGCTGTCGGGGCAACGATCAACATGGTAACAAAGCAGCCGCAGCGTCAGTTCGCCGGCGAGTCGCTGATGTCTTTGGGCTCCTTCGGAGCGAAGCGTGGCGGCCTCGACCTCACTGGCTCGCTGACGCCCAAATTGTCCGGCCGGATCGCGGCGATATATACCGAGGCCGGAGGCTATACCGACCGCACGGGCGACCGGATGCGGAATTCGATGGGAAGCCTTCGCTGGACGCCGGCAGAAGCCGTCAGCATTACAGGGACCGCCGTTCTCACGGACAACGCGACCACCACGTTCTACACGACACCGTTCATCAACGGCGTCATCGATGCGCGCACGCGCCGCCTGAACTACAACATGCTCGACAACATCAATAAGGCCCATAACAACTACGGATTGGTGGACGCGGACATTACGCTTTCCAGCGGCTGGAGATTTCACAACAGATTTTTCGCCGCAACCCAGCGCGTGGACTGGCGCAATTTCGAAGGGTATTCCTACAACGCCGCCCTGCAAAAGGTGACGGTATCCGGATACTTCCTTGCGAAGCGCGACGACCTTCTTCTGGGCAACCAGCTCGACGCCAAAAAAACTCTCAAGGTTTTCGGCCGCACGGTGAATTTTGCGACCGGATTCCTGGTGCAGGACAACAACGCAAAGCGCTGGAGTACTCCCGCCGGTGCTCCAACCTTCAATGTCGATCCCTACAATCCGGAACCCATTGTCGATCCCGGCCTCGTATACTTGCGCAACCGTGATGTGGATACCAACACGAAGGCTGTGTTCGGTGAAGCCCTGGTGCACGCGACGAGCCGATTGAAATTCACCACAGGCGTTCGATGGGACAACATCGCGAACGACAGGCTGGATTATCCTGCGCTCGGCACGAGCGAAAAAGTGTTCCGCCCGGCCACGGGCCGTGTCGGGGCGGTTTTCACAATTCATCCTGACGTGAATCTCTATATCAGCAACAGCCGCGCGGTGGACCCGGTCACGCCATTTGTCAGCATCGCGGGCAATCAGCTGCCATTCAGTTTGCAGCCAACGAGGCAGTGGGAAACCGGCGCAAAGTTCTCGGCGCTCCGTGGGCGGCTGGACGCGACAGCGGCGTACTTCAGCATCGGCAAGCGCAATATCCTCACAAGCACGATCGTTGACGGCGTCAGGCTTCAACAGCAAATCGGCAGGCAGGTCTCTCACGGACTCGAGCTTTCTTTTTTTGCCCGCCCCATTCCCAGCTTCACCCTGGCGGGCGACCTGGCAACCACCAATGCCGAGTATGCCGACTTCAACGAAAACGTCGGGACGGGCATCGTTTCGCGATCGGGCAATGATGTCGCGCACGTCGCGCCTGTAGTGTGGAACATCACTCCTTCACAACAGATTGGTCCGGTAACCATTTCTGCAACGGTCCGTAACGTCGGGGCTCGATGGGGCGAGGCTGCCAATACTCGCCGTCTGGCGCCCTACACCACGCTGGATACGAAAGTAAGCATTCGTTTCCCCAAGGGGACGCGTTTGACACTGATCGGACGGAACATGACCGACGAGTTCTACATCCCGCGAAGCTCGAACACTTCGGGACGTGTTGCCGATCCGCGCAATTTCGAAGCTCAGCTCACAACGAGATTCTAATGAACATTCGGAAGCTGCGGGCTTCTCTGGCGGCATTCACGGCGTTTGCGCCGAAGGAACTTGATCTTCTTCAGTTCCGCGGGAAGCCATATTTCATCGGACAGCGTCCGCCTGTGGACTACGACTTCAACAAGGAAGTCGGCAGCAACTCGGAACGGTACGCGCCGCCCCGGGAGCAACTCATCGTTTCAGCGACGGCGCCGGAGCATGGAACGTTCAAGCGGTTCGACGACGACACAATGTGGAAAATTGCAAAGGAGGCGATGCCCGGAGTGCAGGTTCAGGACGCCGCGTGGCTCAGCGAGTACGACGCCTACTATTACAACCAGGCCGGCCTGAGATCACTGCCCGTGCTGCGCGTTCGTTATTCGGACCCGCAAAGCACCTGGCTCTACCTCGATCCGCAACACGGAACGATGACGAAACAGGATCGCAGAAGCCGGTTGAACCGCTGGCTCTATCATGGATTTCATAGTCTGGATTTCCCCTTCCTGTATTACCGCCGGCCGCTGTGGGACATTGTCGTCATCGTCCTCAGCATTGGTGGAATCGCCCTCAGTGCAACAACCCTGGTGCCGGCATAGCGCCGGCTGGTACGCCATGCACGCCGCTTTGCGAGATTTACTACGGCCACCGCACGCTACAACCGCCGGCAATTTCCGATTTCGAGATAGTTGCGGCGTTCTGGTATAGAATTCACGAAATTACATTGGCGGGAGAGGCCATGATCAGGCCACGCAAATCGCTCATTCTGGCGCACCGTTATCTTGGCATCGTGCTCAGCCTGATGTTCGTGATGTGGTTTGTTACGGGCATTGGAATGATCTATTCAAGAGGGATGCCGCGCCTGACGCCTCAGGTACGGCTGTCGCGCCTGTCGCCGCTGGATCTGGCGCAGGTGCGGCTCAGCCCTTCGGAAGCCGTTGAACACGCAGAACTGGACCCGCCCGGCGGACGGGTGACGCTGCTCACAGTCAATGAACGACCCGCGTACCGCTTCGGAAATTCCGCCACCGTGTTTGCGGATAACGGCGAGTTCATGGACGAAGTGGATTTTGCAGCGGCGATAAGGATTGCCGGCAGGTTCATGAACGTGCCCGAGGAAAGAGTGCACTATGCCGGACAACTCACCAGGCCGGACCAGTGGACCCTGACACAGACCCGGCAGTTGCCTCTCTACAAGGTGACCGTGGACGACGCCGCCCGCACGGAATTGTATGTGTCGGCGCCACTCGCCGAAGTCGTCCAGGTCACGACGCGCGGCAGTCGCATTCTCTCGTGGGTTTCGACAATACCCCACTTCCTTTACTTTGCGCCGCTCCGCCTGACGGACGGTTTGTGGGTGAAGGCCATGACCTGGACATCCGGTCTGGCCTGTGTGCTGGCGCTTCTCGGAATCGCTCTGGGCGTTGTGCAATACAGAAGAAAGCGGCCGCACATTCCTTATTCCGGATGGATGAGGTGGCATTACCTTACCGGGCTGGTCTTCGGTGTACTGACGCTCACGTGGGCGTTCAGCGGATTGCTTTCGTTGGAGCCCTGGGCATGGACCGAGAAGGACACCGTCGAGAGGCAGGTGCGTCAGGCATTCACTGGCGGTCCGCTGGATCTGGCGAGCTTTCCTGCGATGGACTCCACTGCCTGGGGGCGGATACTGGAAGGACGCCCGGCCCGGGAAATCGAATTTGCGCGCATCTTCGATGAGTCTTACTACATTGTAAGAACCTCGCCGGAAGATCAGTCTCTTGTGGGCTGGCCCGACGGGGGTCATCAACCCTACTTCGTTTCGCGCGATCCGGACGCGGCGCGTTTCGTGGTCGCCGCGAATTCGCTCAAAGTCAATCAGACATCCTTCGACACTGAAGTCATTGTCAACCGGCTGAAGCAGGCCAACCCCGGCGCACCGGTCATTGAATCTGCTGTGTTGACCGAATACGATTCGTATTACTACTCGCGTGACCGCCAGGCGCCTCTGCCTGTGGTTCGGGTCAAGCTCGGCGATTCCGACAAGACCTGGGTCTATGTGGACCCGGGGGTCGGTCAGGTCGTCGGCCAGGTGAATCGATTCAACCGGGTCGAGCGATGGCTTTACAACGGGCTGCACACCCTCGACTTCTCCTTCCTGTATTACAACCGGCCACTCTGGGACAGTGTTGTGATTTTGCTGAGCCTAGGAGGGACCGCTGTGAGCGGTATCGGCTTGTTCATGGGATTGAAGCGCATTCGACGGGGCATCTCAGCGTCAACGCGCGGAATGTAAACACAAAAGATCTGACCAATGCTCAATTCCCAATTCTCATCCGATGAGAATTGAGAATTGGGAATTGAGCATTGGTCAGATCTTTTGTGTTTACATTCGCGACAATCGGGAACTCTTCACGTTGGAAATTGAAAACCACTTGCAATCCTCCCGCTACGGCGGTTACTCTCCGTTACGTTATCGATGGCCTGTATCTTCAGGCCTGAAGGGAATCCGGTGAGAATCCGGAACTGTCCCGCAGCGGTGAGCAGGAACGACCGCCGTACTGAATGCACTGGCCCTGGTGGGCCGGGAAGCAACGGCCAGTAGGAAATTTTCAAGAAGCCTGCAAGTCCGAAGACCTGTCGGTAACCGGCATAAGGAGCGCGAAAGCGCGACGAAGCAGTTGTGCCGAATTTCATTCGAGCCTTCGTGAGGAGGGGCTGGATGGACACGCCTTACCGCGGTTCTCCATCATACGAGATTCTGAGAAACACTTCAGAAACACTTCAGAAACTCTTCCAGACATAGGCATCGGATTGTCTCGGACTTCGATCCCGGTGGTTTTCCGCCGCCGGGTCCAACTGACGCCGGATATGCGTCGTATGGAGGTTCCTGTATGTCTGCAAATTTCTCGAAACGATTGAAGATTGTACGCGCGACCTTCGTGGTGGTGATCACTATTCTCGTCCTGCAAAGCGTTGCCTGGGCGGACGATCTGACGGGACGCGTTCTTGACCCGCAGGGAAGTGTTGTTCCGGACGCTCAGCTCCGGCTTTTTGATCGCAAGAGCGGGCAGCTTCGCACGGCGGTCAGCAACTCCGAAGGCGGCTTCTCTTTCCGCGGAATTCCTCCGGGGGATTATTTGCTGGAAGCTGACGCATCGTCTGCGGCGCTCACCGCGTCCAGGCAAATCTCAGTGCGGGGCGATCAACGCGCCGATCTGGAACTGAAGATCTCGAGCGCGAATGTCGAGGTGCTGGTGACGGCGGTGGGAACTCCTCAATCCATCGAGGAAACCGCCAAAGTTATTGATGTCGTCGATGCCGAACAGATTGCGCAACGGGATGAGTTCTCGATCGCCGAAGCCATTCGTACGGTTCCAGGCATTCGCGTGAAGCAGCTCGAAGGTCCAGGCAGCTTCGTGTCGATCAAGATGCGCGGCCTTCGTAACCAGGACACTTCGGTATTGATCGATGGTATGCGCTTCCGTGATGCGGGCAGCCCCATGGGCGATGCGACCGGATTTCTTGAAGACATGACCGTCGTGGACACTGAACGTATCGAAGTTCTGCGCGGCTCCGGCTCTTCACTTTATGGTACGCATGCTCTTGGTGGCGTGATCAACGTCACGTCGCGTCCGGGCGGCGGCGCCACCCATGGAGAATTCCGCGCCGAAGGCGGCGGCCTGGGCATGATTCGCAGTGTGCTGGGGATTGGAGGAGGCCTTGCTGCAGACCGTTTCACGTATAGCGGAAGCGTGTCGCACCTCAATGTAACCAAAGGCGCGCGGGACGGCACTCCCTCTCGCAATACGGCAACGCAGGGTTCTGCAAAGTACAATTTTACTCCGGGAATTTCGCTGGGCGCGCGACTCTGGTATTCCGACAGCTATCTTGCGAGCAGCGAAAGCCCCACGTACAGTCCGGCGACTCTGGCCAACGGAACGGGGCCGATTTACAAAGCGATTGCGCTTCCAATCGACCAGCTGGAGCGGTTTGAGAGGAAACAGCCATTTACTGCGGGTAATGCCACGTTCATCCCGAACCAGATCGATCCCGACGGGCGACGATTGGGAAAATTCCTGAGTGGCTCTTTGACGTTCCAGCACCAGATTTCTCCAGCCAGTTCGTATCATGTCGGATACCAGCGGGTAGACACCAGGCGCACTTACCTCGACGGTCCGGCGGGTCCGGGTTCCTTCGAGCCGGCGGGACCAACCCGCAGCAACTTTGACGGCTATACCGATACGATTCAGGCCCACTTCGATGAGCGTGCCGGGGCCCATAATCTCATCACGGTTGGTTACGAGTTTGAAGCGGAGAAGTACTACAGCTTCAACGGTTCGGCTGCGGTGACGAACTCCATCGATCTGCGGCAGCGCAGCAATGCTTTCTACGTTCAGGATCAGATTCGCCTGATCGACGGCCAACTGCAGTTGACGGTGGCCGGGCGCGCGCAGTCCTTCAACCTGAAGACGCCTGCTTTCGCTGGATCCGCTGGTCCATATACAAACGTTTCAGCAGTCGAGCCGCCGACCGCGTACACCGGTGACGGCTCGCTGGCGTACTTCTTCAGGAAAAGCGGAACCAAATTGCGCGGCCACATCGGCAACAGTTTCCGTTCGCCATCCGGCTATGAGCGATATGGCGGCGGAGGGACAACCTTCTATGGTGATCCCCGTCTTCGGCCCGAGCGATCGATTGCCATGGATGGCGGAATCGACCAGTGGTTGTTCGGATCAAAGCTGCAACTCGGCGGGACGATCTATTACACGAAACTGCAGGAGCTCATTCGGTTCGAAAACAGTTTGCCCGCGGGAGATCCATTCAGGCGTTTCTTCGGCTATGCGAATGGCGGCGGCGGTATCGCGCGCGGATTTGAATTCAGCGGCAAAGTGTCCCCGACGTCCAAAACGAATTTCCAGGCGTCGTACACGTATATCAATTCCGAATCGCGTACTCCCACCGTCCCCAGCATCAACTATTACGACGTGCTGGGAACATCCAAACACACATTCACGCTGACCGTGACGCAATGGTTCGCGAGCCGCTTCAATGTGGCCTTCGATATGTCTGCGCTCAGCGATTACACCACGACTCTTTTCGGCCTCGACTTCAGTTCGCGCCTGTTCACTTTTAACGGCCCCACGAAGGCGGATGTCGTATTTCATTACGATCATCCTCTGACAGACAGGAGGAGTCTCGAGTTCTATACGAAGGTCGAAAACATTTTCAATCAGCAGCCCTACGAGGACGGTTTCATCGGACCGAAGGCCTGGGCCATCGCCGGCCTCCGGTACAAATACTGAACGCGGGCTGAAGCCCGCGACTACATTGGGGGCGATGGACGTTTGGGAAACGAGAATGAATCGGAGCGACAATGTGGGTCCAAAATGTCCAAAATGCGGGTCTAAAATTTGGGTCTAAAATTTGGGTCCAAAATGTAGTCGCGGGCTTTAGCCCGCGTTCTCTTCAATTTCTCAATCCTCAATTTTCCCTCCACCAGGGTGACCACAGGTGGTATCACGAGTACTCGTGTGAGGACCCTTATTCCGCCCAATCCCAAGGTCCTCCAGATGTTTACAGAAGGAATCGTTCTTGCCGAGAAAAGGGCAAGAAAGCTTCTGCCCGAAAGGAGACCTGGAGAATGAAGTCCATTTTTTCCCGAATGACGCTCGTTTTAGCGATTCTTTCAGTGTTTGTCCTACAGCTTGCTGCACACCATGCAACTCAGTTTCTGAATCAGGCCATGGAAATAAATACGGCCGAAGTTCAGCTTGGCGAGATGGCCGCCAACAAGGCGCAGGATTCCCGAGTCCGGGATTATGCCTCGATGATCGTGAGGGATCACAATCAGACCCTCGACAAGATGCGAGAGCTATGGGATGCGCGGTCGAAGGCGACCGGCACCAAGACCAGTCCCAAAGTGCAGATCAACGCCGAGCACAAGCGGGTTTCAGATCGGCTTTCCAAACTTTCGGGCGAACAATTCGATCGCGAGTTCATGGCCACAATGGTGCGCGACCATCAGGCCGCCATTAAAGCCTTTGAACTGCACAGTCACGCCCACGGTTATGGAGCGAATAGCAAGACGTCCTCAAATTCAAAAGTCGATTACATGAAGGACACAGACACGGCGCAATTCGCCACCGAGACTTTGCCGACGCTTCGTGAGCATCTTCAAAAGGCTCAGAATATTGTGAAGGAGATGCGCCCCTCAACCTCGACGCAGTGATTCTGTAGCGGCGGTCTATGACCGCCGCCTCGCCGCCTCGCCGCCTCGGTTCAGGACTTTTCGGCTCCCGTGTAACTGAAGTCGGCCGTAGTGACGCCTCCGGCTTTCACAGTCACGGACTTGCTCATCATTCCGAACCGTTCGTGCCAGATCTGAATGGTGTGTGTTCCGGCAGGTACTTTATCGATCTGATAAGTGCCGCCCTCGCCGCTGACGGTGAAATAGGGATGATTGACGACACCGACGTAGGCAGTCATCCAGGAGTGAACGTCGCAGCCGAGCTTGATCATCATTTCTTCCTGCGTCGGCTTGTACGAGTAGACCAGGCCTGCTCGAGGCTGCCCCACATTGAAACTGGTGTTCTTGACGGACGCGCTGTGCAGGTTGTGGAGCCAGTTGTCGTTATTCTTGAGCTGCAGAGTCTGACCAACGCGCATGCCCATGACCCGGGGAACGTAGACACATCCGTTCTGGTCGATGGTTGCAGGCTGGGCAGGAACGGGTGTCTGCGGAAAGTTCCCCTGGAGCTTCACAAATACGTTCGCGAGACCGCCGTTTTGCGTGACGACGGCCGCCTGAACGACCTGCTTGCCTGCGTTGGCTTTGGCGCACATCGGATCGCGGCCCATCCGGATGACGGGATTGCCGGGCGGCTTTCCAGAGAGTGTAATGCGTCCCTTGATTGTTCCGGTGTTCGTCTGGCCCACCGCGAGACCGGTGAAGATCAGAAAAACTGTCAGCGAAAGAAAAACGCGAGCTTTCATGGCCGTAAGCGACTACTGCTTCCTTGGGTTCGCCTGCCGCTCCTTCGTTTCCTTGTCGAGTTGCTTCGCTTCTTCCGGGTACCAGTACTTCAGATGACAGTTTTCGCATGCCTTATCGATCGCATCACCCGCGTTCAAAAGATCCTCTGGGTTCTTTGCGTCAACGGCCTTTAATACCGGACCGACTGTATCCTGTAGTGCGTGCGCAAAATCGGTAAAAGACTTCCGGTCTTGATTGATGAGAGCTTCGATCTGGTGCGGTTCCAATTCGATATTCGGATTGTCCGACTTGACGCCTTCATCCGCAACTTTACGGCCCGGCATCAACAGCAGGTTCCCGGCCTCATAGACCATGATGGCGTGGCGTCGAACGTTCTTCCACTCATCAGCGGTCTTCGGAGCTTTTTCTTCCACTCCTCTTTCACTGACCGTCGTTGCAACGGACTCCCAAATGAAGTCCGCGCCCGGATCGACCATCGAGTCCATGATGTCTTTGATGGTTGCATTTATCCTGTAGTCTCCCTGCGATTGAGCCGGAGGCTGTTGGGCTGTACACGACGCGGTCGCGAAAAAAAGGCTTCCTAGAAGGAATAAAGCATATCCACGCATTGCATCCCCTTTCTGAAGAGATTCGTTGTAACGTCTCGGTCCGTTTCGAGGACAGATGCAAAGATTTTAGCCGCGGATTACGCGGATGGGGAAATTAGTGGTCAAATCCATCCGCGTAATTCGCGTAATCCGCGGCCAAAATCTTTGCATCTGTTCCCGAATTCGAACATACGTAACGCCTCGGTGACTATAGATCCGCGATTTGTGACCGATGCTGAAGAATTTCTGAATTTTTAGTCAGAATTGCGTCATCCACGTGCGCTTCCACGCGACTATACCGAAGATACAGCGCCGGAATCACGATCATATTGAGGAACGTTGACGTAACGATCCCGGCCAGGATCACCACCGGGGCGCCTCGCCCGCCTCATCGGCGTGCACATGGAACAGCGGCGCGTAAACAGTTGCCAGAAGCAACGCGGCCACGGCACTGCACGCGATCGTTCGTCGCACGGGCGTATTCTGATGAAGCGATTCCTCGAAGTCAACGCCGGCGACGCAATATTGCCCTTTCTGACAAAAACTTCAGAAAGTCTTCGCGTGGCGGTCGTTACATGACGAGATACTGCTGCATGGCGGCCCGGTACTTGGAAAAGCGGACCCGATGAGGAGCGAGCCGAACCATTAGAGCCTTCATCCATGCCGGAGGCTCCTCGGTATATTTCAGCTCGACAATGGAGGTTTCCTCACCCGTCACTCCCGGCAGAATTGCACTGCGCCACGCGTGAGGTTCGCCGGCAAGATCCCGGCGGCGTGTCGGCTGGAAGGAGATGTAGCGGTCGATGGTGACGGCCGTTTCCCCGGTTGGCCCGGTTTCGCGGAGAGCTTCGCGGAGGCAGGTCACCAGGACCTTCGGCTCCGCACGGAATTCCCGGCGTATTTTCGTGAAGTGATCGAGATTCGGACTGCCGGGCACCGGCGCAAACGAGTCGCCCAGCACCATGCTCAGCGCCGCAGTAGAAACCTCTGCGCGTTGCTTGTGCACGTTCGAGCCTTCTTTCCGCTTGATCTCCAGAAAGACGCTATTGCCTACCGGGTCGCCATATCCTCGGACTCGGAGCTTGAACCGGGCCAAACGGCCTTCCTTATGCCACCTCAGGAAGGTCAATGCCGGGGCGTCCAGATACAACGACGTGATGCGCTGAGGTTTGTCGATCCCTCGATCCGCCGGAAGGAACCGGCGCGAGGCCTCGCACACTTCTGCTGCCAACTCGCCCGAGACGGCGAATTTCGTCTCAATACGGCCCGGCAGGGGCGTTTCGGATTGCCACAGGGCTCCCGCGGGAAGGGTGGGCAGAGGACTATCCGGGCATTCAATTATGGGTAAAACGGACACTTGGTAATCGACCACTTTCGACACGCTGAAGGTAGACTGGCAAAAGTAGCATAGGGCTTAGTCCAAAAGGTTAAGAAATGCAAAATAGTTGGCCTGATCGGGGCTGTGATTCTGCAGTAAACAATTGTAGTCGCGGGCTTTAGCCCGCGTTTCAGCTATGAAAAAATTGTACATGGTGGTTGAACATTTCAAAGAAAAGAATGCCGTTCCCGTGTACCGGCGGTTTCGCGATCTGGGCCGCATGGCGCCGGAGGGGCTCGTCTACATTTCGAGTTGGGTCGATGACAAGTTCGAGCGCTGCTACCAGTTAATGGAAACCCACGACCGCACATTGCTGGATCAGTGGATGGCGAACTGGAGCGACCTCACCGATTTTGAAGTTTATCCGGTAATGACGTCGCAGGAGGCGGCGGAGAGGATCGCGCCCCGTCTGTAACGCGTCAAGTTGTTGATGCCCGTCTCTGGTGTCCTGAGTTAGAGGTTTCCCGGACTTCCTGGTCAGGAAGTGCGGGAAGCGCTCTGGCTCCCGGACTTCCTGGTCAGGAAGTGCGGGAAGCGCTCTGGCTCCCGGACTTCCTGGTCAGGAAGTGCGGGAAGCGCTCTGGC
>Ga0137397_10000038_pt1 | contig 77393 bp, 64 predicted proteins | sample czorhiz116metaG_FD_106658 | JGI IMG/M metagenome (GOLD analysis project Ga0137397, IMG submission 106658) | Vadose zone soil microbial communities from Angelo Coast Range Reserve, California, USA - czorhiz1.16 metaG | ecosystem: Environmental > Terrestrial > Soil > Vadose zone | place: USA... | reverse complement strand
CGGAGGACTCCGAGAAGGTGATGACCGATCCTGAACGCCTCCAGGAAATCGATCTTCTCATCCTCGATCAGCGCATGCCGCACACCAGCGGGCTCGCTCTTCTGGCCGGCTTGAGGCGGCGTGTGGCCGCGGCCCTCGGTACGCAGGGCACGACCGGCGGTGTGCCGGCCGTCATCCTGATCAGCGCGCTTCTGAGCCACGAGCTCAGGGTCGAGGCGGCCCGGCTCGGCGTCGTGGAGGTCATCGAGAAGCCGATCGACACCGCGCACCTTCTGGCTTCCGTGCGCGCCGCCCTTTCCGGGGCGGCCTGCCCGCGCCCGGTGGACCCGCTGATCCCGCGTTGATGAGGCAGGACTTACAGCCTTTTCCCGCGTCCTTGACGGAGGATCGGGGCGGGCCTATACTGACTTTCCTCAAGGAGATGATGTCCATGAAAAGAAGTGGTCAACCGGTCACGCTTGCATTGATAGCGGCGGCCTCGATGATTTTCGGCATGGTGGTGGCCGGCGGCCTCCACCTCACCACTCCGGGACACGCCGCCGGGGAGACGGCGGACGATCGGCCCCTGCATGCCGCGGCCCGGGCCCAGCTGGCCGCCGGTCACGGGGCCCCCATCGGCGCGCCGGTCTCGTTCGCCGACATCGCCGACAGGGTCAACCCGGCGGTGGTCAGCATCACTTCGACCGAGACGGTGAAATCGAAGGGGCGCGGTGGTCGGGCTCCCTTCCACGGCGATCCGTTCGAGTTCTTCTTCGGGCCCGAGCAGCGACGCCGCTTCTCGCCCGAGCAGCAGGAGGAACCCCGTATCGAGGTCAGCGGCGGGTCGGGCTTCCTGATCAGCGATGACGGATACATCCTGACCAACTATCACGTGGTCGAGGACGCCTCCAAGATCAAGGTCAACCTCACCGGCGACCGCCGCGACTACATGGCCGACGTGGTGGGCACCGACCCCTCGACCGACATCGCCCTGATCAAGATCAAGAGCGACAAGAAGCTGCCGTACCTGTCCCTCGGCGATTCGGAGACGATGCGGGTCGGCGACTGGGTGATGGCGGTGGGCAACCCGCTCAACTACGACCACACCGTGACCGTCGGCGTGGTGAGCGCCAAGGGACGCGTTCTGCGCGACCTGTCGCGCGACTTCTCCCTCGACAATTTCATCCAGACGGATGCCGCGATCAACTTCGGAAACTCGGGCGGCCCGCTGGTCAACCTGGGCGGCGACGTCGTGGGAGTGAACACCGCCATCAGCAGCGTCGGCCAGGGTATCGGCTTCGCGGTCCCGATCAACGTGGCCCGGGACATCATGAGCCAGCTCAGGACCAAGGGGAAGGTGTCCCGCGGCTACCTGGGGATCGAGCTGGCGGAAATCACGCCGGATCTCCAGGAAGCGTTCGGTCTCTCGACCGACAAGGGCGCCCTGGTGAACTCGGTGAAGCCCGGCCTGCCCGCGGAGTCGGCGGGCCTGAAGCGCGGTGACGTGATCGTCGCCGTGGACGGCAAGCCGGTGGGAAGCACGAACGAGGTCGTGCGGCAGGTCTCGGCGAAGGAGCCCGGCTCGACCGTGAAGCTGACCGTGCTGCGCAACGGCAAGGAGAGCACGCTCACCGCCAAGCTGGCCGATCGGAGCGAGCACATCGGCAAGGAGGCGGCCGTCCCCGAGAAGGGCGGGCGCAGCGAGGAGCCGAACGAGAAGAAGCTCGGAATCTCCGTGGACGACGTGAGCCCGGAGGTCCTGGACAAGCTCGATCTCCCGGACGACACCAAGGGCGTCCTCGTGACGCGCGTGTCGAGAGTCTCGGAGGCGTTCGAGAAGGGGCTCGGAGAGGGGGACGTGATCCTCGAAGTCAACCGCGTGCCGGTGAAGAGCGTTGCGGAATACCGGCGCGAGCTGGGGAAGGTCAAGGAAGGGGGGCTCGTGGTGCTGTACGTCATCAGCCCCTCCGGCCGGACGGGCGGCGATCCGATCTCGCGCTACGTGACGCTCCGCCTGAGCACGCCGCAGGAGGAGGGGGAATAGCCCCGCGCCGGAACGACCCGGCCTGTCTTCGCGATACCAGCGGGGCCCGCGCGGCGGGCCCCGCTTTTTTGTGTGTGCCTTTCCCCGCCGACGGACTAAGATCCGGGGGCCACCCGATGACGCGCGCGGTCATGAAGCCCGGGGTCCCATGAAACACAAGGTCCTGGTCGTCGACGACGAAGAGGACATCCGCAAGTCGCTGCGCATGGTCCTCGAGTACGAGGAGTACGAGTGTCTCGAGGCCGCCTCGGGCCCGGACGGGATCGAGGCGATCCGCCGTGACGCTCCGGACGCGGTCCTTCTCGACATCAAGATGCCGGGGATGGACGGACTGGAGGCTCTGCAGGCGATCCGCTCCAAGGACGCGCACACTCCCGTTCTGATGATCTCCGGGCATGGCGACATCCCGACCGCGGTCGAGGCGATCCAGAAGGGGGCGTACGATTTTCTGGAGAAGCCGCTCGAATCCGAGCGCGTCCTCACGGCCCTGCGCAACGCCATCGAGCGCAAGCGGCTGCGCCAGGAGAACCTGCGCCTCCGGCACCAGGTCGAGGCCAGCCTCCGGCTGGTGGGGGAGTCGAAGGCGATGAAGGGAGTGCGCGAGGCGATCGCGAGGGCGGCGCCGGCGCACGCGACGGTGCTGATCACGGGCGAGAGCGGCACCGGCAAGGAGCTGGTCGCCTGGGAGATCCATCGCAACAGCGATCGGGCCGAGAGGCCCTTCGTGAAGATCAATTGCGCGGCCATCCCCGAGGAGCTGATCGAATCCGAGCTGTTCGGCCACGAGAAAGGGGCGTTCACGGGCGCGACCGTGCGACAGATCGGCAAGTTCGTGCAGGCGGACGGCGGGACCATCTTCCTGGACGAGATCGGGGACATGAGCGCGCGCACGCAGGCGAAGGTGCTGCGCGTCCTCGAGAACGGCGAGGTGGAGCCGGTGGGCATGGCGAAGACCAGCCGGGTCGACGTGCGCGTCATCGCCGCCACGAACAAGGATCTCCGCGAGCGGATCCACGCCGGGGCCTTCCGCGAGGACCTGTTCTTCCGTCTGAACGTGCTGCCGATCGTCTGCCCGTCCCTGCGCGAGCGCCGCGAGGACGTCCCGGCCCTCCTCGACTATTTCGTCGAGACCTTCACCTCCGACAGCAGCTACCGCCCCAAGCGCTTCTCGCCGGCCGCCGTCGAGCGCCTGGCGGCCCGGCCCTGGCGGGGGAACGCCCGCGAGCTGCGCAACGCGGTCGAGCGGCTGCTCATCATGGTGGAACGGGAGACGATCGAGGCGGAGGACGTCGACGCGCTGGCGGGCGAGACCCCGGCGGGCCCGGCACCCGACGTCGCGCCGACCGTGGCGCAGGCCGGCGCAGCCGGACCCGCCGTCGCGCCCCCGGAGGGCGGAACCGCGCCGGCCGCCGCCGGCGAGGCGCGCGCCCCCTCCGCCCTCGACGCGCCCGATCCGACCTCGTTCCGCACCCTGCAGGACTACAAGGACGAGGCCGAGAGAATCTTCATCCTGAGGAAGCTCAAGGAGAACCGCTGGAACATCTCGCGAACGGCGAGGGCGATCGACACCCCCCGGAGCAATCTGTACAAGAAACTCGAGCAATACGGGATCTCGAGAGACCAGGTGCAGGAATGAGGCAGGCCCTCGCGAGCGCGCGGCGGCCGCGTTCGTGAGCCCGCGGCGCGGCGTCGTCATCGTGGACGGGGTCAGGACGCCCTTCTGCAGGTCCTGGGGCGTTCTCAATCAGGTGCCGGCCGACGAGCTCTGCCGCATCACCATCGCGGAGGCGATGGCCCGCGTCGAGCTGGACCCGCGCCTGGTGGACGAGGTGATCATCGGCAGCATCGCCCAGCCCGCGGAATCCACGACCATCGCCCGTGTGGCGGCGCTGAAGGCCGGCGTGCCGCGCCGCGTTCCGGGCTTCACGGTCAACCAGAACTGCGGGTCGGGGATCCAGGCGATCGTCAGCGCGTTCCATCGCATCGAGTCGGGCGCCGCCGACGTCATCATCGCCGGCGGCGTCGAGTCGATGTCGCGCATCCCGTTCCAGCTCGGGCAGGCGTTCACCGACGATCTCATGAGGTTCCGGCGCGCCCGCACCCTGCCGCAGCGTCTGGCCGCCCTGTGGAAGGCGCGTCTGAGGGACCTCCGTCCCGTCTCGGCTCTCGAGGTGGGGCTGCGTGACGCCATCTGCGGCCTGAACATGGGGGAGACCGCCGAGGTCCTGGCGCGCCGCTTCCACGTGACGCGCCAGGAGCAGGACGCCTTCGCGCTCGAGAGCCACAGGCGCGCCGTGGCGGCGCGCGATCGTCTGCGCCAGGAGATCGTCCCGGTCTACCCCCCGCCGCGGTTCCAGCCGGTCCTGGACGACATCGGGCCGCGCGAGGACCAGACGCTGGAGCAGCTCGCGCGCCTGAAGCCGGCCTTCGACAGGACGTGGGGGACGGTGACGGCCGGCAACTCCTGCATGCTCACCGACGGCGCGGCGTCGCTCGTGATCGCCTCCGAGGAGCGCGCGCGCGAGCTCGGTCTGCCGTACCTCGGGCGGATCCGATCGTACGGGTTCGCGGGACTCGACCCCGCGGTGATGGGCCTGGGACCGGTGTACGCGACCGCCGTCGCCCTGGAGCGCGCCGGCGCCGTGCTGCGGGACGTGCAGCTCGTCGAGATCAACGAGGCGTTCGCCGCGCAGGTCCTGGCGGTGCGCCAGGCGTTCGCCTCCGCCGAGTTCGCCGCGAACGAGCTGGGGCTGAAGGCGGCGCTGGGGGAGATCAAACCCGAGATCACGAATGTGAACGGCGGCGCCATCGCGCTCGGTCACCCGGTCGGCTGCTCGGGAGCGCGGCTGGCGTTGACCCTCTTGAAGGAGATGGCGCGCCGCGACCTGGGTCTGGGGCTGGCCTCGCTGTGCATCGGCGGGGGCCAGGGCGCGGCCTTGATCTTGGAGCGGTCGTAGAGCATCTTACCGGCAGCGGGTCGCACGATCGATCGGAGGATGCGCGCATGGAGGCCAAACGGGCGGCCGTGTCCGAGACGGGGGAGAAGACCCTGTCGATGGAGGGGCCGGGTGTCGTCCTGGAGACCCGCCGCGACGGTCTCGCCTTCCTGATCTTCGATAAGCCGCACGACAAGGTGAATCTCCTGACCGCGCCCGTCGTCGCGGTCCTCGAGATCCTGATCGACCAGGCGTCGCACGACAAGAACGTCCGCGGGCTGGTGGTCATGAGCGCCAAGCCGGCGTCGTTCATCGCCGGGGCCGACGTCAACGAGATCCGCGCCCTGCGCTCGATCCAGGACGCCGAGCACGCCTCGCGCAAGGGACAGCGTCTGTTCGACGCGGTCGAGCGTCTGCCCTTCCCGGTGGTGGCCGCCATCAACGGCACCTGCCTCGGGGGCGGGACCGAGCTCGTCCTCTCCTGTCATTTCCGGATCGTCGCCGACGACCCGCGCGTCGAGATCGGGCTCCCGGAAGTCCGTCTCGGGATCATGCCCGGCTGGGGCGGGACGCAGCGCCTGCCGCGCCTGGTCGGCCTGGCCCCGGGCCTCGACATGATCCTGACGGGCCGCAGCGCGAACGCCCGCCGCGCCGTGAGCATCGGTCTGGCCGACGAGATCGTGCCCTCCGAGCTGCTCCTGGAGGCGGCCGAGAAGCTGGTGATGGACGCGGCCGAGGGCCGGCGGCGGCCCCGCCGACGGCTGCCCGACTCCACCCTGGCCCGGCTGAACCCGGTGCACCTGGCGCGTCTCGCGCTGGCCTCGCAGTTCGCCCGCCGCGGTCTCAGGAAGCGCGTCGCCGAGGTCCACTACCCGGCCCCGTACCGGGCGCTCGAGGCGGTCCTCCACGGGCTGCGCCACGGGATGGCGGAAGGATTGCTGCGCGAGGCCGAGCTTCTCGGTCCTCTCGCCGCCTCGCGCACCAGCAAGAACCTCGTGTCCATCTTCCTCATGCAGCGCGCCGCGCGCCGCGACCCGGGGGTCGACGATCCTGCCGTCCGGCCGCGGGACGTCCGGGCCGCCGCGGTGATCGGGGCCGGCGTCATGGGTGGAGGCATCGCGCAGGCGCTGGCGCGCAGCGGTGTCGAAGTCCGGCTGAAGGACATCGACCCTCAGGCGCTGTCGCGTGGCATCCGCCACGCGCACGACCTCTACCAGGAGGAGGTCAGGAAGGGCCGCCTGAGCCGGCGCGAGCGCGACCAGAAGGCGGCCCTGATCCAGCCGACACTCGAGTACACCGGCCTGCGCCGCTCGGACGTCGTGATCGAGGCGGTCGTCGAGTCGCTGGCGGTCAAGCACAAGGTGCTGCGCGAAGTCGAGGCGGTCGTGCCGGAGGGATTCATCTTCGCGACCAACACGTCGTCCCTGCCGATCGAGGCCATCGGCAAGGAGGCGCGCCGCCCCGAGGACGTCGTCGGCCTGCATTTCTTCAACCCGGTCCACAAGATGCCGCTGGTCGAGGTGATCAAGGGCCCGCGCACGTCGCAGGAGGCGGTGGCGACCGCGGTCGCTCTGGCCAAGCGCATCGGCAAGACTCCGATCGTCGTCGGAGACGCCCCCGGCTTCCTGGTGAACCGCATCCTGATGACCTATCTCGGCGAGTCGCTCGTGATGATCGAGGAGGGGGGCAGGATCGACGAGATCGACCGCGTCATGCTCGACTTCGGGATGCCGATGGGTCCCCTGGCGCTCCTCGATCAGATCGGCATCGACGTCGCCAACCACGTCGCCGGCGTTCTCTCCGAGGCCTTCCGCGATCGCGCCCCGCGCTCCACCGCGCTGCAGATTCTCAAGGACAAGGGGTGGCTCGGGCGCAAGACGGGACGCGGGTTCTACATCCACCCGGACGGCCCGGACGACGGGGGTGCGGACGACGGCGGCGGTCCCGGCGGCGGGCGACCCGCCCCCCGGCGCAGGACGAGCCGATCCGAGGGGCCGCCGCGCGACGTGAACGAGGCGGTGTACGCGTTGATCTCCGCCCGGCCCCGGGAGCACGTGGACGCCGGGCCGACCGAGACGCGGCTCGTCCTGCCGATGATCAACGAGGCGGCACGGTGCCTCGAGGCCGGCGTCGTCGCCAATCCCTCGCACGTCGATCTGGCGATGGTCCTCGGCACCGGTTTCCCGCCGTTCCGCGGCGGTCTCCTGCGTCACGCCGACACGCTCGGCCTCACCGCGGTCGTGCAGGGTCTCGAGGCCCTCGCCGGCCGGCACGGTCCGCGCTTCCTGGCGACCCGGCTTCTGCTGGAGATGGCGCGCGAGGGGCGGGCCTTTTTCGAGAAGGAGTAACGTGGCAACCCCGATGGTCCAGACCGGGAGCAAGGCCCGTCCGGCGGCCGCCGCGGCGCCAGCGAGCTTCATGAAGTCGCTGTTCAGCGGCCGTCTCGAGGCGGGGATGGTGTTCCCGTATCCGCGGCAGGACGCGGAGGACAGGGAGACGCTGAACCTGGTCCTGGAGTCGTTTCGAGCGTGGGCGCGCGAGCGCCTGGATGGCGCCGCCATCGACAAGGCGGCCGTCTTCCCCGAGGCGCAGGTGCGCGAGCTGAAGGAGCTCGGTCTCCTGGGGCTCACCATCCCCGAAGAGTACGGCGGCGGCGGACTGTCGATCACCTCGTACTGCCGCCTGATGGAGGAGACCTGCCACTTCTGCGCGGCGACCTGCACGATCCTCGGCGCGCACCTCGGGATCGGCAGCAAGGGGATCCTCCTGCACGGCAGCGAGGCCCAGAAGAGGCGCTGGCTGCCGGCCGTCGCGAAAGGGGATCTCCTGTGCGCCTACGCCCTGACCGAGCCCGACTCGGGGTCGGATGCCGCGTCCCTCAAGACCCGCGCCGTGTGGGATGAGGCGCGCCAGGTCTACGTCCTGACCGGCGGCAAGCGCTTCATCACCAACGGAGGCAAGGCGGGCCTGTTCACGGTGTTCGCGCGCATGCAGGTCGGCGGCGAGGACAGGATCAGCGCCTTCGTGGTGACGCGCGACCTGCCCGGAGTCTCGACCGGCAAGGAGGAGGACAAGCTCGGCCTGAAGGGCTCGTCCACGACCGACCTGTACCTCGAGAACGTGCCGGTGCCGAAGGACAACCTGCTCGGCGAGCCCGGGCGCGGCTTCAAGTACGCCATGGAGATCCTCAACGACGGCCGCGTGTCCCTCGCCGCGGGGGCCGTCGGCGGCGCCAAGGAGATGATCGATCGCAGCGTCGAGTACGCGAAGCAGCGCCGCCAGTTCGAACGCCCGATCGCCGAGTTCGAGATGATCCGCGACAAGGTCGCCGAGATGATGACCGGCACCTACGCCGCCGAGAGCATGGTCTACCTGACCACCGGTCTGGCGGAGCGCGGCGACGTCGACTACTCCATCGAGTCGGCCCTCTGCAAGATCTTCTCCTCGGAGAACGCCTGGCGCGTGGTGAACCACGCCGTGCAGATCGCCGGCGGAAACGGTTTCATCAAGGAGTACCCGTACGAGCGCTACCTGCGCGACTGCCGCATCAACATGATCTTCGAGGGCACGAACGAGATCCTGCGCGCCTTCGTGACCCTGGCCGGCATCCAGAAGCTGGGCGAGGAGCTGAAGAAGGTCGGGCGGGCCCTGAGCGATCCGATCTCCCAGATCGGCGTCCTGTCCGACTTCGCCCTGAAGAAGATCCGGCAGGCGATCACCGACGAGCAGTTCCCGGACATCCACCCGCTGTTGCAGAAAACCGCCGTGCGCGCGGCCCACTACGCCGAGGCGCTGTCCACCACAGCCGAAGCCGCCCTGCGCGAGCATGGAAAGGTGATCCTCGAGCGCGAGTTCATCCAGGAGCGGCTCTCGGAGTCGGCCGGAGACCTGTACGCGCTCATCGCCTGCCTGTCGCGCGCCAACACCCGCATCCGGGAGGACGGGACCGACAAGGCGAAGCGGGACATCCTCCTCACGCGGACGTTCGGCAACGCCGCCTGGCGACGCATCCGCCGTCGTCTGCACCAGGTCACCCACAACCAGGACAGAAACCTCGTGCGCGTCAGCGACCTCGCCTACGATCAGAACGGCTTCGGCGAAGACCTGATCGCCTGAACTGCCCTTCGGGATGACCGCGGTGCCCGGTGGCGGGCCTGCCGCAGGGGCTCGCCTCATGTTCGTTCGCGCGGCCCAACGAGTGTCCATCGTCACATGCATGGCGCGGCTCAAAATCGGCGCGCCCCTGCGGCAGGCCCGCCACGGACCTCCGCGGTTCTTCGTGGCAGGGCAGGACACGCTCATGTCATCTTCTCATTGGAACGGAAAGGCCGCGCGCAACCTGGCCCGACAGGGCCGGCGGGACGTTGACTCGGATTCGGCGGAAACGCTAGCATGCGACGCATCGTTGCATCGACGGGCGTTTCACGTCGCGGCCGGCTTGACGGGCCGCGGGAACGCGGGAGGCGGGGCGTGCGGATCGTGGTGCTGGGCGGGGCCGGGATCATCGGACGCTCCATCGTGCGGGACCTGGCCGACGACAGGGAGGTCGAGGAGATCGTCGTCGCCGACCTCGATCTGGACGGGGCGAGGAAGGTGGCCGGGACGCTGGCCCGCCCCGGGGTGAGCGCGGTCAGGGCCGACGTCACCGACAGCACCGCGCTCGTCGCTCTCCTCAAGGGCGCCGCGTGCGTCGTCAATTCGGTGCAGTACTATTTCAATGTCCCCATCATGCGCGCCTGCCTCGAGGCGAAGACGCACTACATCGACCTGGGCGGGTTGTTCCACACCACGCGCAAGCAGCTCGAGCTGCACGGCGAATTCAAGAAGACGGGTCTTCTGGCGGTCCTGGGTCTCGGGTCCTGCCCGGGAATCGCGAACGTGCAGGCGCGCACCGTCGCCGACGGATTCGACAGCGTCGAGTCGATCCGGATCTACAACGGCGCCACACCCGACATGGGCGACTCCCTTGCATGGGCCTACTCGATCCAGACGATCTTCGACGAGATCACCCAGCCGCCGGTCGTGTTCAGGGAGGGCAGGTTCCTGGAGACCGAGCCGCTCGGCGAAGAGGAGCTGTACCGCTTCCAGGACCCGATAGGAGTTTCGAAAGTGCACCTGTCGCTGCACTCCGAGGTCGCGACTCTGCCCCTGACCTACGGCCCGAAGGGGATCAAGGACTGCTTCTTCAAGATCTCGTTCTTCGGCTACTCGGAGAAGGCGCTCCGGCAGCTGCAGTTCCTGGCGCAGATCGGCATGGCCTCGGGCGAGCCGATCGAGGTGCGCGGCATGAAGGTGCGGCCGCGCGACGTGCTGGTCGAGGTCCTGAAGCGCGCGCCCCAGACCGAACGCAAGGGGAGCCTCGGCTTCAAGGACATCGTGACCGAGGTGCGCGGCGCCCGCGCGGGGAAACCGGTGACCGGCCGGGTCGAGACGATCGCCTGGCCGCACAAGGCGTGGGGGATCTCGGGCGGCACGATGCTGGTCGCCTCGCCTCCGGCCATCGTGGCGCGAAGGATCGCGCGCGGACAGATGAAGCAGGCCGGTGCGCTGCCCCCCGAGCAGGCCGTCGATCCCGCGGCCTTCTTCCGCGATCTCGAGACGCGCGGCGCGCGCACGACGGTCGCCGTCGCCGAGACCTTTCCCGGATAGAAGACTTCGCAGCCCGTCACTCGAGAGACTCAAGAAAACGCCGGGCGGCGCCCCACACCTCGTCTTCGTGCAGGGCCCACAGGTCGTTGTGCCCGCCTCCCTCGATCGCGACGAGCTCCTTCCTCCCGGGCGCCAGCTCGAACAGCCGGCGGCCGAGGTGAAACGGAGCGATGTCATCCGCCGTCCCGTGGATGACCAGGACCGGAGATTTGACCCGCCCGATCCGAGACGCCGAGTCGAACCGGTACGTCCCGAACCGCGACAGGACCAGCAGGACGGTGTGGCCGCCGTCGCGAAGAAGATCGGCAGCAGAGGTGAAAGGCGACTCGAGGATGATGCCCGCCGGCGGTGGGGCATCGATGGCCCGGCCACGATCCGCCCCCGCGTCGGCCGCCGCCACTTCGACCGCAACCGCCGACCCGATCGAACGTCCCCACACGACGATCCGCCCCGCGTCGACGTCCCGCCGCGATCGCAGGTACGCGAGCGCGGCGCGGCCGTCGCTGTACAGACCGCTCTCCGACGGCTGGCCCGCGCTCTCGCCGTACCCCCGGTAGTCGACGAGCATCAGGTTGTATCCCGCGGGCCGGGCCAGGAGCGCGAGGTCGAGAAAGCCGCCGATGTTCTCGGCGTTGCCATGAAAGAGCAGGAGCGTCAGCGGCGGGCGAGTCGGCGTCCGGGAATCGTCCCGCCGGGCCGGCTGCTCCGTTGCCGGAATGAACCAGCCGTGGATGTTGACACCGTCCTCGGTCAGCATGAGGACGTCCTCGAACGGCAGGCCGAGCGCACCGGGAGTGGCGGCGTATCCTCGCGGCGGATGGAATGCGAGACGCGGCTCGAGGAGCAGGGCGGCGATCTTGAGCGCCAGGACGCCCGCAACGACGACCCCGGAGACCACCAGGATCAGGCGGACGCTCTGCAGGGCGACCGAGCCCCAGGTCACGCGGGTTCAGCTCGCCTTGGAGATATCGGCCAGCAGCGTGTGATCGTCGTCGAGCGTCACATCCTTCGGCTCAACCGGAGACATGAGCTTGATGTCCTGCTCGGCCTGGACCACGCCCTTATATTGGGGAGGGATGTCTGTGCCCTTAGCGTGAATGTGGATCGGCATCAGAACTCGCTTCAGATGATTCTTGTCTTCCTGGGCGACGTGGACCGTGATAAGGAACTTGCCGTCCGGCTGCTTTTCGGAGCGCCAGGAATAACGAAATTTCGGAATGCCGACGTCCCAGAACCATTGGTCGAAAAAGTAAGTGTAATTCGAGCCCGAGACTCTGTTGACCTCCCGCAGGAGCATCTCCGTCGAGATATTCTGATTCCTGTAGGTCTCCTGGATGCTGCGCATCACCTTGGCGTACATTTCATCGTCGAGCTGGACCCGCAGCATGTGCAGTACGTACGGACCTTTGCTGTACAGTAGATACGTCCGATAGTCTGCACCGTTCGGACCGGACTGCATGTTGGCGGTCGAGATGGGTCCCTGGGGGTCGCCCAGTCTCGCCGACTTCTTCCACTCCTCCAGAGTTCGTTGGAACCGCTTTGGGCCCTGGTACTCCTTCACGAATATGCCCGATGCGTATTCGGCGAAGGACTCGCTCATCCACTCGTCGTCCCCCGTCGCGCCGTCAACCTGATGCCCCCACCATTGATGGGCGAATTCGTGAGCCACGAACCCATGGACGAAATCGCTTGTCAATGTGGCCTGCGAGAGAAAAGCCGCCCCCGTTAATTGAACGAATCCTTGCGGCGATTGACCGAAACCAAGCTGTGGAGCCATTTGGGCGATGTGCAATTCATCGTACGGATAGGGTCCATAGATCTTTTCGTAGAGTTTGAGGACCTCCTTCCACTCATTGAAGAAACTCTTGACCTTGTCTGTGGGCGCAGCGAGGTCTACGGTAAACGGGGCGGGCGCGTCCAACAGATCCAGGAGCTCGGGGTCCGTGATGGAGACGGTCATCGTCGGGAAGGAATGAATCGTCAGGGGCCAGGTCTTCTTGGTCTCCTCGCTCACATAGTCCGACGTGGCCTTCTGGAAGCGCCCGAATATGACCCAGGGAAACTCAACGGATGCGTCGCAGCGGGTCTCCAGACCGTTCTGGCCGTTTTCCTCAAATTCCCGGACGACCTTGCCCGAGCCGGTAATCAAGAAGGGCTTTGGAACTCGGATTGTCCAGTCGAACGAGCCGCGTCCACCTTGGTTTCCGTATTTGGGATACCAGTCATTCTCCAGGAGGCCATACGATTCCGCGGTGAGCTGGTAGATGACCTGGGCCTTGCCGTGGACCGTCAGCGCGATCGGGACGCCCGTTTTCGCGCCCGGGGGCAGGATCACCAGCATCTGGTCCTTCATGTGCATGAACGTGAGCGGCTGGCCGGATTCGTCAGAGACCGAGGTCACGCTCACGGGTCGCATGTCTTCGTACCAGTGACTTTGAGAGTCGGCGTTATTGTCGAGATCGAACGCGACCGCCTTGAGGTTATCGAACAGCGGCTCGACCTGCATTCGAATCTCCCACTGGACCTCTTTCGTGTTCGGAAGGTTGAGTGTCAGGTCGTGGTGCGGAATGCGTATCAACCAGGAACCATCATGATCAGGAAACAGGACATAGTGTCCCGTTGGCTCATAGTCCGACATTTTGTGCCACTGGCACCATGGGACGAGGTACCGGCGTCCCTTGGCGCCCATGGTCTCGCTGCTCGTCAGGACGTTTTCTTTCAGGTGTGCGGGGTTGTAGGAGTACGTCACCCAGTCGTGCTTGAGGGTATGGAAATCCGCCACGAAGAAATCGCGGTTGCGCAAGCCGGAGATTCGATTTTCGAGATATTGCATCTCCAGCTGCAGCGAACGGGTTCCATCGAGCCATGAGTTGCGCTCCGCAAAGATCTTCGAAGACCGATCAGCAACAGCCCCGGTCCCTGTGCCCGATTTTCCCGATACGCGTATCGTCTTGTCGGTCCCGTCGCTGAAGCGGAAGACGGCCTCCGTGAATGGCTCTTTGAGCGTCTCGGCTCCCGAATTCTTGTTGAGCATGAAACGCTGCGCTCGGCTCGGAGGAGTCATGGATGCCTCCCCGTCTCCGACGAAGGCCCCGCCGGTGACCTCTCCGCCGATCGGCTTCATCAGGAAGACCGTGCCCTGCTTCAACAGCAACGTCATGTTGTCCTTCTTGATGGCCAGGTTCGTGACCGTATAGGCGGCCGAGAGGTCGAGGCCGGTCGCGTAGAAGGCCTTGAAGACCTCTTCGCGGTTGCCGGCGAAATCGAACCCGCCCGGCGCCGGGGCGGGCGCGGGGGATGCCGGGCTCGCGGTTGCCTGCGGAGCCGTCTGCGCGGCGGGCGAGCCTCCACGGGACGAGAGACCCGGCGCCCCGAGCACAATCAGCCCGAGGGCCAGGATGAGGACACGACGCCGGAGAAGCAACCCAGCCGAGGCCTGCATCTCAACCTCCATGAAGCAGCGATCGAGTGGACGCTGGAAAGCGGAGCCATTAGGTCGAATGACGCTCATTCTAGCACTGGGAAAGGCGGGCGACGAGGATCCGGTGGCCCTAGCCGATCATCCGCTCGATCATCTTCAGGGGATCGATCGTCCGCTCGACGGCCGCGGCGATGCCCTCGAGGAGCGGCAGGCGCAGGCGGTGCCGGGCGGCCAGCTCGCGCGCCAGGCGGACCGACCCGATCCCTTCGACCACGCCGGGGATGGAAGCGAGCGCCTCCTCGGCGGGGCGTCGGCGGGCCAGCTCTTCTCCCATGCGGCGGTTGCGGCTGTGGTCGCTCAGGCCGGTCCCGACCAGGTCGCCCAGGCCGGCGAGACCGAAGAAGGTGGCGCGCCGGCCGCCGAGGGCCACGCCCAGGCGCGCGAGCTCGGGCAGGGCACGTGTCAGAAGCGCCGCCTTGGTGTTGAGACCGAGGCCGAGCCCGTCGCACAGGCCGAAGGCGAGCGCGTAGGCGTTCTTCAGGACGCCGGCCAGCTCGACGCCGGCCACGTCGCGGCTGACCTGGAAACGCAGGACCGGAGTCTGCATGTCGCGGCGGACGGAGCGCGCCAGGCGCGGGTCGCGACTGGCGAGCGCCACAGCGGTCGGCGTGCCGCGACTCAGCTCGTGCGCGATCGAAGGACCGGACATCGCGAGCACGCGTTCGCCCTGGGATGGCTGAAGCTCGGAAGCGAGGACCTCCGTCATGCGGAGATAGGTCCCGGTCTCGAGGCCCTTGGAGGCATTCACGATGAAGGGTGCGGCGTCCCCCGGCCGCAGCGCCTGTCCGAGCAGGCGCGCGACCTCCCTCACGACCTTGGACGGGACGGTGACGAGGATGATCGCGGCCCCGGCCACGGCCTCGGGAAGTTCGCCTGTGACCGCGAGTCCGCGCGGCAGCTGCACGCCCGGCAGGTACTTGGTGTTGAGTTGATGGTCGCGGATCTCGCTCGCGACGTCCGGCTCGATCGTCCACAGCACGACGTCGCGGCTCTTGCCGGCCCGGATTCCCGGCACGCCGCCGGCGAGGACGATGCCGAGGGTGGTCCCGAGGTTCCCGGCGCCCAGGACCGCGACTCTCACGCCCACGACACCCGCCTCCGTGCGAAAGGAGCCCGCGACCGGCGCGTACTCTAGCACAGGCCCGATGCTATAATCCGCCGGCGACGCGCACCCGGGCGCGCGGATCGCGGCGGGGCGCCCGAGACCCGCGTCGGGGAGCGGCATGGAATACGAACCGGTCATCGGGCTCGAAGTCCACTGCCAGCTCCTGACCGACTCGAAGATTTTCTGCGGCTGCTCCACGCGCTTCGGCGCCCCCGCCAACACCAACGTCTGTCCGGTCTGCCTCGGCATGCCGGGTACGCTCCCGGTCCTGAACCGCCGCGCCGTCGAGTTCGCCCTGCGCGCCGCGCTCGCCCTCGGCTGTCGGGTCGAGCCGGTGTCGATCTTCGCACGCAAGAATTACTTCTATCCCGATCTGCCGAAGGGGTATCAGATCTCGATGTACGACCGCCCGCTGGCGGTCGGGGGGCGTCTCGATATCGAAACGGGCGGGACGACCCGGAGCGTCGGCATCACGCGCGTCCACATGGAAGAGGACGCCGGAAAACTCCTGCACGAGGGGTTTCCCGATTCCGGAAGCACGTCGCGCGTCGATTTCAACCGCTCCGGAGTGCCGTTGATCGAGATCGTCAGCGAGCCGGACATGCGTTCGCCCGAGGAAGCGCACGCCTACTACTCGACGCTTCGAACCATCCTGGTCTATCTCGGGGTGACCGACGGCAACATGGAAGAGGGGTCGCTGCGCTGCGACGCCAATGTGTCCCTGCGGCCGCGCGGACAGAAGGCGTTCGGCACCAGGACCGAGCTCAAGAACCTGAACTCGTTCAAGTTCGTGCAGCACGCGCTGGAGTACGAGATCCGCCGCCAGACGGATCTCCTGTCCCGCGGCGGCACGGTGACGCAGGAGACCCGCCTGTACGAACCGGCGGAGGACAGGACCACCCTGATGCGCTCCAAGGAGGAGGCGCACGACTACCGCTACTTCCCCGAGCCCGATCTTCAGCCGCTGCGGGTCGACGAATCCTGGATCGAGGCGGTCCGCCGCCAGGTCCCGGAGCTTCCCTCCGCGCGTCGCCGGCGCCTCGTCGAGAGATGGGGGCTCAAGGAGCAGAGCGCGCAGGTCCTGACCGCGAGCCGTCCGCTCGCCGACTACTTCGAGGCGACCGCGACGGCCGCGGGGGACGGTCAGGCCGCCGCCAACTGGATCGAGACGGAGGTCCTCCGGAAAATCAAGGAGGGGAGGCTGGACGTCAGGGACCCGAAGGACATCCCGCTCGATCCGGAGCGTCTCGCGAAGATCGTCGTCATGGTCAAGGACGGGTCGATCTCGGGGAAGATCGGCAAGGAGGTCTTCGAGGCGGTCTACGATTCAGGCAGGGACCCGGCCGACGTGGTTCGCGAGCAGGGTCTGTCCCAGGTGACCGACGAGGACGCCATCCGCGAGGCGATCGAAAAGGTGATCGCCGGGAGCCAGTCGCAGCACGCGCAATACAGGGCCGGCAAGAGCGCGCTTCTGGGCTTCTTCGTGGGCCAGGTGCTGAAGGCGACCGGCGGCAAGGCGAACCCCGCGCTCGTGAACCGCCTGCTGAAAGAGCGCCTGGACAGGCCTTGACGCCACACTCCCCGGGCCGCCCGGCATGATCCAGTTCTTCCACGTCACGAAGAGGTACGCGCAGGGGGCGCAGGCGCTCACCGACGTCAGCGTGCACGTCGAGAAGGGGGAGTTCGTTTTTCTCACCGGTCCGAGCGGGGCCGGCAAGACCACCTTCCTGAAAATGGTCTTCCGCGACGAGGTCCCGAGCTCGGGCCAGGTCGTGGTCAACGACCAGGACGTCGCCACGATGCCGGCGCGGCGCGTGCCGTACCTCCGCCGGCAGGTCGGGGTGGTGTTCCAGGATTTCAAGCTGCTGCCGCGCAAGACGGTGTTCGAGAACGTCGCCTTCGCCACCCAGGTCATCGGCCTGTCGCGCAAAGAGCAGCGCAGCCGGACGTTCCAGGTTCTGGAGATGCTCGGTCTCAATCATCGGCTGCACAACTATCCCGAGCAGGTGTCGGGAGGGGAGCAGCAGCGCATGGCGATCGCCAGGGCGCTGGTGAACCGCCCCCTCATCCTTCTGGCGGACGAGCCGACCGGCAACCTCGACCCCGACCTGGCGCGGGAGATCATGGGACTGTTCCGTGACATCAACTCGCACGGCACCACGGTGATCATCGCCACCCACGACCGTGACCTGATCAGGCGCATGGGGCGCCGCGTGATCTCTCTCGACCAGGGCCGGCTGGCCGCTCCCGGGGCGGCCTGATGTTGCGCGCTCTGCGGCACCACGTGCGGGAGGCCTGGGACGGCCTGTGGCGCAATCCGACGCTGAGCCTGCTGTCCGCCGCCGCCATCGGCATCTCGCTCTACGTCCTGGGGCTGTTCCTTCTGCTGGCCGTCAACCTGAACCGTTTCGTCGAGGATCTCGGGCGCCAGACGCAGGTCCAGGTCTATCTCCGCGAGGAGGTCACTCCCGACCAGATGCGGACGCTGCGGGCCGAGTTCGCCTCGGACCCCGCCATCGCCGCGGTGCGCTTCATCACGAAGGCCGACGCCCGGTCGAGGTTCCAGCGCGACTTCCCCACGCTGCGCGACCTGCCGCAGAGGGTCGGGGGGAATCCCTTCCCGGCCTCGTTCGAGCTGGAGATCCTCGACGCCTACCGCGAGCCCGAGGCGCTCGACCGAATCTCCAAGTCGTATCAGAAGGCGCCGGGTGTCGAGGAGGTGCGCTACGACCGCGACTGGACCGAGCGCCTGACCGCGATCGTCGCCCTGGTGCGCCGGGGCGGGTACGGCCTCGGCGCCCTCCTGGCGTTCGCCGCTCTGGTCACGGTCGGAGCGACCGTGCGCCTGACGGTCCTGGCCCGGCGCGAGGAGATCGAGATCATGAAGCTGGTCGGGGCCACCGCCGGGTTCATCCGCGGTCCGTTCATGCTGGCGGCGGCCGCGCAGGGATTCGCGGGCGGGGTCCTGGCGGTCGCCGGGCTCCTGTGCACGCACCGGCTCGTCGAGCGCGCGGAGTTCTTCCGGGCCAACCCGTTCCTGTCGATCGTCGCCGGCCGCTTTCTGCCAGCCGGCGCGTCGCTGACCCTGGCCGCCGGCGGCGCCCTGCTCGGCATCGTCGCCGCCCTGCTGTCGCTGCGCCGCGCCGGCACCGTGTGAGGATGTGCACGAGAAGTCTGGATCATCCGAAAGTGTGACAAGGAGACGATGATGCCGCCACGCACCAGATGGCAACGCCTGGCTCCTCCGGCCCTCCTCGCGCTGGCCGCGCTCGGGCTCAGCGTCGCGCTGGCCGGGAGCACGGATTTCACGCAGAAGCTGGTGCTGCAGAACGAGCGGGTCCGCGCCCAGATGAACTACTATCCGGCCGGGACATCCTCGCCGGAGCACGAGCACAAGACCTCGCGCGTGGTGGTGGTCGTCGAGGGAGGGACCCTCGAGATCCGCGACGCGTCCGGCAAGGTCTCGACGATGTCCCTGAAGAACGGCGACATCGTCTGGCGCGGGCCGGAGAAGCATTCGATCACGAACACCGGATCCACGCCCGTGCGGCTGGTCGAGATCGACGTCCTCGACTGCCCGAAGAAATAGGGGCGTACGCCGCCGCGCGGCCTCAGAACTCGCGGGAGATGTAGAACTGCGAGACGGTGCCGCCCTTGTGGAAGGGATCGTTGATCCGGCTGATGCGATCGCCCGGATTGCAGATGCCGTCTCCTCCGTCGTTGCAGACCTCGACCGTGTTCGGCAGCTGGTGGGCGAACGACCAGGTGAACTCGAACGGTCCGAGGTAGAAACCCCATCCGAAGCCGTAGGCGGCGCGGCCGTCCCCCAGCTTGCCGTTCTTCGAGTCCCAGAAATCGAACCGGCGGAGCAGGCCCTGGCCCGGAGTGTTCGGACCCTGGACGAAATACGAGAAGGTAGGGTCGGTCACCTCGGAGCCGAGAGTGGAGTGAAAGAAGGTCTGGCCCGTTCCCCCGAGCTGACCGCTGCCGAACCAGGCGGACGCGACATCGAAGAACAGGAAGCCCCGGAGATCGCGGATGACTCCGAACGGGAAGGCGAGCGCGTCCACGAGCGGGAAGCGGAATTCGAGATTCATGAACGATACGCGGCTGCCGAAGAATTCGCGGTAGTTGTAGCCGCGCAGCTGGTTCAATCCGCCCACCGAGTAGACGTTGTAGCCCCGGCCGTTGCCGACGATCCCCACGAGGCGCAGGGCCAGGAGCGAGCGCGATGTCGCGCGCCGGTACAGCCGGTAATCGAGGGTCGAGTTCACGAACGGGCCGCTCCGGAACAGCGACGTGTCACCCCCCGCGTTCAGCGTCGGGGCCCAGTCCTGCCGCAGCTGGAAGCGCTGCCCGTGGTAGGGGCCGAACTCCTTGAAGCGGGTCGTGTCCCCGTCGATGCTCCATGACACGAGAGGAAACTTCTCCGAGAGCTGGGCGAACTCGGTGAAGCCGGTGTTGATATTGACACCCAGAGGCCGGTCGATGCTCCGCTCGTAATAGCCGGCCGAAGTGCCGATGCGGTAGTAGCGGTTGAACGGGTAGCTGAGCTCGAAGCTGGCGCCGGTGAAACGGCTGAACTGGCGCGTCCGGAACGTCTGACCGGCCGCGGAATTCACAACGTAGAAGTCCCGGAAATCGGTGGCGGTGGCGGCCCAGTTCCAGCGGTGCTTCAGGTTCAGGTAGGCGTAGTTGAAGTTCGAGAAGGTCGAGACCGATTGGAAGTCGAAGAACTGCCGGTGGTCGCCCAGGAGGTCGGAGAGCAGGATCTGGGCGTTGCTCAGGACCGTGCCGTCGTTGGCGACGCCCACCAGGACCGACGGCGCGCTCTCGACATGGTACCGGCGCGTCGCGTATTTCGTCTTCTTGACGTCGTCGAGCGTGAGCCGCAGGGGGGGCTGGAACGGCAGGATCTCCGCCGGCTCGCGCGCCTGGTCCGCCGGGCGGATGATCGCCTCGGGCTCACCCGGGGTCATGCGGAACAGGCGGAACAGTCCGCCGCCGTAGTAGGTGTAGGCCAGCGAGGACTTGCCGTCCTCGTCCGGCAGCTCGAGCGGGGTGAATACACCTCCCACCACGTCGGTGTAGCGCCGGATCTCCCCGTTGTCGAGACTCAACGAGCACAGATTGAAGATGCCGCCGTTCGAGTCCGACGTGTACAAGACCTTCTTGGCGTCCCGCGAGAAGGACGGCTGGAGATCGAGGCTGTCGCCGAAGGTGAGCTGGATCTTGCGGGACGGGTCGTTGGCGTCCACCATGAAAATCTTCTCGGTCGCGTTGATCCGCCGGTTGTAGAGGATCTGCTGGCCGTCCGGCGACCAGGCGGGATTGCCGTCGTAGAACTCGTCCTGGGTCACGTTCTTGATCTCGCCGCTGTCGAGGTCGTAGGTGAACAGGTCGACCTGCCCCCCCTTGTTCCCTTCGAAGGCGACCCTCTTGCCGTCGGGGCTCCAGGCGGGGGACAGCTCGTCGTCCACGCCGGGGATGCTGATCATCCGATCGAGATTGCCGCGCACGGCGTCGTAGATCAGGAGCGCGCGCTCGTTCTCGCGACGGGCGAAGAAGGCCACCTTGTCCCCCTCGGGGGACCAGGTCAGGTCCTTCTTCCCCTGGAAGGCGCCGTAGACCGGGTACTCGAACTTGTTGGTGAACCCCTTCGTGAGGTTGCGGAACACCTTCCCGTCCTTGGCGGAGATGATCACGACATCGAGGTCCTCATAGCGCGTGGTGAGCGCCGCGATCAGCTCGCCCGAGGGGGACAGCGCGGGCGAGAACGTGACGTACTCCCGCTCATAGTCGGTCTTCCTCTTGGGCGCGATCTCCTTGCCGTAGTCCTCCGCCTCCTTCTTGTCCAGAAGCGCCGGCAGGTACTTCTTCTGGAGGAACTTCTTGAACTGCCTGTCGAACTCGTCGGCCTCCAGCCCGAAGGCGTCCTTGAGCGGCTTGGCGACGTTGTTGGCGAGGAGGCTCTTGCGGTACTCCCAGAGGAAATTGCGGATCCCTTCGGACCCGTACTTCTCCTCGATGAAGTCGAACGCCGCCTGGCCGTACCGGTAGATGATGAAGTTCACGCCCTGCACGCGGTGGATCGGCGGGATCAGCCCGTTCACCACGGCGTCGCGGATGATCATCCGGTCGAAGTTGTCCTCGTCGTGGCCGAGGTGGCTGGCCAGGCCCTCCATGATCCAGCCGGGGACGTTCGAGCGGAAGGCGCGCGACAGCGACTCCTGGTACAGGATGCTGAACTCGAAGACGTGCGTCAGCTCGTGGCCGATGAGCGAATACTTCTTGTCCGGCGGCGCATCCATCGGCAGGACCATGCGGTTCTCGATCGGCTCGGCGAAGGCGCCCACGAACTCGGGCAGGAACTCGAGGACGACGTTGGTCTGCTCGAACTCGGCGTGCGTCTTGTAGTAGATGAGCGGGATTCGGAACTTGATCTCGTGGTCCAGGATCTGCGACAGCCGCATGTACTGGCTCTCGGCGTCGGAGACGACCTCCTGGAGAAGCGATTCCTCCTCCGGATAGTAGTACACGTCGAAGTGCGGCGACTTGTAGAGATGCCAGTCGAAATTCTGGTAGGCGATCTTGTTCTTCCCGAACGGAAAAACGCTGCCCGGGCTCAGGAGGGCCGCGGCGAAAAGCGCGCAACAGGCGCCCACTCGGAGGCGTTTCAAGGGGCTCCTACTCTGTGAAGATGTATCGCTGCGCCGTTCTGGGCTTGGGCATCACGATTCCCAGCACGTCGTCCTCGAACTGCTCGAACAGAGTGTACAGGACGGTCAGGCGATCGGTGCCGTGCCCGGGCAGGGTGTTCTCGCCGGTGAACTGGTCTTCGTACAGGAGCCGGCCCGTCGACCCGTCCATGAAGAAGAGGTTGAGACCGAGCGTGTACCCTTCGCGCTCGACGTAACGCGTGCGGCGCACGCGCTGCCCCGTCACCGGCGAGATCTCGTCCTGCGTGACGAATCCCGACCGGTCGGCCGATTCGTACGACGCCTTCCCGGAGATGATCAGGTCCGCGCCGTGGGTCTCGCCCAGCCGGCGCCAGAAACCGCTGTTCGCCAGCAGGTCCTTCAGCGGCTGCTCCGGCAGAGGGGGCGGCTCCACATCCAGGATGTCGAGGTTGGTCTTCTTGCGCAGCTCCTTGCGCAACAACCCCACGATCTCCTTGTTGAGATCGACGCCGGAGATCTCCTTGTCCACCAGAAAGCTCGTGACCAGGATCTTCCGCAGGCCGGTCATGTCGAGTCGCGCCGGCATCGGTGCCGTGATCGTGACCTTGGCGACGTCGCCGGCCCACGCCGCCGCCGGCGCGGCCAGCGACAGGACCGCGAGCGCCGCGGCGGTGACGCCCCGACCCGCTCTTCTAGACACCGCCGGGGGAGGGTGAGGGGAGGGGAGTTCCACCCTCGGGGGCCGGCAGCGGAGCGGTGCCCGCGTCCCCGGGGCCCGGTGACGGGGTGGCCGCCTCGCCGCCGCACGTCTTGATGGTCCGGCAGAGCTCCTGGAACGATTCATAATTGTTGCGGATCTCCTTGCTGTCGGGGGCGAGGCGGCGGGCTTGCTCGTATTCCTTGCGGGCCTTGTCGAACTGGCCGAGACTCTCCGAGGCCACGGCCAGGTTGTTGTGCGCGCGGGCGTTGTCGGGATCGGTCTTGAGAATCTTCTCCCAGCGAAACGCCGCCTCACGCCACAATCCCCGCTGCGCCGCTTCGGCGCCGAAGCGCATCTCTTGCTTGAAATTATCACGCCGGGCGGCCCCCGGAAAGACCGATGCGATAAGGATGATGCAGGCAAGTCGCAGGGCCTTGATTCGCATGCTCGGGCACCGGGCCTTCCGTCCGGACTGCCGGCCCGGGTCGGACCGTGCGATCGGGAGGGGGAAAGACCGGCGGAGTATAGAACATGAAAGGGGCATTTTCAATGCGCGTGCAGGTTGACAACCCGAGGGGAGTCAATAGATTATGCAGGGATGTCGAGGATCACGAAGGACTGTTTCGGAACGGTCATCGCCAGCCTTAAGAAGATGAAGGAGTGCGTCCGCTGCGAGCTTCTGGCGGAGTGCCGGGCGATCAACTGGCAGTCCCGGGAGACGGAGGAGACGCCGGCCAACGTGAAGCGGGCCCCGCGAAACGGCGACGCCTCGAACAGCAGTCCCGCCTGACCTAGTCTCTCGAGTCCTTCAGAAGAAACAGCAGCGCCGGCGCCTGCGCCTCGACGGCGGCGGTGAGGGCCTCCCTGGTCCTGGAGGGGAGCGCGAAAAACGTCACCCAGCCGAGACCGAGCAGCATCAGCACGATCCCCGCACACAGAGTGCCGGTGGAGACGACCCGCACGCTGGTCTCCCCGAGCAGGCCGAACCGGTAGAACAGCTCGTTCCAGTCGTGGTCGCCGCCGCCGACGAGCGGCAGGGCGAGGTCGCGCGCGTCGGCCATGTAGACCGAGATGTTCACCAGGTTCTCTCCGAGCCACCAGGCGCACACGGCGGCTCCCAGCGGGGAGGCCTGGCCGAAGAGAAGGAAGTACGCCGCGAGCAGCGCCGGGACCGCGAGCTGGCCGAGTGTGCCTCCCAGGTAATGCACCGTCGATCCGAACGGCGTCAGGAAAAGATGGCCGGCCTCGTGGAAGGCCAGGTTGACCAGATCGAGAAAGCAGCCGCGCCCCGGCACGGCGACGAGACGCAGGGTCCAGAAGCCGAGCAACGCGAGAAGAGAGAGAGCGGGCCAGGAGGGGACGCTCCTCGCCGGCAGGGTGGTGGCCGGGGCCGTCGTCACGGCCGCTTCAGAGGCTGCGAAGCGAAGTAGCTCCTGCGTGCCTGCACGGCGAGGCCGGCCCGGCGCAGGCGCAGCTCGATCGTCCGCCACCCTTCGTGCTCGGGGGAGGCGGGCGCGAAGCTGACGAGATACTGATGCAGGAGCGACTCGGCGATGCGGCGGCAGGCGGCGTCGACCGCCTCGGCGCTCGCCGTCACCAGGAACTCGCCACCGGTCTCCTCGGCCGTCTTCTTGATCTGCGGAAAGGGAGCGCTCTCCACCCCGCCGTAGACCACCACGTGCAGGGTCGCCCCCGATCGCTTGATGGCGTCGAGGGCGGCGGGGAGATCCTGGTCCGCGGCATGATCCGGTTCCTCCCGCGCGACGTGGGTCGAGGGGGTGGGGGTCGGGTCGGGCCGGGGGAACAGGGCGGCCTCCGCCACCCGAGGTCCCGGACCCGAGAGGAGCAGGAGGAGGACGCGCCCGCGCGGTCGGGTCTGCAGGCCGCGCGTGGCCTCCTGGAGCGCGACGGCGAGCGGAGCGCCGGTCGGCCGATCGGCGCGGCCGTCGAGATCGGACAGGCGCTGCTCGAAAAGGGCATGGTCGAAGGAGAACGCGGCGACCAGCGGAGGCGTGGCCTCGGGGGTCGCCGAGGCGTCCTTCTTCTTCTTTTCTGGACGAAGGGCGACCGCGCGCGCCGCGCCGTCGTCCGGCAGAATCGCCCCGACCTCGACCAGACCGATCGCGTCGAAGGACAGGAGCGAGTCGGCGAAGGAGGCCGCGCCGTGCAGCAGGGCATCCCGCGCTTCCTCGGGTGCTGTGGCCTGGATCGTCACCACGATCGACTGAGGCACCGGGTCGTCGTCGAAGTGCACGATCGGCTGGCGGGCGCCGTTCTCGACCAGGACGAAATCACCGACGGACAGGCCGTCGACGAGCCGGCCTCCCGCATCGCGCACGACGGCGGGGACGAGCGTGAGAGGCACGGCCCCGTCTCCCTCCAGGTCGGCCGCCCGCGAGATGAAGGAGACCTTGGCGCGCCGGCCGCCGGCGGTCAAGGCGGTCACGATGATCGTGTGCCTCCTTATCTCCTGTCCGAAGTCCATTTCGGTGGAGTAGGGAGCCTTGCGGTCGGTCGCCACCAGCCGGCCGTCCACGAAGAAGTCGGCGCCGACCACGGAATCGCCCGGCGGGATCTGCGCCTCGATGACGATCCTCTTGATCCCCACCAGGTACGCCTCGCTCGGCTCCGTCAGCGTCACCGAGAACCCACCGTCGTCGCCGCTGTGCCGGCCCGCCTCCTTGACGGCGGTACGCGGCCGCGCCGGCGTCTGCGCCCCGATCAGAAGGCTGCCCAGACCGATCAGGAGGGCCGCGAACGTCACGAGGCCCGCGACCAGGGCGAATCGACCTCTTCGGAGAATCACGTCACGACTCCCAGTGGATCACCGAGCTGCGAGAAGGAGAAGATAGAGACGTGCCGCGACGGCGTCAAGTGGCCGCGATCTCGTGTACGATTCAATCCCCGCGGAGGACTCGAAGGTGTCATCCGATCGACCGATCGCGACCGTCAAGATCGCGCGCGGCAGCGTCCCCGCCCCGCCGTCCAAGAGCGCGACACAGCGGGCCCTCGTCGCCGCGGCCCTGGCCGCCGGACGATCGCGACTTCGTCATCCGCTCCTGGCCGACGACTCGCGTCACCTGATCACGGCGCTCGACGCGGTCGGAATCGCCACGCGCCTGTCTGGACCGGTGGAGGCGCCCGAAGTCGAAATCGAGGGGCGGGGCGGCGCCATCCCCGCCGGAAACGCCCGCCTGTCGGTCGGGAACGCCGGCACCGCGATGCGCTTCCTCACCGCGATGCTGACGCTCGGACGCGGCGAGTATGTCATCGACGGCGACGAGCGGATGCGCCAGCGCCCGATCGAGGACCTGCTCGTGGCGTTACGCAATCTGGGAGCCGGGGCGGTGTCCTTGCACGGCGACGGATGCCCCCCCGTGCGCGTCGGCGGTCCGGGGCTCCAGGGCGGCACGACGCGCCTGCGCGGCGGCACGAGCAGCCAGTATCTGTCGGCGATCCTCCTGGCCGCCCCCGCCGCCCCCCTCGGCGTGCAGGTTGAGATCGAAGGGCCGCTCGTGTCCCGCCCCTACGTCGACCTGACCATCGACGTGATGCGCAGATTCGGGGCCGACGTCGAGACCTTCCCCGCCGGTCCCGAGCCGAACCTCTTCCGGGTGCCCGCGGGGCGCCCGTACCGTCCCTGCGACATGGAGATCGAGGGGGACTATTCATCAGCCTCCTACTTCTTCGCGGCCGCGGCGGTCACCTCGGGCCGGGTCCGGGTCGAGCGGCTCGATCCGGGCTCGCGCCAGGGGGATGCCGAATTCGTGCGGCTGCTGGAGCGTATGGGCTGCCGGGTGACGCGGGGGGATAGTTGGGTCGAGGTCCAGGGAACGGGAAGCCTCCGGGGGATCGACGCCGACTGTGGCGCCATGCCGGACATCGTCCCGACGCTCGCCGTGGTCGCCCTGTTCGCCGGCAGCCCGACACGCATCACTGGGGTGCCGCATCTTAAATTGAAGGAGAGCGACCGGATCGCCGCCCTCGTCAGCGGGATCGAGCGCCTCGGCGGTTCCGCAGCTTCGGCCCCCGATGGCCTGGCGATCGAGCCGTGTCCCCTTCGCGGCGCGCGTGTCGAGACATACTCGGATCATCGGATGGCGATGGCGTTCGCCGTGGCGGGCCTTCGCGTCCCGGGCGTCGTGATCGTCGACCCCGACTGCGTCTCGAAGTCCTTCCCGGGATTCTGGGATCTCTTCGATCGCCTGGCATCCGGGGGCTTCTGAAAAGAAAAACCCCGCGGGGAGGATCCCCCGCGGGGTCGATTGCGTAGAGCTGATCGGGAGTCGCCCTAGAATCGCAGGCGAACCTGACCGTACAGCCGCGTCACGGTGTCGTCGAGGTTCCCGGTGGCTGAAATGTCCTTCAACGCTTTGCCCGGGCTCAACTGCGACAGGGAAACGGTGAAGGTGGCGTTCTTGCTGTAGTTGTACCCGTACCAGATGTCGGTCGAGTTGCCGAGATCATCGTCGTCGTTCCCGGACAGCGTCTCGTTCTGGTCGAGGGTGTACTTCCAGTAGGCCACGCCGAACTCGTGCTTGTCGCTGTAGTAGCCGGTGTAGCCAGCAGACCAAGCCTGGAGGCCAGCGCCGCCCGCAGCGCCATCGATCCCGCCGCCGCCCAGATTGGTCGGAGCGTTGGCCAGCTGGAACCAGTCGCCGTGTCCCGTCCGGTTGTGGAAGTCACCGAACATCGGGACGAAACCCTCGAACTTGTCGGTCGTCCCCGTGTCGTCGCCCGAAGCATTCTCGAGGCGGCCGTAGACGCGGTGGTTGTTCTTGCCCGACCGCCAGTTGTAGCCGAACCAGCCTTCCAGCACGTTGCCTTCGGCCTTCACGTCGCCCGCGTAAGAGGCCTTGCCGAACTGCTTCGCAAACTCCACGTCCCAGAAAAAGCCGGTCTTCCCGGCGAGGTCGTGGGCGTAGCGCGCGCCGACGGTCTCGATGTTGGAGGCGGTCTTGGTGTCGAGATCCATCAGGTAAACATCAAAGGTCTGGTCCTTGTTGAAGGTCCAGGTCGCGTACCCGCCAAGGAAATTCTGCGTCCCGGCGACATCCCCGATGAACGTCCTATCCGGGCTCGTGAAGTTCGAGCGTAGGCGATCTAAGCCAACCTGGGCCGGGCGGGTGGCCCAGAGCATCAGGCTGACCTTCTTGAGGTTCCAGTTGGCCACGAAGCCGTCATGCGACTGGCCGGAGTAGAAATCGAGGTCACCCAGCATCAGCTCGTTGCCGGCCACGATCTCCTGCCGGCCGACCCGGAGGCTGAAGTTCTTGCTCCAGAGCTGGTTGAGGGTGATGTTCCCCTGGTACATCTCGACTCCTTCACCGGCGAAGACATCGAGGTTACCCTGGCGGACCGGCGTTGTGGTGCCACCGGCTTCACCGGCGCTCTGGAACTCGATCCAGGCAGCGACGTTGTGAGCGAAGCGCCCCTCGGCCGCGATCCGGACCCTGTAGGGCCAGAAGTCGGCGTTGTCGTTGGCGCCCTTGTCGAAATCCGATGCGTTGGCCTGGTACTCGCCGCGGGACCGGACCTCGCCGTGGATCGTGAACGGCTTCTCTTCCTGCGCCATGACGGGCGGTGCGATCATGACGATCACGCCGACGGCCAGGAGCGCGACATACAGCAACTTCTTCATTCGAAAACCTCCTCACAAGTGGGTTGAACGAACTGGAAAAAGCGTAACAAGCAAAATCACTTTCAGCGGCCGGCCGGCGTATCTCATCGTGCTGGCATGGGGTCGGGTCCCCCCTGTCCGCCGTGGCCATGTCGCAGAATTCCCCCCCCTTCTCACCTCCTTCGTGAATGGTTTTCTCAGTCAACGAGCGTCAACGCAGAATGCGATGACGTATAGGTATACTGCAAGGTGGCTGCCATTCTGGTGACAGGCGTGCTGCTATCTGCGCATCTTGATGATTCACAGTGAGTTTCACGATTACCAGCGCGAACTGGTCAGCGAATTCTTGCTGAGAATAAGACGCAGATCATCCAATCCATTGGACAATAAATCCGAATCGTTGGATGAAGGGCGGCTCCCAAGAGTCTCCAAAAGACACTACAATGGCCGGGCGTCGCATGAGGCCGAACATGAACCGGATGACATTGACCTCCCCGCTCGCCACCCTCACAATCGTCATCGTCGTGTCTGGTCTTGGGGCCTGTGGTCAATCGAGCAGCAGCCAGGCACCCGTGCCCGCCCATGACAATTCGAGCGGATTCGTTCCCGACACCAAGCCCCTTCCGGCCGTCAAATGGCTGGACGCCACCGTGCCGGAGGGAACGGTCCTCAATCTCAGCAGCATCGATTCGCTCAACTCTGGGTCGACGCGCAAGGGGGACCCTTTCCGCACCCTCGTGACGGATGCGATCTTGATCAACGGCGTCGTCGCCATTCCGTCCGGATCGAATGTCATGGGAGAAGTGACCGAGGCGACCCCGGCCGCCACGGGGTCCAAGGGGAGAGGCGGCATGCTCCGGCTCGAATTCCAGCGGATCAACACGCCCACCGGGGCCAGCACAGAGTTGAAGGCCGCGTTGAAGGGGCTGACCCCCCCGAGGGCTTCGGCCGTCCTCGCCGGCCCCTCGGACCCCGGCGCGGTCGTCGCCGGCGCGCGCGGCAGGGAGGCGCTGCTCGAGCCGAACACGTCGCTGGTCATCGTCCTGAAGGAGTCGCTGCGCATCAAGGTCAAGCAGTGAGGAATTCGCCGGGGGTGGCGCGAACCGGGGGGCCGGCGCTATGATGGCGGAGTTCTCGACTGTCTGCAGGGACGGCGCTCCGGCGCCCCGTTTCTGAGAGGAGGATCATGAATCGCAAACGTCTCAACCCGACAGTTTCAGCGTTCGTCGCGGTGCTTTTCGCTCTCGCTTCGGGCTGCTCGAGTCAGAAGAACGACAACCTGGACACCGCCGAGCAGGCCCCGCCACCCCCCGCCACGTCGAACGATTCCGAGATGGCGGGCACCACGGCCCCGGAACCGCCGCCACCCCCCCCGGCGGAGCGTAACAGCACGGCGCCGGCGCACCCGAAGCGCACGCGCACGTCGCAGTCGACCGGCTCCATTCCGGAAGAGCGCCCGCACGCGGTCGAGCCGAAGCAGCCGGCTCCGGTGGTCGTCACGATCCCGGCCGGTACATCGCTGTCGGTCAACCTGCCCGAGGCGCTGTCGTCGGAGACGGCGCTCGTGGGGGACAGGATCAGGGCGACGCTGAAGAGCCCGTTGATCGTCGGAGATCGCGTGGTTTTTCCGGCGGGCAGCACGGTTGAAGGGGATGTGAGCGACGTCAAGAGCGCCAAGAAGGGGTTCAAGGAGACCGGTGGCGCCCTGTCGCTCAAGTTCAACCGCATCATCGCTCCGGACGGTCATTCGGCGGCGATCAGCGCCGGCTTCACCAAGGTGGCCACCGGCAGCGCCGGCAAGAAGGCCGGGATCATCGGCGGCAGCGCGGTGGGCGGCGCCCTGCTCGGCAAGGTGCTCGGGAAGGACGCCAAGGGGGGTGCCCTGATCGGCGGCGCTATCGGCACGGCCGTGGCCGGCAGCACCAAGGGCAAGGAGGCAGTGATCCAGCCGGAGGAGGACATTCAGGTGGGCCTGGAGCGGTCGGCTCAGACCACGCTGCGGCCCTGAACGCGGTCACTTTCAAGGCCGGGCAAAAAAACCGCCCGGCGCACCGGCCCGATTCAGCATCGGACCTTCGTGCGCCGGGCTTTTTTCTTGCCGCCCGGGAGCGGCAGAGGGGCTCAGCCCCCGATCAGTCTCCCAGGTGCACGTTCACCTTGCACGGCGTCGCCGTCCAGTTGCCTTCACCGTCGTCCATGGCGACGTTCACGTTGAAGTGGCCGTTGGCGGCCCTGCTGTTGCCGCTCTTTCCCGCCGAGTCGAACACGAACGTGAACTCGACGCCGTTCTCGATGCGGTGGCCTGTCACCATGTGGCCCGCCACGCCCGCCGGGGTGAACCCGCCGTTGCGCAGGCCGAAGCTGGTCACCGGGCCGCAATTCCCGTTGCAGCTGAAGTTCATGGTGAACATGATTGGCGTGCCCATGACGTAGTTCTTCACGTTGAAGTTGCAGTCGTACGACATCCTGTTCGAGCCGTTCACTTCGGTGCACTGCGATTCCCGCGTGACCGTCTGAGCCCACACGGGCTTCGCGACTGCGAGCGTCGCGAGAACGATTGCCGCACCTACCAGAGCGCGTTTCATCTCATTCTCCTCCTGAGACGCGCCCACATGTCCCGGGTCACGTCGCACCCTTCAGCATGAGCAAGGGAGATACCATGTCGCGATTCTGGACGAGTCCTGCGGCAAACCGCCCAAGGTCCCGGACGACAGTCCCTTCCGTGTGGGGTGAAATAACCGCGAGTGAGGTGTTCCTGGACAGATCACGCTTGGGTCAGACAAAAGACGACAGGCAATCGCCCATGAATGTCAGGAGGTCAGTGTCCTTCAGGGGCGACGGCGGCTTCCCGTTCCTTGAGGAGGATCACAAAACCGGGGTCCTCCCGAATCTTCGCGAAGTCGGGCTCGGCAGCAATCTGATCGGAAGGGAAGTACCCGGAAGCGCGGGCGCGCTCGAGGCTCTTGAGCGTGGCCTCGCGCCTCTGGGCCAGCGCCAGGGCCCGGGCCAGGCGGTAATGCACGGCCCCCAGGTTGGTCGATTCCAGCCGCTCCGTGGCCAGCTTCAGGGCGCGGGCTGCTGGGGAGTCGTCCTGCATTCGATGTCCGCCGTTCGAAGTACGAAGGCGGACCAGCTTCAGGGTCGAATCCGCGAGCTCCAGGGGATCCTCCAGGGGATCGGCGCCGAGAATCGCCTTTTCGAGGACGCCGACGGCCTCATCCGCCCCCTTCCGTCCTTCGAGCCGTTCCGCCAGGGCCCGGGCCAGCCGGGTCGGGACCAGCGGCCGCTCGCAGGCCGATTTCAATAGTGTGAGGACCTTCCCGTCCCGGCCCTTGGAGCCGAAGTAGTCGATCAGGTCCTGATAGGCCTTGAAGAGCAGCTCGCGGCCCCGGGCGGGGCCGTCGTAATCGACCGGGACCCGCTCGATCAACGAGGTGAAGAAATACTCCGCTTCCGCGTCGCGCCCCAGGCGCCTGAGGCTGTACCCCTTCCCGTACAGAGTCAGGATCGTCGGCAGGGAGTACCCTTCGGGCACGTCCAGGCCTCCGTAGACTTGAAGCGCCGCCTCGTAGTCCTGTGCGATCACGAGCAGGGCAGCGGCGCCGAGACGGGCGCGGCTCTTCCCGTAATCCCACTTCTGCAGCAGGGCGTTGTAGAGGCGGCGCGCCGACGCGTCGTTCCCCTCCTTCAGGAGCGTCGCGGCGGCGCCGAGCTGGGGCACCATCGCCTCGTGATCCAGCTCGATCGCCTGGCCGAACATCTCCAGCGCCTGGGAGTAGCGGCCCCCTTCCCTCAGGGCCTCGCCCAGCGCCGACAGAACGCGCGGGTCCTCGGGGAGGATCTCCGCGGCGCGGCGGCAGGACTGCAGAGCGCCGTCATTGTCTTTTCGCAGACGCAGGATGATGCACAGGGAGAGATGCCCCTCGGCGGATGCGGCGTCGGTCGACACGGCGCGACGCGCCTCCGCGAGGGCCGGCGTCAGCCTGTCGTCCGCGGCGAGGGCCATGGCGCGGACCGCGGCCGCGGCCGGATCGTGAGGCGCCAGGTCGACGGCCTGGCGCGATTCCTCGAGGGCCGAGCGCACCCTCCCGGGCGATTCGTCCTGACCCAGCGTGTACAGGTAGATCGAGACACGCGCCAGACCGACATGCGCATCGGCGCGGTCCGGACCGGTTTGGAGCGCCTTTCGGAACAGCCGGGCCGCCTCGTCCTGATCTTCGGGGCGCGACCGGGCGAGGTATTCGAAACCGCGCCGCACCAGCGCGTCCGGCCCGAGGCGGGTCTCGTCACGCGGTTGAGCCGCCACACCGCCATGAAACGCGAGAAGACACGCGCCGGACAGAAGGACGGACAGGATCCCGGGCGGTGTCATCCGTGGGGACCGATGCTGCGGGGTGGCCGGGCGGATCAGGTCTGCTGGGCCGCGGCGCCGTCGAGCAGGTGACGCAGTCGGAAGCGCAGACGGCCGAGCAGACGGTTCACGTAGTGGCCGCGCGGCAGGAACGAGAGGACCGGCTCGCCGCGGCGGTCGTATTTCTCCAGCTCCTCCAGGATCCGCGAATGTCCGGCTTTGAGATTCAGGCCCTTCTGGAACGCCTCGAACGCCTGGGCCTTCAAGCGGTTCCTGAGGTAGACGATTCCAAGGTTGCAGTACAGGTCCGGATCGAAGAATTCGCGCTTGACCGCCTGCTCGCAGAGCCTCTGCCCTTCCTCGGACTTGCCCTGCGACAGGGTCAGCGCCAGTCCGAGATAGGACAGGTATTTCATTTTTGGGTTTTTCGCCCCTTCCTGACGTTCCAGGTCGATGGCCTGCTGGAACAGGGCGATCGATTCCTTGTAACTGCGCCGTTCGAGAGTCACCATCCCGTTGCGCCAGGCGACTTCCGACGGGGGCAAGGGTGTGTTGGCCATGACACCTCTTCGCGTTGACGACTCGACAAGAGTCCATGGCCCAATATAGTCCAGGGTGGGGGGGAGTCAACCGGAAGGGCGGCGCTGGGATCCCTGGAAATGAAACCGCCCGGGGGCCTGGAAGGCCACCGGGCGGTTCTGCGTGTTCGCTGCGGTTTTTCGGTGGGGCTATTCCTCCTCGGACGAGCCGTACCCGCTTCCGTACGTCGGGGTGTACGTCCCTCCCGTCAGCGGACTCGGCGAGGGGGCCGAAGCCGGAGCCGGGCTCGGAGGCACCGGGGCGGGGGAGCGGCGGGCCCTGGGTGCCGCCTTCCGGGCCGAGGACTTGCGCCTCGCCGACTTGCGGGCTCCGGCCTTCCGCGCAGGGCGCGCCTTCCTGGCCACCTTCCTGCGGGTCGGCCTGCGGGCCGACACCTTTCGCTTTGAAGACTTGCCGGCAGCCTTCCTTCGGCGGGGCGCCTTCCGCTTGGATCTTTTCTTCGCCACGGTCTCACCCCCTCCTCAGCGTATGTTTGGAAGCCGAACCCAATACATCACAAGGGTGATCCTTTGTCAAGACGGACGCCCCGCCGCGGATCCTCAACGCGAGGCTTCAGGACCGGTAGTCGTCGTACGGGCGCTGGTTCCAGACCCGCTCGCGGAAATCCGTGTCAGCGCCGTGTCGCAGGTCGTCCAGGATTTTCCGGGCCACCTGCAGCTCGCGCTCGGCCTCCTCGCGATCCTGATACATGTACCTGTCTTCGACCGTGGTCGGGGCGATGGCGACCTTCTGCTCGAGGGCCTGGATGAGCTCCTCCTGGATGGCGATCGCCTTGCGCCGCGCCTCTTCCAGCAGCGTCAGGTCGGCGCCGCGCTCGATGTCGAACAGCGACGCGTACGTCTCGTACACCCGCTCGTAGACGCGCGAGGCGTTGTCCCGCGTGTCGCGCAGGGCCGCCTCGAGGTCGCGGGCCTGGAGGTTCTTCGGATCCAGGGGCTGCGGCCGCTTCGGCCCGCCCAGGCGGGTGTGCGTCAGATAGGACGGAAACAGTCCCTTGATCGTGTCCCCGACCGGCTTGATCGCGTGGCCGTCGGGCCCCACCCCCTTCGGCTGGATCCCCTGCAGGATCACCTGCCCGACCTCCGGCCTCAGGACCTCCTTGGGGGGGAGATACCCGTAGCGCAGGATGTCCTGCACTCCCGTGCCGCTCATGGTGATGTGCTGCTCGCGGCCGTGCGGGCAGGTCTTCTCGGAGGCCACCGCCCCGCAGCGCGTGCAGTAGAAGGACTCGCGGAAGAAGATCGGCTCGATGCCGAGCTCCTCGCGGCCGTAATCGGAGAAGATTCGCTGCGACGCGTACGGGTCGTAGAAGCTGCCGAACCCGGCGTGATCGCGCCCGACGATGAAATGGGTGCAGCCGAAGTTGCGGCGGATCAGCGCGTGCAGGATCGCCTCGCGCGGACCGGCATACTGCATGGTGATGCGCAGCGGCGCCATCGCCACCCGATCGGCCGGGAAGTATTCGCGCAGCGCCACTTCGTAGGCTTTGATGCGGAACTCGTTGCGGAAGTAAGCCCGCCGGGTCGTCTCGATCACGGGATGGATGAACAGTCCGTCGAAGATCTCCAGGGCGCATTTCTGGAGGTGCTCGTGACCGCGATGCAGGGGGTTTGCGGTCTGGAACGCGACCACGGTGCTCCAGCCGCGCTCTTCATGGAAGAGTCTCCAGGCGTCCTTCGGCTCGAGACGGTACTTCTCGAACGGGCCCCAGTGCGTCTTCTCGAGGAGGTCGATCGGCCCCGCGAGGGCCGTGTCGCCCAGCCGCCTGAAGATGGAGTCCACGCCGGGATGCCGTCTCTCCACGGTGCCGAAGAGCTTGCGGGCGCGCTCGGTCTTGTCGAAGCCGTACTTCTCCTGAACGTGCAGGATGGCGATGGGGACGCCGGAGGGATCGATGAGCGCCAGGGCCTCCCCCTCGCGCACGCGATCGACCACGCCACGAGCCGCGTCGTCGCCGGGGGCCAGCGTCGGCGGCAGGGTCCAGGGCGTTCCGTCGGCCAGCCGCCCGCGGTCGAGGATCGACGCGTAGTCGCCGCTCCCCGGATACCCTTCGAGCGGGCTCAGGACCCCGGTCGCTATCATTTCGACCGTCACCACCTGGTCGAGCGTCAGGGTCAGCTTCGGAAGACGGGCCGCGAGGTTCTTGGCCTTGTCCCGCAGGGCACCCGCGAGCACGCGATCGACCAGCTTCCCGCCCACCGGGGTCGGCCCGGACCGGGCCTTCGTCAGAACACCTTTCTCTTCCTGCATGACTCTTCCACTCTCCTCAACATGAAAAAACCCTTCCCGGTCTCCCGGAAAGGGTTTGGCATATCGTCTGATGACCCGCCTCTGCCGACCTACCTCCCGGAAACCACACGCCCGCCGCTGCGACAACAGCGACATGGCTCAGGGGCCATGGAACGAGGACGGACCGGCCGCTTCAGCATGGGAACGTTCAGGCTCCTCATCGGAAGCCCGAACTATACGGCGAGAGACCTCTCCTGTCAACGCGTCAGCGCAGCTCCTGGAAGAGCGCGGGGTCGTCGGTCATCAGGCCGTCGCCGCCGAGCGCCAGCAGACGGCGCATGAGCCGCAGATCGTTGACCGTCCAGAAGACCACCACAAGACCAAGCCGGCGCGAGAGCCGGATGCGGCGCGGCCCGGCCAGGCGGACGTGCGGATGGACCGAGAACAGACCTACACGCCGGTGCATGGCGCGGAGTCCACGGAGCGAGCGCGAAACGAGGAACCCGAGCCGGATGCGCTCCATGGCGGCGCGGGCCTGCCGGAGGGCCCGGGGCGAGAAGGAGGAGACGACCAGGAGGTCGTTGAACCGCGTGCGCGCCACCGCCCGCGCCACCGCGCGCGCCACGGCATCCGGGGCGGCCGGCGCTCCGCGCGCGGTCCTTCCGCGGGCCGGCGGGTCCTTGATCTCGATGTTCATGCCGCAGCGGCCCCGCGCGTATTCGAGGGATTCCTCCAGAGTCGGGATCCGCTCGCCGCGAAAGCGGGACGAGAACCACGCCCCTGCATCCAGGCGGCGCAGATCCTTCAGCGTCATCCTCCCCACGTCTCCGCGACCGTTGGTGGTGCGATCGACGGTGCCGTCGTGGATCACGACCGGCACGCCGTCGGCGGTCAGATGGACGTCCAGCTCGATGGCGTTGGCGCCGAGCCGCACGGCTTCGGCGAAGGCCGCGAGCGTGTTCTCCGGGGCGCGCGCCGAGGCGCCCCGGTGGGCGATGCGCAGCGGGCGGCGCAGCGGGGCCGCGGCCGGAGCGGCGGGGGCCGTGCGCGCCGAAGGGCCCATCAGGAGACCGCGGCTTCGCTCGCGGCCTTATCGTCGCGCTTCCGGTCGTGCGCGCTGAGCAGGCGCTTGCGCAGCCGGACGGTTTTCGGCGTGACTTCGACCAGCTCGTTGTCGCCGAGAAACTCGATGCAGTCCTCGAGCGACATGTCGCGGGACGGTGCCAGGCGGATGGTGTCATCCGAGGTCGAGGCGCGCATGTTCGTCAGGTGCTTCTTCTTGCAGGGGTTCACGACCAGGTCGTTCTCGCGCGAATGCTCGCCGACGATCATCCCCTCGTAGACCGGCACGCCGGGGCCCGTGAACAGGGTGCCGCGGTCTTCGAGGTTGTGCAGCGCGAAGGTCACCGTCGTCCCCGGCTCCTTGACGACCAGGGCGCCCCGGGTGCGCGACGGGATGTCGCCCCGGTGCGGTCCGTACTCATGGAACACGTGCGACATGATGCCGGTGCCCCGCGTCTCGGTGAGAAACTCCCGGCGGAAGCCGAGCAGCCCCCGGGCCGGAACCGTGAACTCGAGTCGGACGCGACCCGTCCCCGCCCCGGTCATGTCCGCGAGCTCGGCGCGGCGCGCGCCCAGCATCTCCATCACGCGCCCCTTGTAGGCCTCTTCCAGGTCGAGCACGAGATATTCGATCGGCTCGAGCGGACGCCCGGCGGCGTCCCGGCGCAGGATGACCCGGGGCCGCGACAGCTGGAACTCGTACCCTTCGCGGCGCATGGTCTCGGCGACGATCGCCAGGTGCAGCTCGCCCCGCCCCGAGACCGTGAACGTGTCGGAGGAAGCGGTTTCCTCCACCCGCAGCGCCACGTTGGCGCGCGCCTCGCGCAGCAGGCGCTCGCGCAGGTGGCGCGACGTGACGAAACGGCCGTCCTGTCCGGCGAACGGCGAATCGTTCACCATGAACTCCATCGAGATGGTCGGCTCGTCGATTCGGATGGGCGGCAGCGCGTCGGGAGCGGCCGGATCGGCGATCGTCTCGCCGATCTGGATCTCGGGAATGCCGGCCATCGCCACGATTTCGCCCGCGGCAGCCTCCTCGACCCCGGTGCGCTTCAGCCCCTCGAACGTCTCGAGCCGCGTGACTTTCCAGTTCTCCACTTTCCCGTCCAGCTTCAGCAGGGCGATCGGGTCGCCGATCTTGATCCGGCCGCGGGTGATGCGGCCGATGGCGATGCGTCCGACGTAATCGTTGTAGTCGAGGGTGGCGATCTGCAGCTGCAGGGGAGAGTCGGCGTTCCCCGGCGGCCCCGGCACCCTGTCGATGATGACGTCGAGCAGAGGGAAGATGTTGCTGTCGGCGTGCTCCAGCTCGCGCCGTGCGTACCCGAGCTTGGCGGACGTGTAGACATGCGGGAAGTCGAGCTGCTCGTCCGCGGCGCCCAGGTTGATCATCAGCTGGAAGACCTCGTCCAGGACCTGGTGGGGCCGCGCGTCCGGGCGGTCGATCTTGTTGATGACGACGATCGGACGCATGCCGAGCTCGAGCGCCTTCTTGAGGACGAAGCGGGTCTGCGGCAGCGGGCCCTCGGCGGCGTCGACCAGAAGGAGGGCGCAGTCCACCATCCCGAGGATGCGCTCGACCTCGCCTCCGAAATCGGCATGACCGGGAGTGTCCACGATGTTGATCTTCACTCCGCGGTGACGGATCGATGTGTTCTTCGCCAGGATGGTGATGCCGCGCTCGCGCTCCAGGTCGTTGCTGTCCATGACGCGCTCGACGATGCGCTCGTTGGCGCGGAACGTCCCGGTCTGCTGCAGCAGACGGTCCACGAGCGTGGTCTTGCCGTGGTCGACGTGCGCGATGATGGCTATGTTGCGGATGTCGCCCCGCCGGGCGTGTCCGGGCACGGTGCTCCTCTCTTGAGACGGTGGATTATATCCCGTCGCGCGTGCGGCTCACTCGATCGTGAACTTGGGTCTTGGCGTCGCCTGGCGGACCAGAGCGCGGGTGACCGGCGGGCGCCCCGTCTTCTTTTCCATGAGAAGCTCGCGCGTGGCGTTCTTGAGGAAGTACAGCTCGACGATCGAAAGCCCCATGAACATCTTCTCGATGTCGCGGTTCTGGTAGACGTGGCGCCGGAGAGGCGGGCCGGGCTGCCTGTCGCACGCCACCCTCCCCTCGTCGAGGATACGGTAGCGCCGGGGCGTCTCGGGACCCTCGGGCCGCCGCGCATGGAAATAGCCCAGCAGAAGGCCGCCTGGCTTGAGAATCCGGCGCGCCTCGGCGGCGAGGAGGGTCATCGCGCCGGGATCGTAGTAGTTGAAGATGTCCCAGGCGACCAGGGCATCGAAGGTCTCGTCCGGGTAGGCGAACCGGGTGGGCAGGAGGTCGTTCTTCGCGGCGAACGACGCCGGCTGGCGGGGGCGCTGACGATTCTGCTCCAGGCCCCCCCCCGCGCGCGACGCCTGGCTCGCGAACGTGCGCGGCGGAAGGATGATGCGGCGCGAGGGGCGCGCGCCCGGGCGAAGGACCGCCGTGCCTGCGTCCGCCGCGACGCCAGCGGGACGCCGGGCCTCGCCCGAAGCCTGGCGGGGGGGAATCGGGACAGCGATCGAATCCCCCCGGCCGGTCGAGGCCGGCGGGACCGGCGCATCGGTTGCAGCGACGATTCCGCCGGGTGCCTCCCGATCGTTCGAGGCCGCTGGGGCCCGAACCGTGCCGTCGCCGCCCGCTCCGGATGGCGGGTCGCCCGGCTCCTCGGTTTCGAGGGCGAGCAGCAGATCTTCGACCTGCACCCTGCAGCCGCGCTGCGCGAAAAACTCGATGTTGGATCCGGAGAGCCGTCCGAGATCGAGGAGACGCGGCTTCTCGGCGTGCAGCAGTCGCTTCAGGAATTTGGTGAGGATGTGCGTGACGACGATCGAGCCGTCTCCGCGCTCGATCGGCGTGGCGTCCTGCGTGCCGTTCCTGCGAAAGATGTGCAGCATGACTCGCGCCAGGCCCGCCTTCGTCCCGGAGGGCTCCTCCGGGACGGAGGCGGAGGCACCTGCCACTACAGGCGCGTGCCCTGGGTCTTGGCGTCGTCCTTCATTTCGGGTATACGGCGCACTTCCTCGGACTTGGACGGGCCCGACGTCTTGCGGGCCGCCTCGCTGCTGCGCTCCATGTCGACGCTGCCCTTGAAGTGGGCGCCGTCCGCGATGGTGATCCGCGGCGAGATGATGTCGCCGTTCAGCCGGCCGGTCGGGGCGATCTCGACCCGCTCCTTGGCATAGGCGTTGCCCTGTACGTCGCCCGCGATGACGATGGTGTTGGCGTGCAGGTCGGCCTTGATCTTGCCGTTCGGCCCGATCGTCAGGTTGTGATCCCGCAGCTCGATCTTTCCTTCGACCCGGCCGTCGATCGTCAGGTCTTCATCTCCCTGCAACTCGCCCTTAATCTGGATCGAGGGTCCGATATTCACGATACGGCCTCCCTTCGAAGGTTCGGAGGAATAGACGGGATGAACTGGTGCCTCGTTCGGGCGACCGCTGGCGTCTCTCTTATCCCACATGGAGACCTCCCTGAAAGACCCGGTGGATTCCGGGTGGCTCGTTGTTCCCCGCTCGACAGAATGCCCCTACTCTCTGGAGGAGAAGCAGGAGCCTGTCCGGCGCCGGGAAAATCACCGGCGTCTGCGGGGAGGAATGTGGGAGCCCACGCTCCCCACGGGATCACTCGGAACCGATCGTCGCTTCGAAGACGAGGACTGTAACACACGGTCCCGGGAGCGTCAAGGCAACTAGGAGCGCTCCTAGGCCTTGTGTGATCCGTCCCGCCCAATATATATATGCCGCCACGCGGAGAGGCAAGTTTTTGACAGGAGGCCGGCCGGATGTGTGTGATTTCCAGGACGATCGCGACGTGCTGGGTCATCCTCCTGGTCACGATACCACCCGTCACGGCCGCCCCGGGACCCAAGACGGCCGCCGATCCGCTCCTGCCGTACCTGCAGGGGGATGATTCTCAATCGCGCGCGCAGGTCCTGACCCTGCTCAAGGACGAGGGGCGCCCTCCCTGCCAGGCGCTTGGCGCCTATGCGTCGAGTCCCAAGAGTCGGGTGCGGGAGAGTGCGGTCCGGGTCATGGACGCCGCCGCCTGCTCGGATTTCCAGGCGTACAGCGGCTACATCCTCGACAGCGCAGCGGGGGTCGTCGACGCCTTGATCGACGCAGCCCGGCGCAGATTGATGGCGGACGCCGTGCCGTTTCTGCTCGGCTGCCTCTCGGATCGCCGACGCATCGTCACGGGGGAGGGGGCCTGGTCGATCAGTGAAAGGGCCGATCGGGCCCTCATGGTCATCACCTGCCAGTCGTTTCACTACGACGTCACGGCCTCGCGCGAGGATCAGCGGGACGCCATCACGCGCTGGCGACAATGGTTCCTGGCGAGACGGCAGCTGCCGCGGGACGAGTGGGTGCAGGAAGGGATCCAACGGGGACGGGATTATGCCGGAAGGGACCACGGCCCGCACCGGCTCGAAGGGCTGCGCCTTCTGGCGCTCATCGGGCCCCGGGCGCTACCCGCGCTGCGCGAGGCGCTGGCGCGCCGGCCCACGGACCTGACGGCGGAGGTCGTCTGCCTGCCCGACGAGCCGCCTCGTCCCGGTGACATCATCCCGTGCGCCCTCGTCGTGCGCAACGCGTCGAAAGGCTCCCTGGCGATCGCCCCGCCGCCCGAGGGCCCCCTGGTGCGCCTGTCACCGACCGCCCCGGCGCACGACGAGGTTCCGCCGGCACGCGGCTCCGTCCCGGCGGGCGGGGACATCATGGAGACTCTCGACGTGTTCGCCGATCGCCTGGTCGATCTGGCACCGGGTGAAATCCGGCGTTTCGAATTCAATGCCGGGCCTGTGCTGTTCGCGGGCCGCTACCGGCTGCATGTCACACTCGACGATCTGGCAGCCCGGCTGCCGGACCCCTCGAAGACGGGGACCGCCCCCCGGACCGGCGCGACTCCCACGGGGATCGAGGCGGAGACGATCGTGCGGTTCGAGCAGTGAAAAGCGGCGCGCCCATTGCTCAAATCCCAACATCTCCCGGAGCCAACGAACGCTGATTCATCCCAATATATGGTCCACCTCGAATGGACTCCGCCGGGGTAAAAAATGACTTGTTATTTTTCGCTTGACAATTACAGATTTGAAGGTAGTTTCATGTTGTAATAGCAAGAGGATCATGGCTCGGCAGGCTTTAAAACGGTCGCTGATTCTTCAGGGCCTTTCCGGTTAGCGGCGAGCCAGAGAGTGTTCTGACAGCGACCGACCTTTGCTCCCTCCCGCGGGCGGAAGTCTTGGGTGCCCGCGCAGGGGCGGTGGCCCGGAAGACCGGTCACCGCCCCTCTTTTCATGCCTCCGATCGATTGGCTTCCTTCGATTCAGGACGATCCGGTGACGTCGCCGACAACCCCGCGAGGAAACGGCGATCCAGGAGGTGCCCGGTCCTGATATTGGAGAGGGCCCGCAGGAGCGACGACTTGATCCCGGCATGCTCCGATTCGAGGCGGTGGAGCAGGTTCTTCATCTGTTTTCGCTTGAGCGAGTTGTCGCCGCAGGCCGGGCAGGCGCAGCAGATGACCGGGAAGCCGATCTCGGCGACGAAGCGCACGATCTCGTCCTCCCAGACGTAGCAGAGCGGCCGGATGACGATGTTCCGGCCGTCGCGCGCCTTCAGGATGGGGGGCATGGAGCAGATCTCGCCGTTGAAGAACTGGCTCATCAGGAGGGTCTCGAGCAGGTCGTCGGCGTGGTGCCCGAGGGCAATCTTGTTGCAGCCAAGCTCGGGGGCGAGGCGGTACAGCACGCCACGCCTCAGCCTCGCGCACATGGAGCAGTGGGAGTCGCCGAGCGGCATGGTGTCGTCGATCACCTCGGCGATGTTGGTCCGCTCGATGCGGTACTCGAGACCCTTCTCCCGGAAGTAGCGTTCGAGGACATCCGTCTTGAATCCACGATAGCCCTGGTCGACGGTCACCGCCACCAGCTCGAACGCGACGGGCGCGCGGCGCCGCAGGTGCTCGAGGAGGTGCAGCATGGCGTACGAGTCCTTGCCGCCGGACATGGCGCACAGGATCCGGTCGCCGTTCTCGATCAGGCGGAAGTCCTGGATCGCCCTGCCTACGCGGCGGGCCAGAGGCTTCAGCAGGCTGCGCGGCTCGGGCGCGGACGCGGCGCCGCGGCGGCGCTGCGGCAGCTCGATCTGTAGGAGGGTCGACACGTCATTCTCCGAGGCTCGAACTTGGAGCGCCATTCTACCGCCTCCGCCGACTTTGGGGTCCTCCATTCATTGACAACCCGTAGTGCATTTGCTATAAGCGCGCCAATTGCTGTTCCTAGATAAAAGACCGTTTTGTGCACCGGGGGTTCTCAGGAGGTGGGGTAATGAACAAGGCGGAACTGACGGCCCGGGTGGCTCGGGACACCAAGATGACGAAGGTCCATGCGGCGCGCGTCATCGATTCTCTCCTGGAGCACATCACCAGGACACTCAAGAGAGGGGAGCGGACCAGCCTGGTGGGCTTCGGGACCTTCACGATCGCGAAGCGCAAGGCCCGCACCGGCAGAAACCCGCAGACCGGTTCCCCGATCCAGATACCGGCCCGGCGGGTGGTGCGCTTCACGTCGGGCAAGATGATGAAGTCGGAGATTCGTTAGGAGCCTGTCCTTCCGATCGATTCGATTCCCGGAGTCCGGCCGGTGGCGTGATATCTTCGCGTCATGAGACTCGGCCTCCGGGCCCGCATCACCGCACTGCTCCTGGTTCTCAGCATCGCCCCGCCGGGGGCGGTCGTCTGGTTCATTCGCGAACGGGTCATGGCCCTCGTGCGCGCGGAGGACGTGCGCCGCATCGAGGACGCGCTCGCCGAGTTCGGCGCCGCGATCCAGCGTGAAGGGGAAGACGCGACCCAGGCGCTGGCCACGGCCGGAAGCCTCCTGGAGGACGATCCCCGGTACCGCGCAGCACCCGCGACGAGGCCCGGCCGCGGCGCCCCGGTGGTCTTCTTCTTCCCGGGGCTCGCCGATGTCGCCCCGCGACTGATGGACGAGGTCGGTCTCGACTGCCTCTCGATCCTCGACGCGACGGGCGTCGTCGTCTCCTCCGGCCACGCGCCGGCCAGCGTCGGCCGCATCGAGCGGGACAAGCTCCTTCTGTCCGTCACGGGCTCGTCGTTTCTCGAAGAGAACATCACTCCCGGCATCGGACGAGTCCTGACGCTGCAGTCCCGGCGGACGATCGAGTTCCCCGGCGGCACGCTCCACCTGGTCGGCGGACGGTTCCTCGACTCGACCCTCCTCCGGCGGCTGTCACCGGCGGGGACGGTGCAGGCCGTCCTCCTGGATCGCGACGGGACCATCCTGACCGCCTCGGACCCCAAGAACCCGCTGCCGGTTCCTGCGGGCTGGAGCCCCGGCTCGCTCGACGGCGGCGGGATGCGGGTCCGGGGGGTTCCGCACATCGTCCGGACGATCCGCCTGCACGATCAGAAGGGAGAGGACGTCGGCACGCTACTGGCCGCCGTGTCGCAGGAGAGGCTCCAGGCACTGTCGTCATCCCTGTCCCTCGTGGCGCTCGTCGTGGTCGTGACCGGTGCCCTGGGCTCGCTCGTCGTGGCCCTCGTGCTGGCGCGCGGGGTCACCGGCCCGCTGCGCAGGCTCGAGGAGATGACGGGTCGCATCGCGGAGGAACGCTACGAGCCGCTCGAGGACGCCGAGGGACCGGGCGAAGTCGGGGCGCTCGTCGCCTCGTTCAACCGGATGGCCAGGAGCCTCGCCGACAGCCGCGAGCGGCTGCGTCAGACCGAGCGGCTGGCGGCGGCCGAGGAGGTGGCCCGGCGCGTGGCGCACGAGATCAAGAACCCGCTGTCCCCCATCCTCCTGACGCTCGAGGGGCTGGTCAGGACGCGCCGCCTGCGGCCGGGAGAGTTCGATGCCGCTTTCGACGAGGCGGTGCGCACCATCCAGGAGGAGATCCACAGGATGCGCGGCATTCTGGAGGACTTCGGGCGCTTCGGCCGGCTGCCCCTGCCACATCCGCGTCCGGCCGATCTGAACGATCTGGTCCGGGGCGTGCTGCGTCTCTATTCCGAGAACAGCGCCGGTGCCGGAATTGCCGCCGATCTGGATCCCGCCCTGGGCGCCGTCCTGATCGATCCCGATCGCATGAGCGAGGTGATCAACAATCTCCTGGTGAACGCCGTGCAGGCGCTTCAGGAGACGGGTGGCACCGTGACCGTGATCACGAAGGCCCTCGAGGACGGCGCCGAGCTGCGCGTCCGCGACACCGGCCCCGGGATGAGCGAGGCGGTCCTGCGACGTCTGTTCGAGCCGTACGTCTCGACCCGTCCCGGTGGCGGCGGGCTGGGGCTCGCCATCGCGCGGCGCATCGTCCTCGACCATGGCGGCCGCATCGAGGCGGGGAACCGCCCGGAGGGGGGCGCGGAGGTCCGCGTCTTCATTCCCTCGGCCACGGCGCCGCCCGCGGGGCCGGCGGGGCGTGGTGCCGAGGTCGTCACTCCGGGCTCGAAGGAGGAGGCATGGGGACCGTCCTGATCGCCGACGACGAGAAGAACATCCGCGCCTCCGTGCAGCGCCTGTTCGACCTGGAGGGGCACCGCGTCCTCGCGGCGGCGGACGGGGAGGAGGCGATCCTCCTCCTGCGCCGCGACGACGTCGATCTGGTCATCCTCGATCTGCAGATGCCGAAGAGGGACGGGTTCTCGGTCCTCGAGGACATGAAGAACGCCGGACTGGACGCGCCGGTGATCGTGCTCACCGGCCACGGAAGCATCGAGAAGGCTGTCCTCGCGGTCAAGCAGGGGGCGCACGATTTCATCGAGAAGCCGCCCGATCCCGAGCGCCTGATGCTGAGCGCGCGCAACGCCCTGGCCCTCGGTCGCCTGCGCCGCGAGAACCGCGAGCTGCGCGGCGTCCTGGCGGAGCGCAACCCGCTGGTCGGAGAGTCTCCCGCGATGCGGGCCCTGCGCGGCGAGATCACGCGTGCGGCGGGGAGCCAGAGCCCGGTGCTGGTCACGGGCGAGAACGGCACGGGCAAGGAGCTGGTGGCGCGCGCGGTCCACGAGGCCTCGGCGCGCCGCGAGGGTCCGTTCGTCGCGGTGAACTGCGCCGCGCTTCCGGCCGAGCTGTTCGAAAGCGAGCTGTTCGGGCACGAGAAGGGAGCGTTCACGGGCGCGCTCCGCCGGCAGATCGGACGGTTCGAAAGGGCCCAGGGGGGGACTCTGTTCCTGGATGAGATCGGCGAGATCGCCGCGACGCTCCAGGCGAAGCTCCTGCGCGCCCTCGACACCATGACCATCGAGCGCCTGGGAGGGGAGCGCCCCCTGCGCGTCGACGCGCGCGTCGTGGCCGCGACTAACCGCGACCTGCGCGCCGCGATGGCGGCGGGCTCGTTCCGCCAGGACCTTTACTACCGGCTCGCCGTCCTGCCGATCGCCGTGCCGCCCCTGCGCGACCGGCGCGAGGATCTGCCGGCCCTGGCGTCCCACTTCCTCGACCTGGCCCGGCGCGAAGGGGCGACTCGCGCCCGCCGGTTCTCGGACGGTGCGCTCGGCCTGCTCGTCGCCCACGACTACCCGGGGAACGTGCGTGAGCTGCGCAACCTCGTCGAGCGTCTGGCCCTGCTTGCGGCGGGGGAGACGATCGTCGAGGACGAGGCGCGCGCCGTCCTGCCACCACCCGCTCCGGGGTCGTCCCGTACTCCGGAGCCGGCGGCGCGTCCCGCGCCCGCCCCCGTGACGCCGACGCTCCGCCAGATTCTCGAAGATGCCGAGCGGGCCGCACTCAGGACCGCGCTCGAGCGCAACCGGTGGCAGATGGCCAGGACCGCCCGTGAGCTCGGCCTCGAGCGCAGCCACCTCTACAAGAAGTTGAAGGCTCTCGGCATCACGATTCCGCCCGATTAACGGCAACCCCCGCGTGTCCGCCCCTCCACGACGTGTGTGCGCCCGGCCGCAGGCTGTCGTCGGCGGGACACCCCCGGAGCGCTCCGCCGACGGGCCGCGGGCGTCGCGCGCCCTCGGGTCCGCGCCTGCAAGTCTCCGTATCTGACGCCGTTGCCGGGATCCGCCCGGCCCTCCGCGAGCGCCTGGCACCGGTCTCGCTATGCGTGGCCGGCAAGGAGGAACCACCATGAGCACAAGCAGGACTGGACAATGGATCGTGGGTTGTTGCGGCGCGGCGATCGTCGTCGCGGCCGCGGGAGTCGTCATCGTCGGCGTGCAGTCGAAGGATCGCAATGCCGGGCACGGAGGGAGCGCGTCCGAGCTCGTGCCGGCGAAGTTCGGACCGGCCGAGCCGGGCGTTCCGGTGAATCCCTCGTCGCAGGAAGGGACGGCGGGGGGCACCCTCGGCCCGGTGCCGATCACGGGAACGGAGGGTCGGTTGCCGGGCGGCGTCACGGAGAACCTGGTGCTGCAGAAGGGTGAAACCTTCTACGGCAAGGGTGAGGGGTTCTTCAAGGACGGTGACTACGCGTCCGCCACTCGTTATCTCCGCGCGGAGGTGGACGGGCACCCGGATCGGTTCTATCCCGCCTACCTGCTCGGACTGTCTCTCTGGAAGGAAGGGAAGCTCGACGAGGCGATCACGTCGCTGACGTCCGCGGCGTCGCTCGACTCGGGCTCGGTCAAGGCCCGTGTCAACCTGGGCCGCGTGCTGAACGACGCCGGCTCGTACGAGGAGGCGCTCGAGGTCGCCGACGAGGCGATCGCTCTCGATCCGGAGAGCTCCCCGGCTCACAACGTGCGCGGTCGGGCCCTCCTGAACCTCGGCCGCAAGGACGAAGGGGTCGAGGCGTTCAAGACCGCCGTCGAGAAGGACGCCGCGAACGCCTACGCGCAGAACAACCTCGGGTACGCCCTCATCGGCCAGGGACGCTTCTCCGAGGCCGTGCCTTATCTGGAGGAAGCGGTGCGCCTCGACCCGGCGGTCGGCTTCTTCCAGAACAATCTTGGCATGGCTTACGAGCGCACGGGACAGACCGACAAGGCGAAGGAGGCGTATGGAAAGGCCGTGAAAGCGGGCGGATCGGACCACGCCGGGCCGAACCTGGCGCGCCTGGGCGGAACGGTCGACGACGAAAACATCACGGAGGGCGGGCAAGAATCGTCGAACTGATCGAGCGCGCCGGGGCTTGCTTGACGGACGCGGGCGCCTATATTAGCCTTGCGCTCGCGGTTGGAATGAAACGAACGAGGGGGTGGCGACAGGCGCCACCCCCCGATTTCTGCAGAGGGGTGGCGGTCTTATGGACATGTTCTTCCTGTTCGCGGTGATTTTCCTGTGCGTGATGTTCGGTCTGGGTGTCGGAGCCCTGGCGCTGTCGCTCCTGTTCAAGCTGATCCTCAAGATCTCGGCACGAGCATCGTCCGTGGCCGTTGCCGCCGCGACTGCGCCGTCCACCGCGCCGCGCGGATAGTCCCCGCCGTTTCCATTCCGTCATTGCGAATTTGAAAAGGGATGCGGGTCGCCAGTCGACCCGCTAACCGCCCTGGACGGCCGGCACGACCGAGGGTTTGCGCGCCCCCTGTCCCAGAAGGACGTAGAACAGGTTGTCCTGGAAGCCGCGGTTGGCCGGCAGGAGACCGTGGGTCGCGCAGAAGAAGAACGTCGACGCCGTCGATGAGGGGGGCGGCGCCGGGAACAGCCCCACGAGCGAGTCGGCCGTCACGGTTCCGTCGCCGGGGGCCAGCATGAGCCTCTCCAGCTCCCGGGCGTTACGGAACGGTTCCGTCCCGTCGTTGAACAGGATCTCGACTCCCTCCGCAGCCGGGCTCAGGACCACGCGATCGAGCGTCGGAATGCAGTCGGACCCGAACAGATGGATGGGCACCACGGGGGCGTCGCCGGGGGCATCCTTGCGGAGGGCCGCGTGGAAGGCATGGGCGCGGTCGAGCGCGGCCTGCAGGAAGCGCTCCGCATGCGGAGGCGGGGCCTCGCCGCTCTCGGCGCCCCTGCGGCTCCAGATCGCCCAGCGGTTCTCGACCCAGGTCCGCGCGTCATAGAGATCCACCGCCACCTGGTTTCCCTGCATGTCCAGAAAATGCCCGGTCGGGTCGTCCGGCAGGAGCTGGTACACCGACGGCATGCTGAAGATCTCGCGCGGCGACATGGTGCGCGCGAACCCGTTGTTCAGGATCCGGAAGGCCGACATGGTGCCACGGTGCGGCGTGCCGATGGTCACGATCCGGCCGATGTCGGCGGCACCGGCATAGGTGACCGGGGCCGCGCCGGCGTGCTCGAGCACGTCCACCGTGCCGTACTTCAGATAGTACTCCGCCAGGAACCCGCCCATGCTGTGGGCGACGATGTCGAACCGCAGACCGGGGGACCGCAGCCGCGTCTTGATCCTGTGGATCGCCCGTCCCAGGCCGATGGCCGACTCGACGTTGTCGCGCCGCCAGTCGTAGTAATAGATGTACGCCGTGTCGCCTGCCTTCGGGTTGTTGATGTCCCCGAGCTGGTATCCCCCCACCTCCCTCAGGGCCTGCAGGATGGCGCCGTAGAACTTGACGCCGAGCACCGACTCGCAGATCGCGTACGGCACGAGGTCGTCGCGGTTCTCGCTCAACGGCAGGCGATCGATCGGCAGGGCCAGGTCGTCCGGCTTTCCCCGACGGATGGCGTTCACGACGCGGCCCCACACCGATTGCTGCGTATGGACGTTCTTCATCTTGCTGCCGAGGAACCCGTGGATGAGGATGACCGGGTTGCGCGGCAGGGCGGCGGCATCCTGGTGGATGCGCGTCATGTCGTAACGCCGGAAGGTGAGGCAGGCGGACAGGAGCGCGGCCAGGACCGCCGCCAGGAGTGCGGTGGCGGCCCTTGGACACGGGCGTTGTAACGACGGAGTCGACTTCATGACGCTCCTCGCGGTGCGACCGGGACCGGCCTTCGTCAATATAGGTTGCGGCAGGGCGCCCGGCCATCGCGCCGCGTGGAATGCAGGGGCTCGAACTCCGCGCGCTCGCGCGGGGCGTGCGACTAGCGGTCGCTCCCGGACGGAGCAGGGGACTCGAGAGGGTCCTCCAGCGGGGCTTTCCCGGAGTACCGGAGCATCTGGGTGGTGAAGTCGGATGTGTACTCGACGCGCGCGTCCACGACATTTCCCAGGACGTCGCGGACCGGCACCACGTCCGGCATGACGAACGCGACGTAGGACGGGATCGAGGCCCGCTCCGCCCGGGCCACGACTTCGTCGCGCAGGACCGGGTCGAAGCGGACGGCGTAGCGCTCGGTCAGGGCGCGGGCAGCCTCGTAGTCCCCCTCCCCCTTGATGCGCTGCAGGGCTTTCAGGAGATCGGCCACCCCCGCGCGCATCGCGGCCATGTCATTGACTCGGTAGAAGGTCTTGCCGTCGCGCTTCACCGTCTCGACTGCATGCGTGGTCTCGCGTATGTACGAGACGATGAGGTGCGTGGCGCGCATGTGGTCGTCCTCGAGGACGTCCCCCTGGCGGACCCGTCTCAGGTTGTAGAGGTCGTCTGTGACGTAGTCCCTGTAGGCCGCCTCGGCCGCCTCCGGGGAGGGCAGGGCGCCGATCTCGATCAGCTTGGGATCGAAGAAGTTGTAGAGGGCGATGAGCTCCGCACGCGCTTCCTCCAGGGCCGAGTAGTACTCCCGCAGGTGCTCGCGCGGATCCCCCTTCAGCCCCGCGGAGACCTTGCCGGAGGCATGCCCCAGCACCTCGTGCATCGTCGTTTGCAGCAGGTCGACCACGGAGCCGTACTTCATCTCCAGCGCGCGGTCCTCCGGCAGGAAAAACTCCTCGACCACGCGGGCGTGGGAGGCCCGGCTGTGCGCGTCCATCACGTTGACCAGCGACACGCTCTTGTTGCCGTAGCGCTCGCGGATGTCCTCTTCGTTCGGCAGGTTGACGCCGATCGGCGGCATCGGACCGGAGTCGCCCGCGGCGTGGAGGACTTTGACGGCGTTGGCGATCGGGATGTTGAACCCTTTGCGCTTGTAGGCCTCGTCCCACGGTGCCCTGTCCTCGAAGTGCTGGGCCAGGTTGGCGAGGTCCTTCTGCAGGCGGGTGGTCCGGCGGTCGACGAAGTGGACGATCCCCTCGAACGCCCCCTTCTGGCCGCGCGGGTCCTTGTACGTCTCGATGAAACCCAGGATCGCGTCCACCGGCGTCTCGTGCTTCACCCAGGCGATGTTGTAGGCGCGGAACGCCGCGGGGTCGCCGGTCGCGAAGTAGTCGATCAGGTGGCCCAGGATCTCCCCCTGCGCCTCGTCGGCGAAGGGCCGCGCCTTCTCGAGGAAACCGACCATGACCTTCAATTCCTTGGCGTAGCGTCCCGGGGGGATGTCGCCGCGCCCGGCCCGATAGACCTCCTCGATGACCTTGCCGTCCTTCTTCACCAGGCGCGAGTTCAGGGGGTGGGTTTCCTGGAATCCCTTCAGGTCGGCGAGGCTCACGCCGTCCTGGAAGTTGACGCTGCTGCAGGTCAGGATGTCGCCGCCGGGAGGGGGTGACTTGCAGGTGGAGAGCGGGTCGACGCGTGGATCGAAGAGGGCGGGCCGCAGGCGGTCGAGCTTCTGCTGGAGCGTCTCCCGGAACGCCAGCTTGATCTTTGCGCCGGCCCGCTGAGCCTGCCCGGCCGCGGTCTGCAGATCCTCGAAGGTGAATTCCGGGACGAACTTCTGCCGGGTCCGGTCGTTGTGGTTCCCGTTGTTGATCCAGAAGAGCTTGAGGTAGAGCAGGAGCCGCTCGCGGAACTTCGGGTCGATTGCCTGGGGATGGATCAGGATCTCCTCCAGGAGATCCCGGATCTCCAGGACGTCACGCCCCATCTGGTCGTAGAAGATGTCGCGGCCGGCGAGGGCCGCGCGGTACAGGTAGAACGCCAGGGCCCGGTCGTTCTTCGACAGCTCCTCGAATCCGTCCGCGTACACGCGCGACACGGCGTATTCGCCGACGGTCTCGAGGAGATAAGGGCGCGTGTCGGTCGTGCTCGAAGGGGGCATCGATCCCGTCCCGGCGCCGCCGCAGGCGGCCACAAGGAAGGCCAGCGCCAGAGAGCAGGCCTCGAGCCGGGCCATCCTTGGGGTTCGCGGTGTCATGTCCATGCCGCACCGCGGGTCCGCGGCGACGAGAGCCCCGGGCGCAGCGCGTCATTATATATAGGCCGCCCGGTCCGTTGACACACCCCGGGGTGTGAGGTACAGTCCGCCGAAATTCGGAAAGTCCGGAAACCACGCAGTCTCGACGAGAGGAGAGATTCGGCATGGCAACCGAGACCCGGTCGGCCGCCTCCAAAGCGTCCGCGGCGAAGGCTTTCAAGCCGTTCGTGGCGGACGGAGCGAACGTCGCCGAGTTCACCCCGAAGGCGATCCTCCTGGGTGCCTTCTTCGCCGTCCTGTTCGGCGCCGCCACGGTCTATCTGGCGCTCCGGGCGGGAGTGACGGTGAGCGCCTCCATCCCCATCGCGGTCCTGTCGATCGCCGTCTTCAAGAAGATCGGCTCGACCATCCTGGAGAACAACATCGTCCAGACCATCGGCTCGGCCGGCGAGTCGGTCGCCGCCGGCATCGTCTTCACGGTGACCGGCTTCCTGTTCCTGTCGGCCGGAGCCGGCGGGCTGGGCTTCTTCAAATACTGGCCGATCCTCATGATGGCGCTGGCCGGCGGATTCCTCGGCGTCCTGATGATGATCCCGTTGCGCCGTTCGCTCATCGTCCAGGAGCACGGCAACCTGGTGTACCCCGAAGGGACCGCGTGCGCCGAAGTGCTCGTCGCCGGAGAGAAGGGCGGCGAGATGGCGAAGATGGTCTTCGGGGGACTGTGGGCCGCGATGATCTACAAGGCGTTCAACTCGGTCCTCGGTTTCTTCAAGGAGATCCCTTCCTACGTCACCGGCCGGACCTCGCCGTACCCGAACGCGACGGTCAACTGCGAGATCGTCCCGGAGTACCTGGGGGTGGGATACATCATCGGTCCGAAGATCGCCGGGATCATGGTGTCCGGGAGCATCCTGGGATGGATGGGCCTGACGCCGCTCCTGTCGATGTTCGTGAGCGAGGATCAGCTGCACCAGCAGCTCCGCTCGCTGTCGTTCTCGGACGCCTGGATCGCCTCGCACGGCCTCAACGAGCAGTTCTACAGGGCCTACATCCGCCTCATCGGGGCCGGGGCCGTGGCGGCGGCGGGCATGATGTCCCTCGCCCGGACGCTGCCGACGATCTGGGCCTCGTTCCGCGACAGCGTCAAGAGTCTGCGCAAGGGGACGGGGCCGGCCGCCACGCGGCGGACGGAGAGGGACATCCCGATCAATGTGGTGGCGATCGGCTCGCTCTTCCTGGCGCTCGCGATCTCCTTCATGCCGGGCCTCCCCACTCATTTCCCCAGCAGCCTCCTGGTCGCCGTCCTCATCATCTTCTTCGGCTTCTTCTTCGTCACCGTTTCGTCGCGGATCGTCGGAATCATCGGCACGACGAGCAACCCGATCAGCGGCATGACGATCGCCACGATCATGGGGACGTGCATGCTGTTCCTGGCGGTCGGCTGGTCCGGGATCACCTACCAGACCGCGGCGCTGGTCATCGGCGCCATCGTCAGCACCGCGGCGGCGAACGCCGGCGCGACGTCGCAGGATCTCAAGACCGGCTACCTGGTCGGAGCGACGCCCTACCGGCAGCAGATCGGCTTCATCATCGGGGTGTTCGCCTCGGCGTTCGCCATCGGCGTGACGCTGTTCCTGATGCACAACTCGCCCGCGTTCGGCCCGATCGGCTCGGACAAGCTTCCGGCGCCGCAGGGAACCCTGATGGCGACGCTCATCCAGGGGATCCTCGGCCACAAGCTGCAGTGGGGCTTCGTGTTCGTGGGGGCGGCGCTCGCGGTTTCGGTGCAGGTGATGGGGATCTCGGCGCTGGCCTGGGCGGTGGGGGCCTATCTGCCTCTCTCGACCACGATGCCGATCTTCGTCGGCGGCGCGGTGCGGTTCATCGTGGAGAGGATGACCGGACGAGAGGAGTCCGAGTCGGAAGTCTCGTCCGGGATGCTGTACAGCACCGGCCTGGTCGCGGGCGGATCGGTCGCCGGCGTCCTGATCGCGGGCATGTCGATGATCGAATGGAACAATCACCAGACGAATCTTCTCACGTGGATCCAGGACCACAGCGGTCACTTCGCGGATCGCATGAAGGGGTTTGCGGATCCCGTCGCCGTGATCGTCTTCCTCGGCCTCTGCTACCTGCTGTACGTCAAGTCGCGGCAGAAGCTCGCGGGGATCAAGTCCTGATACCCGACCGACTGGACAGCGGCGCGCCGGCGCCGTCGATGGCCTCCGGCGGCGGGCCGACCGGCCTGCGTCGCGAGCTCGGGCTGTGGGATCTCGTCCTCCTCAACGTCGTCGCTATCGTGGGGCTGCGCTGGTGGCTCACATCGGCCAGCGGCTACGGCTACGCCGCCCTTCCGCTGTGGCTGCTCGCCTTCCTGTGCTTCTTCGTTCCCTCCGGCCTGGCGGTCATTCACCTGACCTCGCGCTATCCCGAGGAAGGGGGGATCTACGCCTGGACCAAGCACGCCTTCGGTGACAACCACGGTTTCATCTCCGGCTGGTGCCTGTGGACCAACAACCTGGTCTATTTCCCGCACCTGCTCATCTTCACGGTCGGAAACCTGGTCTTCATGATGGGAGCGAAGCACAAGGGACTGGAGTCGAGCCCGCCGTTCATGGCGGCCGTTTCGCTGGTGATCTTCTGGATCGTCGTGTGGTTCAACGTGATCGGTCTCAGACGCGCCCGCTGGCTCAACAACCTGGGTGCGTACGGCACCTGGCTCCCGGCAACGCTTCTGATCCTGATGGGCGGCTTCGCGCTCGTGCGCTACGGAGCCGCGACTCCGTTCGAGCCGCGGGCCCTCGTCCCCGTATTCAAATTCGCGACGCTGTCGTTCTTCGCGACCATCTGCTTCGGTTTCTCGGGTCTCGATCTGGGGGCGCTGATGGGCGAGGAGATCATCGAGCCGCGCAAGAACGTGCCGCGCGCCATCCTGATCTCGGGAGTCATCATCACCCTGATCTACGTCCTCGGGACGGCGGCGCTTCTCGTCACGCTGCCCCAGGGCAACATCGGACTTCTGGACGGTGTCGCCGCCGCCATCGCTGTGGTGCAGCAGAAAATGGGGTTCGGGTTCCTGGCGGGATTCATGGCTCTTCTGATCGCGCTCGGCGGCGTGGGCGGCTGCAGCGCCTGGCTCGCGGGCTGCTCGCGCATCCCGTTCGTCGCCGGGATCGACCGCTATCTGCCGCGCGCCTTCGGCCGCCTGCACCCCCGGTACGCCACCCCGCACGTTGCGCTTCTGGTGACCGGAGGGATCTCCAGTCTTTTGATCCTGGTCGGCTTCGTCGGCTTCGATGTCGAGCGGGCCTATGTGTTCCTCGCCGATTTCACGATCGTGGTGTACTTCATTCCCTACTGTTATCTGTTCGCCGCCGTCCTGAAGCTGGCCGGACGGGCCGAGACCACGCCCGGGATCATCCCGATTCCCGGCGGCCGCGCCGGAACCCTTCTGGTCGGAATCGTCGGCTTCGCGACCACGGCGGTCGCGATCGTCCTTGCCCTCGTGCCGCCCGGTGAGATGGACTGGTCCGACTGGCTGTTTTACGAGGGGAAGCTCATCGGGGGATGCGCCGTGCTGCTCGGCTTCGGCTGGCTGCTGTACCGGCGCGGACAGCGGGCCTAGAGATCCGCCCCGCATGGGACGTATTAATATGATGCATGCCCCGAAGACGCGGGCCGTGGGGCCTCACTTCCGTTCGGAGTGACCCAGGTCCTTGTCCGGGGCGATCCGGTCGCGGACGATCTGCTTCAGCTCCTTGATCTCGGGGAATCGTCCCTGCGTCTGGCGGGACCAGATCGTCTCCTCCCCGAGTCGCACGTCGAAAACACCCCCCGTCCCGGGCCTCAGCGCCACGGCGCCGATCTCTCCTTCGAAGGTCGTCAGGATCTCCTGCGCGGTCCAGGCGGCGCGCAGGAGCCAGCGGCATTGCGTGCAGTAGACGATCTCGAGGCACGGGCGGCCGATCGCGGCTTGCGAACCGGCCCGCAGCACCGCCTCGACCAGCTGCGGAAACGGGCAGGCCCGGGTGAACTCCTCCAGGGTCATCCACGAGAAGCGGTCGTGCTCCGGGGACAGGACGACGTCCCCGGTCTCCGAGGCGGCCCGGTAGACCACGACGATCATGCCGTCCGTGTTGCGCTTCGCCTGGTACGACGCGATCGGTCGCGGATCGATCGCCGGCTCCAGGCCGCACTCCTCGCGCGTCTCCCGCAGCGCCGCCTGCAGCGGGTCCTCGCCCGGCTCGACGCGGCCGGAGAGAGCCTCCCACGCCCCCGCACCGGCGTCCTTGTCCGGGGCGCGCCGCATCGCGAGCACGCGGCCGCCGCGGAACAGCGCGACCACGACCGCCGCGATGAACCGGGTGGGATCGCTCACGATCCGGCGGGGACCGTGGGCGGCCCGCTGCTGTTGGAGATGTCGGCCGCGACCTTCCAGTCACCTCCAATCCTGGTCCAGACCACGACGTACTTCCCCTGCTCCTCCACCCGGCCGTTCGGCCCGTCCAGGCTCATCGTGTACGTGCCGATCTCGTACGCCATGTCGGCCGCGCGGGCCACGCGCACCGTGATCGGTCCGAAGGTCAGCGATAGACCCGGTGACTTGAAAAACTCGGCCCACGCGGAACGGATCGCCGGCTTCCCCGACGAGACCGCGGCGTTCGGGGCCAGGAAGGCGGCGTCGTCCGCATAGGGCGCCAGCGTTCCGTCCAGGTCCTTCGCGACGATCGCCTCTTCCCACCTCCGGTCGAGCGCGCGGATCGCCGTCTCCTCGGAGTGCGGGTCACGGCGCGCCGTAGCACCAGAAGCGAGGGTGCACGAGAGACATGCGAGGACCATGACGAGCGACCTGCTGCCAAGTGACATCGGGACCTCCTTGTGGGCTCGATGTGAGCCGTCCGTTCAGCCGGCCGTCGCGGCACGGCTCGCGCGTGACTTCGCGGTCGCCGGGCGGCGCAGGCGTCCGGGATCGAGCCATCCGAGAATCGGCGTCGTCATGAACGTGGTGACGAGGGCCATGATGACCATCATCGAGAACAGTGTCGGCGAAATCACCCGCACGTCGAGGCCGACGTTCAGGATCACCAGCTCCATCAGGCCCCGCGTGTTCATCAGGACGCCCAGGGCCGCGGCCTCGCGCCAGGGCAGGCCGGTCAGCCGGGAGGCGAGCACGGCGCCGCCGAACTTGCCGGCCACGGCCACCAGGATGATCAGCAGGCAGACGAGCCACAGCCAGGGATGGTCGAGCAGCCGCACGCTCGTGCGCAACCCGGTCTGGGCGAAGAACAGCGGCAGGAGCAGGATGACGGCCCCTTCCAGGCTCTCCGCCAGGGCGCGCGCCAGACGCCGGTCCCGGGGCAGGATGCATCCCATCAGGAACGCCCCGAACACGGAGTGGAGCCCCAGACGCTCCGTGACCCACGCCGACGCGAACGCCAGGAGAACCAGGGTCGCGAGGCGGTCGTGCGTCAGGGCGGTGCGTTCGCGCTCGATCCACCGGAGTCGCCTGAGCAGCGGACGCGCCACGGCGAGCATGAGCAGGACGAAGACGAGAACGCCACCCAGGGTCCACCCGAGCGGAACGCCCGCCTGCGGAGCCCGGACCAGGAGGACGACACCTGCGAGGAGACACCAGGCCGCGGCGTCGTCGACCGCCGCGCACGCGATCGCCACGGTTCCGAGCCTCGTGCCGAGCAGGTTTGACTCGGCCAGGATGCGGGCCAGTACCGGAAAGGCGGTCACGCTCATCGCCGTGCCGACGAACAGGGCGAAATGAAGGACCGGAACGCCCGCGGGGGAGAGATCGCGATGCAGGACGAGCGCGAGAAGCGCACCGAGCAGGAACGGGACCGCGATCCCGGCATTGCTCACGAACAGCGCCGTCCGACCGCGCCGGCGCAGCTCGCCGAGATTCAGCTCGGCCCCGATCAGGAACATGAACAGGATGAGACCGATCTGGCTGAGGGAATTCAGGTGGTCCAGGCTCCCCGCCGGGAACAGGGACGCCGAAACGCCAGGGAGGATGAGCCCGAGAAGGGACGGACCCAGCAGGAGCCCGGCGGCCATCTCACCGACGACCCTCGGCTGTCCGATCCGCGCGAACAGGAAGCCGACGACGCGCGTCGCCAGGATGACGACGACGATCTGGGCCAGAAGGAGAGGCAGGTGCGTCACGGCGCGGCAGCCCCTCCTCAGGGGATCTCGATCGTCCCTTCGGTCACGAGCACGGAGGAGCCGCCGACCCGGATCTCCGTGATTGCTCCCGCGTTCTTCTCCACCTCGATCTCGAGCAGGCTCGGCCGCCCCATTTCGAATCCCTGCTCGACCACGTAACGCAGAGTCCCGGCGCTCCGCGGGTCGCGGACTCCGAGGTAGCCGCCCAGGGCCGTCGCGGCGCTGCCGGTCGCCGGGTCCTCGGCGACGCCGACCGCGGGGCCGAACATGCGGGCGCGCAGGTCGTGCCCCGGGATCTCGGGATCGAACGCGAAGATGTACGGGTGCGGGGACCAGTACCGCGCCAGCACCTTGTCCCACACGTCGAGCCTCAGGCGCGCCCGGCGCACGGCGTCGCGGCTTACGAGCGGGATGAACAGGTACGGCAGACCGCACGACACGCCCTGCGGTCCGTTCGGCTCGTCCAGAAGGTCGGCGATGTCGAGCGACAGCATGGCGGCCAGGTCGGCGCGCGCCGGCGCCGGCGGGCCGAACTCGGGCGGACGCGGCGCCGTCAGCTGCGCGAACACCGGTCGCCTTCCCTCGGCGCGGATGCGCACGGCGACCGGTCCCACCCCCTCCTCGAGCACGATACGGGTCCACTCCTCCTCGAGCCTGAGATCCCCGATCGAGCCCAGGACGAACGCCGTGCCGATCGTCGGATGACCCGCGAACGGCAGCTCGGTTCCGGGCGTGAAGATGCGCAGCCGGCGCGCGTGCGCCGGAGACTCCGGCGGCAGCACGAACACGGTCTCCGAGAAGTTGAACTCGCGCGCCGTGCTCTGCATCTGCGTGGTTGTCAGCCCCCTGCCGTCAGGAAAGACGGCGAGCTGGTTCCCCCCGAAGATGCGATCGGTGAAGACGTCGGCGGTCAGGAAGCGATGGCGCATGGTGTCCCGGGCCGTGCAGATTAGCGCCCCGCCGCCGGATCCGTCAAGCTCAGGCCGCACCTGGACGATGCTCCTGGAGGGGCGCTACACTCGCAAATAGGGCGTGGTCAGTTGCGGTCGTGCTCCGGCCGGGACAGGTCCGACTCGCAGTACTCCTGGACCTGGCCGAAGATCTGACGGCAGAAGGGATCGTTGAACCCGGCGGCGCCGCACTTCTTGATCTGCCAGGTCGCGCTGGCCATCACCTGCCTGCGCTTCGGGACGTCGTCGCAGAATCCGTCCGTCTGCTCGCTGGACGAGAGGCACCCCTTCAGGAAAAGGTTCTGGGCGATCGCCTGCGCGAGCCCGCCGGCCTTCTTGTGTCGGGCCAGGGCCTCGTCCAGGCACCCCTGGTCGTCCGTCTCCTCGCCGAACTGCGCCCCCTCGGTCTGCGCCTGCCGGGCCGACTCCATGAACTCGTGCCCGTGCTTCGAGTACCAGTAGTAGCCCGCCACCCCGGCGACGATCAGCACGACGACGATCAACACCCCCACCACCAGGAGCGCCTTGAGGAAGCTCGCCACGCCTCTCCTCCGGTCGATCAGTCGCCCCGCGGTGGCCGCAGGCTGACGAGAGTGGCTCCCCAGCCGCCGGCGTCCTCGGACGCCGTGCTGAAGGCGGCCACCTCCTCGAGCCTCGCGAGCAGCGCGTGCACCGTCCGCCTCAGGGCCCCCGTTCCCTTGCCGTGGATGATGCGGACCTGCAGGATGCCGCGCTCCCGGCAGGCGGCCAGGTAGTCCGGCACGAGTGTCTTGATCTCGCGCGGCGCGAAGGTGTGCAGGTCGAGCGTTCCGTCGATCGGCAGCGCGACGGGGGCGTTGTCCATCGCGCGTAACACTAGCACCGTCGGACGAGCGCTGTCATCCCGCCGGTCCGCCGGCGGCCGGCCTCTGCTATTCTTGGGCGCTTCCCGGTGGAGAGACGATGCGCATCGACCTGTTCCGGATGGAACGGACGCAGTGCCTGTACGAGAACGAGGTCGAGTACAACCTGTCGGAGAGCGGTGTCCTGCCGCTGCGCCTGGAGGATCTGCTGGAGGGATCGCCCGAGCCGGAATGGCTTCTGAAGGCGCGTCTCGGATATCCGCCCTCGCGGGGCTCGGAGACGCTGCGCGATCGGATCGCGCTGTTCTACGGCGGGGCGGCGACGCGCGCCCACGTGATGGTCACGAACGGCGGGTCGGAGGCGAACTACGTCGCCCTCTGGGGCCTGCTCGAGCCGACCGACCGCGCCGCCATCATGATCCCCAATTACCTGCAGGGCTGGGGGCTGGCGCGGGCCTACGCCTCGCGCGCCGACCCGTTCCGCCTGGTCGAGAGACGGGACGACCGGGGCAGACGCTGGGCTCTCGACGTCGAGGGGCTCGAGCGCGCGGTGACGCGGCGGACGAAGGTGATCCTGGTCACGAACCCGAACAATCCGACCGGGGGAATCCTGAGCGAGGACGAGATGGATGCCGTCGTGCGCGCAGCGCGCAGGAGCGGCGCCTGGATCATCGCCGACGAGGTGTACCGCGGCGCCGAGCTGTCGGGCGCGACCTCCCCGACGTTCTGGGGGCGCCACGACAGGGTGCTCGTCACCGGCTCGCTGTCCAAGGCGTTCGGGCTCCCCGGGTTGCGGACCGGCTGGATCGTCGGTCCGCCGAAGACGGTCGAGCGCCTGTGTTCCTACCACGACTATCTGACTCTCACGCCCACGTATCTCTCGAACCGCTTCGCCGAGATCGTGATGGAGCCTTCCCGGCGCGAAGCGATTCTCGAGCGCACGCGCGGCATCCTCCGGGCGAACCTGCCGCGGCTCGAGCGCTGGATGGGCGCGCACGGCGACGTTCTCGACTGCATCCCTCCGCTGGCCGGCGCCATCCTCCTCCTGCGCTACGACCTTCCGATAGGCTCGGTGGCCCTGTTCGACAGGCTGCGGCGGGAGCAATCGGTCCTCATCACCCCCGGAGCGCATTTCGGGATCGGCCACTACATCCGGGTCGGCTACGGCGATGACGCCGGCCGCCTGGAGCGGGGGCTGGCGCGCATCGACACGACCCTCGCGGAGCTGCGGCGACGGATCACGGTTTCTCGCCGCCGGGCGCCGCGGCGGCGGCCCCGGCAGGCGGCCGCCGAATGAAGGGTCGGCGCGGCCGTCCCCTCGCGGGCCTCGTCGCGGCGATGATCCTCCTGAGCGTCGCTTCCTCCCTCCGGGCCGCCCCGGCCGGCCGCGCGGCGGCCTCTTCGGGCGAGCGCGCCGGCCGGCGCCTCCGGACTCGCAACGTCATCCTGGTCACGCTGGACGGTCTGCGCATCCAGGAGATGTTCGCCGGGATGGACGAGGTCATCTCGCAGAAGGAGAAGCGCTCGGGGATCTACGACCTCGAGCGGGCGCGCGCGCGCTACTGGCGCGACACTCCGGAACAGAGACGCCTGGCGCTGTGGCCCTTCTTCTGGGGGTCGCTCGCGGGACAGGGGGTCGTGCTCGGCGACAAGGGGAAGGGGAGCAGCGTGCAGCCCCGGAACCCGCACCTGTTCTCCGCCCCGGGATACGCGGAGATCCTGACCGGGCAGTACCAGCCGGACGTGGTGAGCAACGACGTGAAGCGTTACGCCCACCCGACCGTGCTCGAGTTCGTCCGCCGCGAGCTCGGCCTCGGCAGCGCACAGGTCGCCACCTTCGGGTCCTGGGACGGGTTCGCCGCGCTGTCGTCGAGCGAGGACAAGGCGTTCTTCACCAACGCCGGGTACGAGAGAGTGCCGCCCGAGATCGCCAACGCGCGCATGGCGTATCTCTCTGATCTGCAGTTCGAGATCATGGCGCTCTGGGAGGTCGGCCGGAGCGACGCCGTGACGTTCCATCTCGCGCTCGAATACTTGAAGACGCAGCGCCCCCGGCTCCTTTATATCGCCCTGGATGAATCGGACGACTGGGCGCACGCGCGGCGTTACGATCGACTTCTGGACTACATCCAGGTGGTGGACGGGTATCTGAAGACGCTGTGGCAGACGGTGCAGTCTCTCGACACGTACCGCGGCAGGACGACCCTCGTCCTCACCACCGACCATGGGCGCGGCGTCACCCCCGCCGACTGGGTCGACCACGATGAGGGGATCGCGGGCTCCGAGGACATCTGGATCGCGGTCATCGGCCCCGATACCCCGGATGTCGGCGAACTCGCCCCCTACCCGACCGTGCACCAGGCGGACCTCGCCGCGACAGTTCTGAAATTCTTCGATCTCGACCCGGTGAGGTTCAACCCCGCCGCGGGACCGCCGATACCGGCGGCGTTTGCGGACCCGGACGCGACGCGCTGACCGGACGTGCGGGTCCGATGAAACGCCGGCGGGGGTGTGTTGCGGGATCCGGCACCCCGCATCGGAATCCGCGGCGCCTACCCCGAATCCCGTTGATCCTCGCGTGGCATGGGGGTATAAGGCTGGTACGAATCGACGGTACCACCCTGACCGACAACGTCAGGCACTTTTCGGCCGAACCGGGGGGAGCGGCCGAGATCGGCGAACCTCCCGGACAGTCCCTAGAGGAAAACGATGCGCAGGCGACGCGCCGGCCCGTCCGGTGCTGCTCCGCACCCCGCCTCACCCGAATCCCGTTCTGGAGGATCCATTGTGCGTCCTCGACCCGCCGTACGCTGTAGCCGCCTCTTATCCTGGAACTTCACCGCCGGGGCCGGCGCCGCCAGGTGTCTTGCAATCGCGGCGATCCTCTGGGCGCCGACGCCCGACGCGACGCACTGGAATACCTACCGGGGCTGGATGACACGAAAGGTTCTCGGCACCACCTCCTGCCTCGCGGCGGCCCTCTTCGCGTGGGCCGCCGTTCAGGCGGGGGATACCGCGGGGACGGCCGCCGGGGCCGCCGGGACGGAAGACTCCAACGGGTCTTCGCGCACCGTCCAGGCCGGAGGGGAGGCCGTCCCCGCGGCGCCGGCCGAGCGGCATTCGCCGCGCAAGGGGTATCCCTCGCTCGGTCCGGCCGACGCGAAGAACACGCTGGTGTTCTTCACGGACTATCAGTGCCCGGTCTGCCCGCGCGCCGCGCGCGAGCTCGATCGACTCGTGGCCGACTTCAACGGGGAGCTGCGAGTCGAGCTGCATCACAATCCGCTGGCGATGCACACGCACGCCTATGACGCGGCGGTCGCAGCCAAGGCGGCGCAGCGACAGGGGAAATTCTGGGAGTACCACGAGGCGCTTCTCAAAGCCAGGAGCTTCGATCGGGAGGCGCTCACCGGTCTCGCGGCGGACCTGGGTCTCGACCGCGACGCGTTCGCGCGCGACCTCGACGACCCGAAGGTGAAGCTGCAGGTGACGGCCGAGGCGAAGGAGGCGCTCGACGCCAACGCCCTCGGCACGCCGGGCTTCCTGATCAACGGCCACGTGGAGGTCGGCTGGGCCTCTCTCCCGTGGATCGAGCAGATGATCCGCGCGCACGCGCGCTGAGGCGCCGGGGGTCGTCTACGACTTCTTCGGGCGGATCGCGGGCTTGCGCGGTGCTATGGTGCAGACCGTGAGCTCGTTCCTGACCTTCACCTTGACCAGCCGCTTCGCCAGCTCCTTCGCCTTCTTCGCCTGATCGCGCGATTCCACGCAGCCGCGGAGCGTCACGACACACTCGGTCGTCGTGACGTCGATGCGGAACTGGCCGATCTCCCGGTCCGCGGACAGGCGCGCCTGCACGATCCGCGTGATGGCCGCGTCCTTGCAGGGCGTCTCGGCCGCCGGCGCAGGCCCCGTCGCCTGGATCATGACGAGCGCTGCGGCCGCGAGCGCGAAGAGAACGCGGGACGGACGGATCTCCATCAGTCCTCCTCGCGGCGGGCGACGCGCGTCTTGGTCAGGATCAGGAGAGCCGGCAGCGTCGTCAGGGCGGTGACGAGGCAGGTGACCGATCCGATGGCCGCGACGATCCCCATGGAGCGCAACCCCGGGTAGTTGCAGAAGCCGATGGTGCCGAAGCCGGCGACGTTCGTCAAGGCGGCCATCACGACCGCCTTGCCGGTCTCCATGAGCCCCCCGAAATTGCTCAGACCCTCCTGCGAGATGCGGTGGATGATGTGGATGCCGTAGTCGATTCCGACGCCGAGGATCATGGTGGTCACGAAGGCGTTGACGAAGTTCATCTTGATCCCGAGAAGACACATGCAGCCCAGCATCCAGACGACGCCGAGGAGAAGCTGGATGTTGGCGAGCGTGGTCAGCCACAGACTCCGGAAGTCGAGCCACAGGAGGATGGTGACGATGATCAGCCCGAGGTAGACGGCGCGCCAGGCGTCGCGTCCGAAGATCCGTTTCATCTCCGCGCTGGCGATGTTCACCCCGGTGATCTCGATCCCCTGCGCGGGGTGATCGAGGGCGTCGACGAGCGCCGGGGGCGCCGTGCGCTTCGACTCGGCGTTGGCGGGGAAGAGGTAGGTCACCGACTTGTACGTGCCGTCCTCATCCTTCTTGATATAGCGCGAGATGAAGCGCTCCAGCCCGGCCTCCTCGAGGTCGTCGATCACGACCGGGCGCTCGGGCCGCAGGATCGCCGGCAGCGCCTTGAGATACGGGTCGTAGGTCTCCTCCCGGAAGCCGTTCTCGCGCAGCGCGGTCCGGAAGGTCCGGGAGATGCGCGCGATGTCGAAGGCGCCGTCCTGCCCGGCGCGCAGCGCCTGGATGACCTGCTCCTGGTCCTGGCGCGGCGGCAGGTAGTTGAAGATCGACTCGTAGCCGCGCAGCGTGCCGTCCTTAACGAACCGCTCGAGGAGGCCGTTCGCCTGGCGGTTCCTGTCCATGACCGTGTCGAGGTCCCTGCCCCGGCAGATCACCATCATCGGGGTGAACGAGGCCTCGAACTTCCTGGCGATGACCTCCTGCATCAGGATGCCGCGGTTGTTCGGCGAGCGCAATTCGCGCACGTCGCTCGTGAACTCCACGTTCCAGGCGTAGTACCCCAGGCCGAGCGTCAGCAGGACCGAGCCGGTGAGGACCGGCCCCGGATGCCGTGTCGACCAGGCCATGACCTCCTCGATGCCGAACGAGTGCAGGTAGAGCTTCTTCGTGATGTCGGTCTTGCGTGCGCGCCCCTCGTTCCAGGCGATCATCGCCGGCAGCAGGAAGAGGATGGCGACGAGACAGAACAGGATCCCCGTTCCCACCAGGAACCCGAAGTCGCGGAGCCCCTTGTACTCGGTGATGCACATGGCATAGAAGGTGCCTGCCGAGGTGATGGCGCCGGTGAACACGCCGAACGCCGAGACGCCCATCATCAGACGCAGAGCTTCGGGCAGGCTCCTGCCGCGCGTGCGTTCCTCGACGTAGCGCGCGTACATGACGATGGTGAAATCCGTGCCCAGTCCCATGAGCATCGCCGAGAAGCCTGTGGTCGCCGAGTTCAGGTTGCGCAGGAACAGGTAGGCGGCCGCCAGCGTGAGGAACTGCCCGACCATCAGCGGTACGGAGGAGTAGAGGATCGCCCCGAAGCGGCGGTAGCAGAAGTAGTACAGCGCCAGGATCACCAGGAACGACACCGTCCCGTTCCACAGCATGTCGTTCATGATCAGAGTGCTGTCCTCGAGCGCGATGATGTAGCCGCCGCCGAGCGACACCTCCGGCGCGCGCGGGCCTCCCGGGGTCGCGCCCGCGGCCGGCGCCTCCGGCCGGCGGATCTCCTCGCGCGCCTGCTCCTTCAGGTCGGTCTCGAACCGGGTGGAGACCTCGGCGATCGCCGCATGGACCTCGTCCGCCAGCCTCTTGTCGAACGGGACGTCCTGGGCCGGTCGTCTCGGCTTGGCGATGATCAGGAGCGCCGTGCCGTCCTTCGAGAGGTAGTAGCCGCTCGACAGGTCGACCTTGAGCGGCCCCTTGCTGCGCAGCACCTCCTTGAACACCAGGGACGACACCTGGAACGGGTCCTGCTCGAGAAGCTGCTTCACCAGGAACGACGACGGCCCGGTGAGCTGGCGGTAGTTCTCCCGCACCTGCTCGTGGATGGCGCGGTCGCTGAACCGGGCGGCGAGATCGGGCAGCTTCGACGGCGGCAGGAACAGGATCTGGTTGGTCCGGAAGAAAGAGAAGAACGGGCCGCGCGTGTCGATCTTGTGCTCGACGTACTGGATCGACGGGACCGACTGCAGGCGGGCCGCCAGGGCGTCGGCGTAGTCCTGCAGCTCCTCGACGGTCTGCCCCGGGCGAGCCTCGGCCAGGACAAGCAGGTAATCGAGACTGCCGAAGTCCCGGAGCGCCTCGCGAAACGTGTTGATGACTCGGTTGTCGCGCGGCACCAGGTTCAGGACGTCGCCGTCGAGCGCCAGGTGCGTCCCCAGATAGGCCGACGCCAGCACCAGAACGACCGTGACACCGAAGACGAGGCGGTAGTTGAGACGCGCGAACTCCTCGATCCGGAGGAACAGCCCCTGCTTGAGGCCGCCGGGTCGCGGCATCAGAGCTCCCGCCGTCCTTCGAGCGCCTTGCCGACCGTGACTTCGTCGGCGTACTCCAGCTCGCTGCCGACCGGCAGCCCGAGCGCGATGCGCGTCACGCGCACGCCCAGCGGCTTGAGCAGGCGCGACAGGTAGACGGCGGTGGTCTCCCCCTCCACGTTCGGGTTGGTGGCCAGGATGACTTCCTTGACCGAGCCGTCACGCAGGCGCGCGACCAGGGGTCCGATCTTCAGGTCGTCGGGTCCGAGGCCGCGCAAGGGGGCGATCGACCCGTGCAGCACGTGGTACAGGCCGCGGAAGCCGGATCTCTCGATGGCCATCAGATTGTGCGCCTCCTCCACCACGCACACCTGCGCGCGGTCGCGGTCGGGGTCGCCGCACACCAGGCAGGGGTCGGTGTCGGTGATGTTGAAGCAGACGGAGCAGAGACGCAGGGCGTCCTTGACTTCGAGGAGGGCGGCCGCCAAGGCCTGGGCGTCCTCCCGGCTGGCGCGCAGGACGTGGAAGGAGAGTCGCTGGGCCGACTTGGCGCCGATGCCAGGGAGCTTCCGGAACGCCTCGATCAGCCGCTCGAGCGGCGCGGCGAGCCGCATCAACTCACAGCCCGGGCACGCGCAGGGCGCCGACTTTTTCGGCCATCGCCTCTTCGATCTTGCGCCGGGCCTCGTTGACCGCCGCCCGGACCAGGTCCTCGAGCATCTCGACGTCCTGGGACTTCACGACCTCCGGCGCGATGCGGATCGACAGGAGCTCGTGCGTGCCGCCCATCGTGACCGTCACCATGCCCCCGCCCGCCGAGGCCTCGACCTTCATCTCGGCGATCTCCTTCTGGAGCTTCTCCTGCATCTTCTGCGCCTGTTTCATCAACGCCTTGATGTCCATGACCTCTCCGTCCCGCTTAGACCGGGTCGACGTCCACGATCCGGCCGCCGAATGTGTCCAGGAGCGAGCGCACCATGGGGGCACGCTCCGCCTCCCTGCGCAGGCGCTCCTTGCGCGTCTCCTCCGACTCCCCCTGGGCGGCGGCCCGCCCCGCGACCACGCCGGGCGTCGCGACCGTCACTTTGATCGCCAGGTCGCGCCCGGCGACATCGCGGGCCACCCGTCTCAGATATTCGAGGTTCTCCCGGGCCTCGATCTTCTCCCGGAAGACGAGGTGCTTCTCGCCGAAGGCGATCTCCAGCGCCGCGTCCTCGATCTCGATCCAGGAGGCCGCCTCGAGGAACCCGCCCAGAGCACCGCGCTCCTCGTGCACCCTCTTGAGGAAGGCCTCGACGACCGCCTGGTCGCGCGTCCCGGCCCGCGCCGAGGCGCCTCCTCCGCCGGACGGAGCGCCCGACGCGGGCTCCGTCCCGGGATCGGAGGGGGACGGTCCGGCAGGGCGCTTCGGGGTCGCCCCCTCCGCCTCGCCCGGCGGACGCCCGGACGCGGTGCTGTCCACCCGCGCCACGAGCTCCTCGATCGGTCGCAGGTCCGCGAGACGCGCCAGCTTGATCGCCAGCGCCTCCAGCAGGAAGCGCGGGTGCGAGGAGTTCTTGACCCGCTGCTCCTCGCGCGTCATCAGCTCGAGAATCCTCAGGAGCTCGTCCTCGGCGAACTTCGCGGAGCGCTCGCGCAGGGCCTTGACCTCGTCCGCCCCCCCGGCGATGTGCCGCGCCGGGTCCGCGAGGACGCTGACCAGCAGGAGATCCCGCCCGTAGGCCATCAGGTCCTCCAGGAACAGCGCCGGCTGGTACCCCTTCTCGAAGACCGTCTCGACGATCTCGACGAGGCGGGCGTAGTCGCGCCCCCGCACCGCGTCGTAGAAGTCCAGGATGAGATCGCGGTCGATGACCCCGAGGATGGTGCGGGCCGTCTCTTCGGTCACGTTGGCGCCGGAGAAGGCGATCACCTGGTCCAGAGCGCTCTGCGCGTCGCGCAGCGACCCTTCCGCCATCCGGCTGATCAGATCGACGACCGCCTGCGGCACCTGCACCTTCTCCCCTGTGGCCATGTGCCCGAGATGCGCCGCCATCTCCGCCTGCGGGATCTTCTTGAACTCGAAGTGCTGGCAGCGCGACAGGATCGTGAGCGGCAGCTTCCGGTAGTCGGTCGTCGCGAACAGGAAGACGACGTGCGGCGGCGGCTCCTCGAGGGTCTTGAGGAGCGCGTTCCACGCCTCATTGGTGAGCATGTGCACTTCGTCGATGATGTAGACCTTGGAGCGGTCACGCGCCGGGGCGTAGCGCACCGTCTCCCGCAGCTCCCGCACCGCGTCGATGCCGCGGTTGCTGGCGCCGTCGATCTCCAGGACGTCCATCGAGCGCGTCTCGGCGATCTCCAGGCAGGAAGAGCAGGCGTTGCACGGGACCGGGGTCGGCCCCTTGACGCAGTTGAGCGACTTGGCCATGAGACGCGCCACGGTCGTCTTGCCGACGCCGCGCAATCCCGAGAAGAGGTAGGCGTGGTGGATGCGCCGGTTGGCGACGGCGTTCTGCAGGGTGGTCACGATCGGCTTCTGGCCGACGACCTCCTCGAACGTCTGCGGCCGGTACTTGCGGGCGAGGACCTGGTAGCTCACGGGGGGACCTGATCGATCACGGGAAGATCGGGCGCTTCAAGGGGTGCGCGGCCTTCCCTTGGAATGAGGCCGGCCTGAGAGCCGGTTCAAGTGGACCCGCGGCGCCTGCGAGGTCCTCCTGACGGCTGCTCCCTTCCGGGCCTGACCGGGTTCGGCGGTTCGCATCGCGCGGGGCTCGAACCGGCCGTCACGCCGGCCTGCCGCGCAGCACCGCGTCCGTGGTTCGTGGCCGTGACGACGCGATGCTAATGCATCGCCTGCGGGCTGTCAACGCGACCTCCCGCCCTCGTGCGGGGAGCGGCCGCCCGCCTGGCCCGCGCGGCACGGGTCCGGGCACGCTCTCGCGTGCCCTCCCCTCGGCTTCGCCCTGCGCCGCCCACCGCGGTGGGAAGCGCGCGGCGGGACCCCGGCGCAGGGTCGAAGACGGCCGCGCGGGCCAGGCGGGCGGCCGCTCCCCGCCGGGCCGCGGAGGCGAGGACAGACCCGACAAGACTCCGTGGGGGCGTGCAACGGCCTGGAGTTGATGCTACATTGCGTGCGGGGATGGCTGAGGACCTGATGTCGAATCTTCCATTACTGACTACTCTCACGCTCGGGTTTGTCCTGGGACTGCGGCATGCGCTGGATGCCGACCACATCGCTGCGGTGGCGGCGCTGACGGAATCGAGGGGCGGGCTGCGCCGCGCCCTCGCCAACGGGATGTCCTGGGGGATGGGGCACGCGCTGACGATCGGGCTGGCCGGCGGGACGGCGATCCTCCTGCGATCCGCCTTCCCCGAGCGACTGGCGCTGGTGTTCGAGTTCGCCGCGGCCCTGATGCTGATCGTCCTGGGCGTCGTGGCGATGCGCGGAGCCCTGCGCGACCGGCTGCACGTCCACCGGCACCGGCACGACGACGTGACCCACGCCCATCTGCATTTCCACGCGGTCCGCCACGAGGCGGGGTTGGAGGCCCTGCACCATCACCCTCACCCGGTCCGCCTGGCCCTGAGGCCGTTCCTGGTGGGAACCGTGCACGGGCTGGCGGGCAGCGCCGCCCTCGCCATCCTGGTGCTTGCGACCATGCCCACGGTCCTGGCGGGCTGCGTCTACCTTCTGGTGTTCGGCATGGGCACGATGGTCGGGATGGCGCTGATGAGTCTCGCGCTCTCAGCGCCGTTCGTTCTCGCCGAGCGCCGCGCCGCCGGGCTGTCGCGTGCGCTGCGCGGCGCCGCGGGCTTCGGGAGCCTGGCGGTCGGTCTTCTGCTCGCCTGGGAGACGGGTCTCGCCTCCGGCCTGTTCCTGTAGGCGCCGGCCCGGGCCGCCCCGGGCGACCGCCCCCTCCTCGTCGTCGATGTTTCCGTCCAGGTTGTAGATCGCCCGCGCGATCTTCCAGGAGCGGTCCGGCTGTCTCTGCAGGATCCAGAGGTACTTGACGTCCGCGTGCCGGTCGTCCCCCTTGCCGTCGGGGAGAGTGACCTTCACCAGGATCCGCTCGAAGGCCCAGTCGCCGGCGACGCGGGTCTCGACGGGAGACAGCTCGATGGCGGAGGGGTTCTGGTCGAAGAACTCCTCGTAGTGCTCGCGGATCGCCTGCCTGCCGCTGAGGCTCGGCTCGTCCATCGGCATGAGGACGGCGTCCTCGGTGAACAGAGCCACCAGCCGGTCGGCGTCCGAGTCGTTGTGGGCCGCGACGTATTGCTGGTGGACGCGGCTGATCGCCGCCAGATCTTCGGCGCTGGCCCCCAGCGCCACCGCGTCCGGCGGCGCCGTCTCGCTGCCGTGCGAGGTGCAGGCGAGCAGGCCCGCGGCGGCGAGGCCGGAGGCGAGCAGTCGGAGCGAGGGACGCGGGACGAGGGATGTGATCATGAGTACTCCGGCGGGCGCAGCGGCACGGGAGAGCCCAGGTCGCTGACCTCGAGAAGGTGAAGGACGATGCGGGCCGACAGACCCCAGAGAGTTTCCCCTTCGTGCAGGAAATAATAGATCCGAAGGCGCCTGTCGCCGCGCGGCTCCTCACGCCAGGTCCAGCGATCGGTCTGCATCAGGTCGTGGATCGGGATGTCGAAGATGCGCGCCACCTCGGCGGCGAGCGCCCGGAGCGGCGGGACGCGCCGCAGCACCCCGACGACCGGGGTGACGGCGACCGTGTCGGTGCGCGTGGGGAAGTCGTCCAGGAGCCCCAGCACCTCGACCGCTCCCTTCGGCAGACCGACCTCCTCCTCGGCCTCGCGCAGGGCCGTGTTCACCGGGTCCTCGTCGCCGGGCTCCACCAGGCCGCCGGGGAACGCCACCTGGCCGGCGTGCGTCGGCAGGTCCTCGGTGCGGCGCGTCAGGAGCAGGCGCAGCGGTCCGCCGTCGTCGACGATCGGCACCAGGACCGCGGCACGCTGCGGGCGGCCGAGCGCGCGCCGCGGGCGCCGCGGCAGGCGCTCGCGGAGCGACGGGATCAGGAGGTCCGGAGCGGCGCTCATCGCGGCAGATCCCTGGAGACGAAGTGGCTCACGACGGGCGGCCCCGGCCCGAGATGATAGAGGCGGGCGCGGTCCTCGACCTCCCGGTCGGCGACCGTGACGCGCTCGTGCTGGCGCAGGTGCTCGATCCAGGACTCGACGAGGAACGATTCGACGTAGCGCCCCGGGTCGGCCGGGTCGCTCAGCAGGTCCCAGCGGAACGCGCCGTCGCGCAGCCGGATGCGCCTCACGTCCCGCATGGCCCGGGAAAAATCCTCGGCGCGATCGGGATCGACGCGGTACTCGACGGTGATCAGGACCGGACCGTGATCGGCGTCCGGTTCTCCCACGACCACGCGGGCCGGCCAGTGCCGCGACGGCGCGAGGTCGGGCGCCTCGCCGCGCCGCAGCCGGAAGCGGACGGTGGCGGGCACGCCGAGGATCGTCATGGCGCCGGCCAGGACGAGCGCCGCGCGCAGTCCGAGGTGCGTCGCCACCGCGCCCCACAGGGCGCTGCCGCCGGCCATCCCGCCGAAGAACACCAGGAGATACACGGCCAGCCCGCGCCCGCGGACCCAGGGCGCCAGCGACGCCTGCGCGCTCGTGTGGAAGGTCGTCAGGAGGGCGATCCAGGCGGCCCCGCCGAGCGTCATCAACAGGCAGACCAGGGCGTAGCTTTCCGCGAAGGCCAGCCCCCCGAGTATGAGGCCGAACAGAAGACTCGCCGCCTGGGCCAGCCTGTCGAACGACAGGGCCTGCCGCAGCCGCGGAAGAAGGAGCGCCCCCGCGACGGCCCCGAGGCCGAAGCAGCCGAGCACCAGTCCGTAGGCCGTCGGACCGCATCCGAGCTGAAAGCGCAGCAGCACCGGGAGGAGCGCGAACATCGAGATGCCGCACACGATGAAGGCGCTCGAACGCAGGAGAACGGCGTGCAGGTCGGGCGCGTGCCGCGCGTAGCGCATCCCGGCGAGCAGCGCACCGAGGAGAGTCTCCGCCGGCAGCAGACTCTGGCGCGGCGGTCTCTTCCAGCGGAACAGGACGACGACGACCCCGAGGAACGACACCGCGTTCAGGAGGAACGTGGCGCCGGGCCCGGCGGCGGCGAGGATCAGCCCCGCGACCGCCGGCCCGACGGCGCGCGCCAGGTTGACCGAGATGCCGTTGAGCGCGAGCGCCGACGGCAGATCGCGGCGGCCGACCAGCTCCGGGATGATCGCCTGCCAGGCCGGGGCGTTCAGGGCGTTGCCGGTCCCGACGAGGAAGGTGAACAGCAGGAGCACCCAGGCCTTCGCGAGGCCCAGGACCGTCAGAGCGCCGAGAGCGGCGCTGGCGAGGAGCATCCAGCTCTGCGTCACGATCAGGAGCCGCCGTCGATCGACCACGTCCGCCAGCGCCCCCGCCACGAGCGCCAGGAGGAAGACCGGCAGCGTGGTCGCCGCCTGGATCAGGGCGATCAGGATCGGAGATGTGGTGAGAGAGGTCATCAGCCAGGTCGCGCCGACGTCCTGCATCCAGGTCCCCACGTTCGACGCCAGGGCGGCGAGCCACAGGGCGCGGAACAGCGGCTGCCTCAGCGGCTCCCAGACGGGTGAAGCGGCCAGGGCCGGGCCGGCAGCGGGTGCCTCGGTAGGAACGGGCTGTGCGTGCGGCTTGGTCATCGTGCCCCCAGGACCGATCCTTCCCCGACCCCATGATAGACCCGCCGGGCCGCCGCCGAGTTTACGAGGAGGACACTTCCATGGTAGATCTCCATCCGAATCAGGTCGCTCCCTTGCCGGCGGAAACGCCGCGCGCGCAGGATCCGGCTCCAGCGCGCGGCGCATCACTCGAGCCGGAACAGGAGACTCTCCGTATGCGCACCCGGTCCCGCTTGGTCGTCAAGTGTCTCGCGCTCGCAGCCGCAGTCGCCTTGCTGCCGACTCTCGTCCCGTCCACGGGCCGATCCGGCGGCCCGTACGTCTCGGCCCTCGACGGCCTGGGTGCGGCGACCGCCGTAGCCGCTACCGTGTGCAACAACAAGGCCTGCACGCAGGCTCCGCGCGGACTGAAGTTCACCTGCGCGACCTCGGCAGGGACGAACTGCAAGGCGGTCAATGGCGGGCGCGACTGCGCGGTCAGCACCTGCTAGAGAAGTCAGCGGGGACCGGCGATGAGGCCGGTCCCCGTCGGTCTCCCTGCGCTTCCCCACTTCGATCCCCGTCACCCCGCCGCGACTGACGATGTCACCTCCCCGGTGTACCCTCTCCGGACGCGTCGTCGCGGCGCCCGGACCCGGCCGCCGGGCCCCGGCGGGCTGGATTTCCAAAACGGCGCGGGGCGATTCACACGCGGGGGGCCGAGGACGAGCGTCGGTCCTGCAGGGACGATCGCCGGGAGAGGGCGGCTGGTCGCGCCGCCCGCGTCGTTTTGTAACCGTCCCGGAACCCGGGCTTCAGGGAGTCGCGAAGCATGTCGATCGTCCTGGACCAGTTGCTGAAGCGGTACGAAGGGCACGCGGTCGTGAACAACGTGTCCCTCGAGATCGCCGACGGAGAGTTCTTCGTCCTGCTCGGCCCGAGCGGCAGCGGCAAGAGCACGCTCCTCCGGATGATCGCCGGCCTGGCCGACGGCGATTCGGGGCGGGTTGTGCTTCACGGACGGGACGTGACCCGCCTGCCGCCGCAGGCGCGCGGCATCGGGCTGGTGTTCCAGAATTACGCCCTGTTCCGCCACATGACCGTGGCGGAGAACATCGAGTTCCCCCTGCGCGTCCGCAAGGTCGCGGCGGCCGACCGCCGGGGCCGGCGTGACGAGCTCCTGGAGCTCGTGGGTCTCGCCGGCCTGGGCCGCCGCTTTCCCGGGCAGCTCTCGGGCGGCCAGCAGCAGCGCGTCGCGCTGGCGCGGGCGCTGGCGCACCGGCCCGAGGTCCTGCTCCTCGACGAGCCGTTCGGGGCGCTGGACGCGCGCATCCGCACGGAGCTGCGCCGGACCGTGCACGACATCCAGCGCGAGCTCAAGATGACCACCCTGTTCGTCACCCACGACCAGGAAGAGGCGTTCGAGCTGGCGGACCGGATGGGTGTGATGAACTTCGGCCGGCTCCTCGAGCTGGGCCGCCCGAACGAGCTGTACCTGCGGCCGCAGACGGAGTTCGTGGCCTCCTTTCTCGGGACGGCCAACCTGATGGTCGGCGAGGTGACGCGCGACGGGGTGCGCCTCGGCCCGGTGCACTTCCCGCTCAGCACGCGCCCCGCGGCGGTCGGTGAGACGCGCCGCGTGCAGGTGCTGTTCCGCCCGGAGGACGTGGCGGTGAAGACGAGCGCCGAGGCGCTCGGCTGGCCGCTCCTCGGACAGGCGGTGGTCGAGGAGAGCGGCTTCAACGGATCGTTCGAGCGTCTGCGCCTGCGGCTGCCGAAGCTGCAGGGGGTCCGGCCGATTGCGCCACCCGCCCCCTTCGGAGGGGACTTCGTGCTGGTCGAAGCCTGGCGGTCGCAGCACCAGGCGCGTCGCTTCCCGCTGCGCGCGGGCGATCCCGCCTGGGTGGGGGTGCGGCGCGTGCACGCCCTGACCCACCCCGGTCTGAGCTTCCTCATGGTCACGGACGGATCACCGGCGTCGCGCGCCACCCTGGAGGTGGGCACGCAGATGGCGCGCCTGGCGCACGCGCGCCTGACGGTCCTGTGCAGCGGTGCGGTCGGGGGACAGAGCGACCCCCTGGTGCAACGGACGCGGGAATGGATCGGCGGCGGCCTGGCGGCGGTCGAGGCGCTGCCGTCCCCCGATCCGCCGGCGATGGCGGTCGCCCTGGAGGCGGCGCGGCAGCACTACGACCTGGTCGTGCACTCGATGCCCGCGCGGGGCCGCGTGGAGTTCTCGGAACGGCTGCTGCAGACGGGCGATCACAACCTGCTCCTCCTGCACGGTTCTCCGCCGATCCCCACACGGGCCCTGATCTGCGTCGCCGTCGGCGAGCCGGCCAAGGAGGACGTCCTGTTCGCGGGGCGTCTGGTGCGCCACCTCGGGGCCGAGGCGAAGATCATCACGGTGCTGGCGGATGACAGGGACCCGCACGCCATCCGTCACGCGGAGCGCTTCCTCGCCGCGGGCACCCGTACCCTGTCGCTCCTGGGGGTCGCCGCGAAGAGCGCCGTCCGCTACGGGTCGGTGCAGAAGGAGATCCTGTCGGAGCTGCAGGAGGGGAACCACGACCTTCTCGTCGTGGGGGCGCCCCTTCAGGTGTGGCGCTCGAGGGTGAACCTGACCGGCGTGATCGGAAGCGTCCTGGAGAGCGCCGGCGAGAAGTCGGTCCTGATCGTGCGCCCCCACCCCCTGGAGTGGTGGCGGTCATGAGACGGACGGTCGTGCACGGCATCGCCCTGGTGTCGATCGCGGCGGGTCTCCTCCTGCCGCCACCCGCGCGGGCCGACGTGACCCTGCTCAACGTCTCCTACGATCCGACGCGCGAGCTGTACCAGGAGATGAACGCCGCGTTCGCCGCCTCTTGGAAGAAGAAGAGCGGGCAGGGCGTCACCGTCAACCAGTCGCACGGCGGCTCCGGCAAGCAGGCGCGCGCCGTCATCGACGGTCTGGAGGCCGACGTCGTGACGCTGGCCCTGGCCTACGACATCGACGCAATTGCGCAGGGCGGTCTTCTGCCGCGCAACTGGCAGACGCGGCTGCCGAACAACAGCGCCCCCTACACCTCGACCATCGTCTTCCTCGTGCGCAAGGGGAACCCGAAGGGGATCAAGGACTGGGACGACCTCGTCAGGCCGGGTGTGGCGGTCGTCAGCCCCAACCCGAAGACCTCCGGCGGCGCCCGCTGGAACTACCTGGCGGCCTGGGGATACGCCCTCAAGAAGAATGGCGGCGACGAGGCGAAGGCCAAGGACTTCGTGACGCGTCTGTACAAGAACGTGCCGATCCTGGACACCGGGGCGCGCGGAGCGACCGTTTCCTTCGTCGAGCGCGGCATCGGCGACGTGCTCATCGCCTGGGAGAGCGAGGCGATCCTGGCTGAGCGTGAGCTGGGGAAGGGGAAGTTCGAGATCGTGGCCCCCTCCGTCAGCATCCTGGCCGAGCCCCCAGTCGCCCTCATCGACCGGGTCGCCTCGAAGCACCACACCAAGGACGTCGCCCAGGCCTACCTCGACTACCTGTACACCCCGGAGGGGCAGGAGATCGCGGCGCGACACTACTACCGCCCGCGGCTCCAGGCGACCGCGACGAAGTACGCCGCGCAGTTCCCGAAACTGACGCTGTTCACGATCGACGAGGTCTTCGGCGGCTGGGCCAAGGCGCACAGGACGCATTTCGCCGACGGCGGCCTCTTCGACCAGATCTACCAGCCGGGGAGGTGAGCCGATGGCGGAAGGTCGAGCGCGGCGCGGCGTGGTCCTGCCCGGATTCGGGCTGGCGATGGGCTTCACCCTCGCGTACCTCGGCCTGGTCATCCTGATCCCCCTGGCGACGATCCCGCTCAGGACCGCCACGCTGACCTGGGGACAGTTCTGGGAGACGGTGACTGCGCCGCGGACCCTGGCCGCCTATCGCCTCAGTTTCGGCGCCTCGTTCGCCGCGGCGCTCGTCAACGCCGTGTTCGGCCTGCTCGTCGCCTGGGTCCTCGAGCGGTACGATTTCCCCGGGAAGAGACTCGTCGACGGGCTGGTCGATCTGCCGTTCGCCCTGCCGACCGCGGTGGCGGGGATCGTCCTCACCACCTTCTACGCGGGGAACGGCTGGGTCGGCCAGTATCTTGAGCCGCGCGGGATCAAGGTCGCCTACACGCCGCTGGGCATCGTGGTGGCCCTGACGTTCGTCGGCCTGCCGTTCGTCGTGCGCACCGTGCAGCCGGTCCTGCGCGACCTCGACATCCAGGTCGAGGGGGCCGCGGCCAGCCTGGGCGCCAGCCGCCTGCAGACGTTCGGGCGGGTCATCCTGCCGGAGATCGTGCCGGCCACCCTCACCGGCTCCACCCTGGCCTTCGCCCGCGCGCTCGGGGAGTACGGGTCGGTCATCTTCATCGCGGGCAACATGCCGATGCGCTCCGAGATCACGCCGCTCCTGATCATGATCAAGCTGGAGCAGTTCGACTACGCCGGGGCCACGGCGATCGCCCTGGTGTTCCTCCTGGCCTCGTTCATCCTGCTCTTCCTCGTCAACGTGATGTCGCTCAGGCAGCGGGCGGCGTCGTCCTCCGCCTGAGGATTCACCGTGCGCCCGCGCCATCTCAGCGAGCCGCGCGCCGTGCGCTGGGTCCTCACCGGGACGGCGCTCGCCTTCCTCGTGCTCTTCCTCTTCCTGCCTCTCGTGGTGGTGTTCACGGAGGCGCTGCAGAAGGGTCTCGGCGTCTACGT